>Ga0208009_1000094_pt1 | contig 24212 bp, 21 predicted proteins | sample Wag4_2014_7_16_FD_187364 | JGI IMG/M metagenome (GOLD analysis project Ga0208009, IMG submission 187364) | Fresh water mixed with fracking chemicals microbial communities from Ohio, USA - Utica-2 Time Series FC 2014_7_16 (SPAdes) (version 2) ...
CCCCGACATCAGACCAAACATTTGGATTCAAGGATAGTTTCACCCCACGGAGTAACCTGCCTGCGTCAACCGTGTCAACTCCACCGGCGTCGAACAAGGCGAAAAACCCCTGAAATGCATGCTCCGATAGGTCGTAAATGTCATCGCCCAACGACAACTTGGATACGCCATAAAGCGCTTGGAGTGCAAGAATGTCTAGTGGCATTGGCGAATTCGGGTAGTCAAGCAAAAACGCGTCTTCCGACCCAGCCACATCGGTATAGCTCATTAGGGTCATCGTGATCTGATCGAGATCATCACTCAGGACTCTAGAGTTGTAACTCTCCTCCTCGAAAGGGTGCTTTAGGCCAAGAGCATGTCCAATTTCATGGAGAATTGTGACGTCAAGATAGTCACGATTTTTCTCATTGATTTGATCAGCATATATAAATACATCACCGCCCCATGGCCCTGTAGATGGCATGAAGGCAAAGGCTGCAAACTCTTCGTCGCCGCCGCTCAGTCCCGAAAATCGAATCACACCGCACTGCGTTGGCGTCTCCAGAACTTCAATAAAAGTGACATCGATGTATCGCTCAAGAAGCGCAAGAGACTCTCGAACTAAGTCTTGAACCCATAGGGGCAGCGACACTGCAAACTCAGCTTCTGCAGAGGAGGCGTCGAAGCGAGAAGTCTCGGAAACAAAGGAGAACGAGATCTGTAGTGTCCCCTCTTCCTCATTGGCCCAGCGGTCTCTCCCGAGCAGTGCATCCAGCTCTGCAATACCTGTGTATTGAATTCTTTGGGTCGTGCCCTGCGGCAAATACTCGTCTGGAGTTGTAAGAAGCAAGGACACGTGTACCAGGACGAAGGCGAGTTACAGAAGTGGATGAAACCAAGGGGACAAATTGTTCGATGACGGCTCCCACTCAGCCTCAAATGAGTACTCTGACCCATGATGCTCAGTCAGGCGAGCTTGGGATATGGACTCGGGGTCCCCCATAAGACCAGCAGTAATAAGGTCAAGCATAAGCTCGTCTGAGCTTAGGTCTGATTCTGACGAGACAAGCGCCAGAGCACCGCGAAGTGTCGTCAAGTCTGTTGTCGAAAAGCCTAAGGACTCAGTAAAGTGTTTCGCGATCTGAAGTTGGTTTTGAAAAAGTTGTGCCGTTGCTCCCCAAAGGGCATCACTGGTGGGCTTTTTTCCCAGATTTCCAAATATGGTGTAAATGACATCACCTCTAGACCATCCTGCGTCAAGCGCACTCGCGATATCCTTGGCGGCGTCCTGTTTGGTCTGGTGGGAGGCACTCACACCGACAACATTCTCAACGAGTCGTTCTGCCAACTCTTGGTTTGTAAGTCCAATCGAATATTGATCCGTAAATTGGGATTTTGTAATGAAAACATCGACAATCTGCTTGACTGAGTACCCGTAATCGAAGGCCTCAGCAAGCTGATTCATATACGTCACACCGGGGGCGGCATTAAAGGCAACGATAAAAAACTGGTAAAGCTCAATAGGCAAATGCGAGTAATTACCTGGCGTGCCAAACGACAGGTCTAATGTTCGGTTTCCAAATGCTAAGGATTCGACCCCAGTGAGGGTGACAAAGCCCTTTGCCCCATCTCGAGCACTCAGAGTCATCCCCCCAGAGGAGATCACTAGCTCATATTCGGTGGAATCAGCTGCAAAGATTACTTTGTCAAATCCTGCCCCACCCTCTACCCAGTCATTCCCAGAGATCGCCCAGAACTGGTTGTCACGATTGTTACCAACAAGTACATCGTCGTATACCGTTCCGACTGCATTTTCAATCTCGGAATCAACACCAATGGAGAGATTGTCCGCTGAAGCCCGACCTGCACTGGTCATACCGACACTCGAACTCATACCAGGACGAAGATCTATATACACTCCCACGGAGGATTGACTCGCGTCAATGGTGTCTACCCCCCCGTGGTCCAAGATTGTGGTGCGTGAATTAAAATCACTCGACCCAAGTACATATTTAGTATCAGACGTATTTACAGGCTTCGCCCCATATAGATATTGCAGCGCAGCTATATCAAGCGGCCCCCAGAATGAGCGAAAAACACCGTCAGTCGAATCCACGGTTGCCATAACCGTCCACGATCGCGTGTCAAAGGAATCGAGTGATTGAGTCTCCCACTGATCGATGGCATCGATATTTCTCGGGTGTCGCAAGCCCAGTGCGTGACCAATCTCATGCAAGAGCGCTTCGTACCCCTCGGACCCTGGCGATATGGAACTCATTGACTCAACGTCCATCATCACATCGCCAACTTCACTCCCAGCATCACGAATACCCGGAATGACGGTGAACCCCTTTGTGGTCGCCTGCTGAGTTACACCAAACCGAATCTGTCCTTGGGAGGCAGCAGATTCTGTGACCTCTTGAAAGTTGAGCCCCACCAGGGCGCTCGTCTTGGCAAAAATCTCCCTTACGAAAGCTTGCTCTTGCTCTGTGAAAGCGCGGAATCCTGCATTCTTTAAGTCCGTTCCGGCTGTAGCTTCCGTAACAAAACTGAACGTTAACGTTTGCGCTGAGCCAATAGGAATTTCAGTGATATGTCGAAACGAGGCTCCCGCGGCAATCGTTTGTTGCGCAGTCAGTAAGGGGGTAACCAGATCTTGCAAAACGACTGTAGAAAGATACTTCCAGCCCTCGGCGTGAAACCGCAAGGCCTCCACGTTCTCCAGCTCATACTTGAAGTAGGGTACCCAAGAGGGGAGCCCATCTTTTGTCTCAACAATGGCGCGCTTTCCATCTGCTGAGACCGAAATGTTTAAGTCTTCGCGAGAGTAAAACACCTGCCGACCATTAACCCAATAGTCAGCGATGTTTACAACGTCGTAGCCCCCTCCACCATTAAAGACGTCGCGCCCCGCAAAAAGATAGACCGACTCGTTCAGGTCTGAGCCAATAACCGTATTCGAATTGCCGTTGCCATGAAAGCTCGAGAATGTCCCGATGAGCGTATCGCGGGTCCCCCAGCCATCCTCCGCCCAGCCCTCTGCAAAATTGACAACCGTAGCACCCGGGGAATCCCAAAACGCAATACTGAGAGACTTTCCAGTCTCTCCTGGGTACACCAGAAGCTCGATGGTGTCGTTCCCGGGGCCCCCAACAACCGTGCCCTGGTAGAGGCCGATGTAATCATCTCCCTCCTCTCCCCATACGGTATTCCAATTGGTTCGCTCAGCGTCCGACTGGGTGTATCGGTCTGGCCCTTTGGTTAAGCGAAGATCTGCCATAAAGGGGACTTACGCTCTCAGAAATGGGACCGTGTGATTGGCGAAATTCTTTAGGTTTGGAAATACGCTCAGAGTCTGCGCTGACTCCAATCCTAACCACCCCATTAATGTGGCACCAACCTGATCAGCGCTGATTGTCGGGACGAATCGTCCATTACCTTCAGTGTCGCCGTCGTCGGATCCGCCCGGAAGGAGGGGGGGAAAGCGCCCATGAACCTGTGCACCTTCTACCTGCGGCCCCATGACCATCCAGTGAGTTCCCCAAGCGTGCTCAGAGCCCCCACCGGAACCTGGTCTCAAAGTGCGGCCGAACTCTGTCATGACCATCACCATGACCTTATCTGCCATTCCGGTTGACCGAAGCGTGGCATCGAGCGCCCCAAGCGCCTTGTCGAGGACAGAGAGAAGCGTGTCTTGAGACTGCTCTCCCGATCCGCGCTGCGACGTATGCGTATCAAATCCGCCATGGGTAAGGAAAAAAACCTGTCGTCTCATGCCGAAACTGGGCATAACAGGAAGCACGCGCGCGACAAACTGAAGTTGCCCAGGAAACCAGCCGGATCCAAAATCTTCTGCTGGCGCTGCAGTCATTTGGCGTGCTTGGGCAAACATGACGGAGTCTGAGACAGAGTCATTTAGCGAATTCGCATAAATGCGCTCATAGTCGTTTGCGAACTGCCACCTTGCCATTCGCTTTACGGACTGAGTGATTACATCATCGTCCTGCATGAGATTTGACCGCCCCCACCATGCGTTGCCGCCATTGGTCACGATGGAAACTGAAGACCGTCGTCCCTGGACCAGCGTTCGATTATTCGAGAGCGCAACCGCGCCAACCCGATGCTTTAAAGATGATGGAAGCGTCTCTAAGCCCCTGCCTGCCCAACCGCTTGTGTCCTCACTTGCACCTTGTACGAACCCTGCCTGATCGTTATGCGATAACAACCCAATGGGCAAACGAACCGCGTTCGCCTTCACTTGAGCGGCAGTGGCCGGTTCAATAAGCGCGCCTACATTACTCAAAAAAGCAAGCCGCTCCTGGTTGTAGAGTGAGGCGATCTTTGGCATTGCAGGATGCAGTGCAAAATTATGTCCAACTGACGTCCCATTCAATCGAATGAGGCTGTCCTTCGGAAGTGCCAAAACGGAAGTGCGGGCCTTCTCATAATCAGAATAAGCGCCATCAACGGGAATGAGCATATTGTGGCCATCGTTCCCGCCCGCCAAATCAATGACGATGAGTGCCCGGTAATCTGAGGCTTGAACTTGCCGCGTCAAGGGTGACAAAAAGGTCAGACCAGAAAGCAAGCCTGCGGCCCCAGCGGCGCCAATAAAGTGTCTTCGATTCATCACCGGACGGCTCCAAAATAGGGACTAAGTAATGCATATTGCAATAGCGAGGATGCTTGAGCCAGTTCATTCAGGTAGTTCTTGCTCTGTAGCTCCTTGTGAACCCGAGTAAGCTCAAGGCGCAGCGTTGCGGGCATCGCCCCCCTAAAAAACCGAGCTGCAAGGTAATCTTGAAATGCAGTTGGAGACGCGCGATAAGCGGCAAGCAAGCTAGACACATCGCAACCAGCCGCACCCATACTGAGTGCGTTCGGATCCTCATCATTTCTCAAGATTGGCGACCAATTCAATCCGCTTAACTGGCCAAGCCTCGTGTTGAACTCTTGGGCGTTTAAGAGGCGTTGCTCGGGGGCGAGGATGTTCGTTCCAGAAGCCGTGTCGGTCGGCGCATAAAAACTAAACACAGACTCGGGGTTGAAGGGCGCTTGCTCCGTGTTGAGATTTGCATTGCCATCTATGTCGGTTGGGAGGCGTTGACAGCCAATACCTCTCCATACTGCAATGGTTTGTTGAAAAGGCTCTCGCAACTTTCCACTCGTTTTGCTTGCCTTGGAGGGATCGTCAGCCTCTCTTGCTTCGGGGTCTAGTAGGACGGCCTTCACGACGGCCTTCATATCTCCCACTTGACCGCGACCATTGTTAAGGAAGACCGTTGCAACTCTCTGGATGTAGCCCGGAGACGGATTGCTTTTGACCAAATTCTGAATCAACCGGAGTGAAACAAAAGGAGCAGTGTTGTTATGTGAGATCAGCAGCGAAAGCGCAGTCTGGAGGTCGCGCTCTGCATTTTGGCCAGCTGGAAATCGCTTTCCCATAACCCGCTTGGCATTCCAATCGTGTGCTGCATCCCACTCGTCCGGAACCATTGGGGCTGCCCAGTCTGTGCCGTTCTGAGATTGCTTGGTCTGAACGAAGTTGGCCAATTGTTGGTTGCGCCAACCTGTGAGCGCCATCGCCAATTGCTCAACATCTCGCTGGGTATAGGTCTCAATTGGACGGCCAGCAGCATCTTTCTTTACAGAACCATCTGTATTCAGCTCGACGATACCAATCGAAAAAAGCTGCATTAATTCTCGGGCATAGTTCTCATTTGGGGCGCACCATGGGCAGGCCTCGCTCTTTGGGCGATTCTGGGAATTGTCTAAATACCAACCCATAGACGGACTCTTCGTAACCTGTTCCAAAATGGTCTTGTAGTCCGACAACGCGACGCGCTGCAACAGGTTCATCCAGTCAAGCACTGCAATGGGTTTCAATCGCCGATCACTGACTGCAATCCACTGAGAGAGAGACCAAGTGACTCTCAATCGAAGTTGATCAGACGCTCCAATGGCCATGTGCGGAAACTGTGCTCTGTACCAACCCCACACTGCGCGCTCACTCGCACCCATGTCCCAGTCTCTGAGCAGTGCAGCTTTCGATGAATAATCTACCTGGGTCGTTGGCAGGGCGAACTGATCGTCGATCCACTTCTCGAAACCTTTGGCTTGAATTTCGGCAACAAGCTCCTGCGTGGGTCCGAAGGCAGCTTGTTCTGCAAAGCGAGAGGCAGCGTAGTAACTCACCTTTGCAGAGGCCGCGGGGGGCTGTACCTGCCCCATGGAGTAACTTCGATTCGATTCTTGCTGGCCACAAGCCGCGAGAAACACGACGGTTCCGAGTACGACGCACTTCAGAAATTCCATTTGGGGCCTCAAAGAAAGTACACCTGTTGAGGACCCATTATGTTTAGCCATGAGACTAAAAATCAACATAATATTGAGGCCAGGTTGGCTCTCCAATGGGATCAATGTCCACCCGCTCATCCGGCGGCTCAGCTCGGTTTTGTGTCGTCAAGCGAGAGGCGCTAATCTGGGTGTCGGGCTGATCTCCCATCAGCCCTGCGAGAATGAGGTCCACCCGTTGCTCCTGCGAATCGGTTGCCGAGTTAACAGACATTGCCCCAAGAACGCTCTTGAGGGTGGTGAGATCGTCTGTACTCTGCTCCATGTACTCGGTGTAAGTCTTTGACACCTCGATCTGTTTGCGAAAGAGGTTTGCTACCCCTCCGTACTTCAGATCTGAAGCGGGCATATTCGCCAGGTTTCCAAACACGGTGTAGATCACATCTGAGCGAGACATTCCCACACCGAAGGCTGCAACAAGGTCCTCGACTGCTTCAGCTTTCACTGCGGCAGTCGCGCTGTTATCGATGACATTGGCGACCAGGAGTTGAGCAAGCTCTCGATCAGACAAGGATAGGGAATAGACATCAGTGAATTGTGGCTTCGTTATGAACACCTCGACTATGGCCTTAACAGACATACCCGCGTTATATGCCTCAGCGAGTTGATTCATATAGGTGACCCCAGGAGGAGCACCAAATGCCACCACAAAGAAGTGATAGAGCGCATCAGGCAAAGCGGAGTACAGCCCTACTGCCGCTGAATCTATGTGGATTGTTCTGTCGGCAAATTCAATGCGCTCGACCCCCATCAGCGTATCGGTTCCCTCTGTCGGCGGAGGTGGCATAACGGCTGCCACGGGGCCATCGAAAGTCACTTTCCAACCAGTGGCCTTGGTCCAGCTCAGTCCATAGTTCTCGGCTTGGGCGCTATAGGTGGCAGTGTCGATCCCTGCGCCACCGTCGAGGAGATCGTTGCCAAGGCCACCCACCAGGCGCTCATCTAGGGCGGTACCGACGAGGTGATCGGCCGCATCGGTGCCCGTAATGAGCGCATTGACACCGTCGCCCTCTACCTTGTTGAGCCCCCCGCCCGCAGTGAGTTCCATGACGTCTTTACCATTGTCAAAAACAAGCCGCTCAATGTTGTATAGCGTGCCCTTAAAGACCTCACTCGCTCTTGAGACGGACTCCAGAATGATGGCGCCGTCCTCGGCCTGCATGAGCTTGTAATCGGTTCGTTTCGAGGTGCCGAGTCGAAGGGTGTCCATCCCGCCAAGACCATCAATAGTGACGACTGCGGCCCATTGGAAGGTCCACGTATTGTCTTTGTCATTTCCAAAATAAGTCGTCACGCCGGACCTCCTCGAGAAGCGCGATGCACCTGCCCCTGGGCATCAACAGCAAGAAAGTCAAACGGGTTTTGCTGCAGGAATGCAAGACCCTCCTCCTCAAGCAACATGGCTACGGTAGACACAGTGCCCGCCATGAGAGCCAAAGGCGCAACGACACTCACGGTCTGCCAGGCTGAGACCGGCCAACCAGTGCGCGCATTCAACACATGGCAGTAAGGCATTTGGTCAATCCAGATGGCGCGCTCGTAGTCACCACTGGTGGCCAAAGCGCCTGTTTCCATGGGAATGTGGGCTAACACCTTGCCCTCTTGACGAGGATGTTGAATGCCAATCTGCCAGGGGCTACCATCGGCCTTAGGCCCCAGAAAGCGCATGTCACCACCCAGGTTCACATACCCGTGCTTCACGCCCTGAGACTCGAGCACAGCCGCTGCGCGGTCTACTGCGTACTCCTTGCCAAAGCCGCCAAAGTCAATCTCCATGCCCGCGACGGGCAGCCGAATCGCCTGCTCACTGACCTCCACCTTCGACCAGCCAATCAGGGGCAAAACGGCCTGAACATCTGATTGACTGGGCAGTGCCCCCGAATCGAACCGCCAGGCTCTGCGCAGCACGCCAGCGGTTGGATCAAAGGCGCCTCGGCTCTGCTCGAACATGGCGTGGGCATAGCCCAGCAGCTGGTATGTCTCGGAGTCGATGGGCATGGATTCTCCGCCGGCAGCAGCATTGATACGAGAGACAATACTCTGCGGAAGGTAGCGCGAAAACTTCTGCTCAATGCGCAACACCTCGGCCATGGCCGGCGCCGAAATGACCTGGGCATCGGGCTCTGCAAGACCGTCGAGGACGATCTCGCAATGGCCCCCCATAGCCTTAAAACCGATACGACAGGCCGACATGGGTCATCCGTGCGTAAAAATCCTTCACGCCGGGGCTACCGCCACCCGGCTTCCAGTGCGAGCGCTGCTGGTAGCGTTCAAATTTGATATCAACCGTCAGGTCCTGAGTGATGGGCTTGGAGAGTTTGAGAGCAAGCGTGAGTGCGCCGAATGCCGACACGCGGGTGTCCTCTGAGAAATGAATCCAGTCCTCAGGTGGGTTTGCGGGGAAAGGCAGCTCATGAGGACCTGCATCCACATAAAAGTTCGCCTGGCTCTGCGCGTAAGCGCGCAGGCTGGGCGTGAGTGTGATGCCGTAGGGCCCAGGCAACACCAGTTCTGTTGCCAGTGCCTGGGAGGCAATACCCCAGTCATCCGAACCCAACCGAAGGCTGGTTCGCGCTGTTGCGTTTAGCCCAGGGAGATACCGATTCCAACGCAGGGCCAGGGTATTGAGGGTGCGAGACCGTGGGCGCTCATCGTAGACCTTGTAAGGGTCCGACAAATAGCCCGTGCTGCGCGACTGGCCCAGGTTCACCTGCACCAGGTCATTGCGCGAGAGCACCTGTGTCCAAGAGCCCAGCCAGGCTTTCACTTGCTTACCCTCGTTTTCAACGATGCCATTCACAGGGTTTACGGTGTCGTTGTTTACCGCGTAACCCAGCGACCATGTCGTGTTCTTGTCCTCTGACCAGCGGCTCACCTTGGCGCTGGCCCCGCGGGCAATGTAGTCCGACTCAATCGAATAGTTCAGTCCAAGCGCGAGGCTGCCCGAGGGCCCGATATGGGTGAGTTCCACATCGCCCGCATTGCGCTCATCTGTGAACTTCACCAGCGCAGAGTTGTGATACGCGGGGGATGCCCCCGAAATAGCGTCCGTGATTGCGCTTGCGCCAAGCATGAAGTCTGAGCCCACGGCTGTCTTGACCATGACCGAGGTGGCGTATACGCGCACGCGCTCGGCACCGGTTTGACCATCGAGGTAGTTGAGCCACTTGAGCGAAAACTCGGGACGCTCGGGCACCGACTGCACCTGTGCGTGTGCTGCCTGCGGGCTGAGTGCGAGCAAGCCTGAGAAGCCAAGGGCCAGGACCAGAGGAGCCAACGAGGGGGACCGTACGCAGGTACTAGTTACACCCACAGCCGCCCCCACCAACTCCGTTGCCCCCGTAGTGAGACTCTTTACTTACATAGACATGCTCAGCCATTTTGGATTCCAATGCGTCGGCATCGAACGCCATGTCAGATCGCGCGAGGTTACCCTTCTGCCAAGGCTTCACGGGCTCTAAGGTGACACAGCCGGAGAGAGCAAATGCAGGGCCGAACATCAGCAGACCTAAGAACAATGTTCGCAACAGGCGGGGCCTCACAGCCACACTTGGCTTCATGGTGCCTCCTTCAGTAAGGCCTCGACCTGGGCGCGAAGGTCTTTTTTGTCGGCCTCCCGAAACCCGGCATGGACATGCCGGACCTGCCCTTTTCGATCAATGAGCACCGCGGTGGGCATGGCCTTTACGGTGTAATGCTCAGGCGTAACTCCCTTCGGGTCATAGGCAATGCGGAACTTGGCGGGCGTCTGCGCAAGAAAGCGGTCCGCTGCCGCGCGCTGCTCGTCTAGGTTGACAGCCAGCACGACCAACCCTTTGTTACCGAGTTGCTCATGTAACTCATTCATGAATGGAAATGAGACCTTGCAGGGTGTACACCATGAGGCCCAGAAGTCGAGATAGACCACCTGGCCCTTGAGGGATGTAACCGAGACCAGCTGGGCGTGGGCTGCACTCGACAGGAGCAGAAGACCTACTAGAACCGACCTCAGGATGTGTCTAATCTTCATAGGGACTGAGTGTGCCAGATTCAGAGGAGGCTATCGCATAGTGGGAGGGGGCATGGGTTCAACCCATGGCCATTTGCGCTTGGCTGGCGACGCTTGCCGCCTTTGCGCAGCTCGGACAGGGCATTGGCCAGTGGCCATGTGCTGGAGTGCGGTGCGCAGGAGAGGATCATTGGGGTCGCCCAGCGGGGATTGCCAGTCCTCATCGACTGGACAAAGTGGCGCGATTCCTTTGTAATAGCCACCCAATCCCTGAGCATTTATGGACTCAAACATCACAACGCTGAAGGTGTTTCCGCAGTACTCGCGGGCATTGAAACCAACCGGTTTGCCGCAGGTGGTATCCCCAACCTGAATCACATCTACGCCAGCGCCTTTAAGCCCTGAAATGAGCTGCTCAGAGGCCGAACAGGTTCTCTGCCCAGCCAGAATATAGACACGCTGCAGGCCGGGCCAACTAAGTCGATCGGTGAAGCGGTAGCGGGTGTTCAGCCGACGATTATTCGTGTTGTACACGAGGTCGGTATAGATCAAGCCATTCTTGCTCTGCCCCCCAACAAAGGACGCCACCCGCTCGCCAACACTTACGAACCCGCCTGTGTTGTAGCGAAGGTCAATCATCAGTTCAGACACGCGCTCCGCTGCGAGGGACTCGAAGGCGAGGTCGAGTGCCTGCTCTGCTTGCGTCAAGAATGCCTGCAGATAAAGGTAGCCAACCCGCTGACCTGTGGGCCCCGAGAGCACGCTGTAAGGCAGGACAGGCCTGAGCTCGTAGCGTTTTGCTACGAGATTGAGGCGACGAGCCTGGCCATCGCGCAGGAGGTCAATGCTCAGTGCATCCCCCTCCGCCTTTGCAACCAAGGCCGAGAAGTCTTGCGTCGAAATGACCTGGGGGGTTGGCACCCCATTGAGTGCCATGACGCGATCCCCTCTCAGTACACCCGCGAGATCCGCAGGAGACCCGGGTTCGACATACCGCACCCAAAGGGGGCGATCGGGTTGACCCAGGACCTCTTGGCCCGCAACAGCCACGCCAAAGCCAAGCGTTATGCCCTGCTCATAGTAGAGGTTGTAGCCTGGCGTAGACCCAAAGCCGGAGTATCGATCCTTCGGAATTGTCGCGTCGCCCTGAAACAAGGACGCAGAGAAGTAGCTCTTGAGATCAGAAAAGCCTGAAGGTGCTACGTCCGGTGTGCGCGTGTTCCACAGGTAGTCCTGGCGGATGTGATTTCGGACCCAGATCTGCTGATCTTCTAGGGAGCAGGAAACAGGGGCCGAGGGCAGGGGCACGCCGACCGATCCACCCGTTTGCCCGCCCCCTCCACCTTCGCCGCCACTGCAGGCCGTCAGAAGGGCCATGCAGGCCGCACTCAGAATCGAACGAAGGTGGTGGCTCATCCGTGGCCCTACTTTTTGGACTATTCCGACCAAGTGTAGGCTAGGCGCTGCGAGCGCCATACGCACGCCCCCACAATCAGCCAGGGCACTGCGCCCACCAGCACCATCGCCAGCTGCTCCTGGCCATGGACGAGAGCGGTAAGAAAGAGGCTGAGTGTCAGGGCCAGTTCCACCAGGTAGAGCTTGAGCGAGAGCCCATACTGGCGAATGACCACCATGCCGTAGTTGGCCATAGACAACGCCGAGAAGGCCGCCATGCGGCAGGTCGCACCCAACAGAACCCAAGTGCCCAGCGCCTCGGTTGTGTTGAGCCCTGTCAGCAAGGACTGCATCAGCCACGCACTGAGCACGGCCAGGGGAATGCCCGCCATGCACACACCCAGGAAGCGGTGCGCCACGCGCTGCAGATGCAAGGCCTCTTGCCGCGTGCGCTCGCCCGCCATGAGGATGGCGTTGGGTGCCCAGGCCAGCATCAGCCCGATGAAAAAGAGGCTATTAAACGGCTCGAGCATGCGCGCCACACGCCCCCAGTCGCCTGCAAGCTCAGGTGAGCCCAGCCAGCGAATGCCCATGTGCACCACCGCATCGGCCGCGTACTTGGTGACGAGGCCCAGCATGATCGGTGTGCCAAGCGTGAGTGCTGGCGGCAGAAAATCCCAGCGCAGTGCGCGCGTGAGCAGCGCCAGCCGGCCTGGGCGCACAGCCCACCAGAGTAAGGCCAGCATGAGGGCAGACATGAGCGTGCCCACCAGCATGACCAGGAAGAGTCCCTCAAGACCCGCTGCCGCCAGTGCGAAGAGCAGCGCCGCCGAGGCTGGTACCCGGGCTGTGCTCATCCAGGTGAGCCAGTGCAGCCGCCTGCGAATGCGCAGATCGGTGACGAGCAGCATCTGAAGATTCCCGAGGGCCATGGAAAAGGGCAGCAGCCAGAGCACCTGCAGGGACTGCCATTGGCCCAGGAATGAGAGCGCAAAGAGCACGAGTGCCACCAAGGTTCCGGCGGCAAGCCCCGTGGCACCCAGAAAGACCATACCCGCCCGCAGCGACTGCCGTTGCCGCGCCAGGCCCGGGAGGTCCACGACCATCTGCATATAGCCCGTCTTTAAGCCCCACTGGCTCGCAGCCCCCACCACAACCGTTGCAGCGGAGAGCACAACCCACTCTGCAAACTCAAGCCCCGAGAGCTGATCGGCAATGAGGCTCAGGCCCAGCAGACCCTCTGCAATACCGGCGAGCGAGCCCAGGGCAAAGAAGCCCCAGTCTTTCAGGACAGCGCGGGGGCCAGACGAGGGGGGGCTCGTAGCGCCCCTCACCGAGTGGGCTCGATCACCGTTTGCGCAAGCCAGTCACGCAGATGCTCAAAGTTGAAGGTCCCATTAGCATACAGAGCGAGAACAAAGACTTGTGCCTCAGCGTCACTCACCCTCAGATCACAGCCATTCAAACGGAGGAAAACAAACATGAGGGCGAAGGCGGCACGCTTATTACCATCCACAAAGGGATGGTTCTGAGAAATGCTCTCCCAGAGCGCTGCAGCCTCGCCTATGAGGTCGGGATAATAGCCAGTCTGCGGTCGATAGAGTGCCGCCTCCAATGCACCCGCGTCACGCACGCCTGCAAGTCCGCCCCACCGAGAGATGAGGTCTGCGTGTATCGCAAGTGCGTCTTCGAGCGTTAAGTAGCGCCGCGGCACGCTTGGCACTGAGCTGATTTACTTGGCCAACTCGCTGTAGAGCCCGGAGTACCTCGTCAGGCTCTCCTGGTAGGCCGACATCACATCCTTCGCGTGTGACTGGGTACGCAGGTGCTCCCTGAGCGCCGCCTCAACAATCGACTGAATCTTCGTGCCATCCCGATCCGCTAGGTCACGAATGGAACGCAGCAGTTCGGCATCAATCTGAGTTGCAAATTTTTCTTTCACGCTCGGCACGATTTGCCTCTTTCATGAAAATTCATGAAATCAATTCTCTCACAAAATCATGAGGTTAAGCGCCCATGAGTCTGCGCGCGTAAGCGGCCCACTGCGCCCCAATGGCCTGCACGGTGTACTGCGCTTCAATGAGCGCCTGCGCGGGCTCAATGCGGTCAGCGTGAACCGCGGGGCTGCGCATCACCTCTGTGGCCTCGGGGCCGCCAATCTGCGCGAAGTAGTCTGCAAATGGCAGGTAAGACTCGAGCGGCGTAGCCACCACAGGCAGGCCCATGGCGAGGCTGGTGAGCAGCCGACCAGGGCTTGCGCCGTTTTTACGTTCGTCATTCACATCGCTGGGAATGATGGCGTAGTGGCTCTGGGCAGCGGCCTTGAGCATGGCGGGAAGCGTCCACTTCTGAATTTCAAGCTGAGTCGCTTTGGGGAGACGAGCCTTCAGGGCCTCTGCGGCCTGGGGAACCACAAAATTTGTCTGAACGATCAGCCGATCGGGCGGCGCCTCTCTCAAGCCCGTGGTCATGAAGTCGAGCAGGTACGGCAGATTAGAGTTGTGGCCAAACCAGAGCGCCGTCTTCTCGCCCCCCACATAGGTGCGCACCGCCTGCATGGGTACCTCAACCGGCTCGGGGATGATCTCGAGCGGCTTGTTCCAACTGCCCTCTAGGTGGCGGGCCATGCGCGTAGACGGCACCACCATGGCGTCGATGTGCGGACGTATGGTTCGGTAAAAATCACCAACAATGTTCGGATTGGTGAAGTGGTTATCGGTGTAATCCACCACCAGAATGCGGCCCTTGGCCTTGATCTGCTGAATCTTCTCGAGCCAAATGCCTGCACGGGTTCCGTTGTCGTCCAAATACTGACCCGTGTTGCTGTCGGGTACGAACTTGGCCATAAACACCAGGTGCGGGTCGTGGCTGGGCTCTCGAAAGTTTAGGGGGTAGACCAGCATGCCGCTGCGCTCACAGCCCTGAATGCAGACACCGGCGCGCAGCCTGCTGCTGGCCATTTCGGTGTCGTAGAGCTCTTGATGGTCGTTGGTCTTGACGTTGGGGACGAGCCAACCAATGCGGGGAAGTAGGCTGCTCATGCTTTTAAGCCTTCAAGCCTCATGTCGCGTGGCTCTCGCATTTTGTACTGTGCGGGGGTCTGCTTGATCTGGGTAAAGCCCACTTTGTGCATCACCTCGGCAAGACTTCGCGGGGTATAGAGCCACTTGTGCATCATGTGCTCGTCCTTCCATGACGGGTCGCCATAGAGCGGCCACATGGTCATCTGGCCCTCTTGCCCGGGGCGAGCGCCCTTGATTGGATCTTCGAGTAAAGCTTTGCACGCACTCACAAGGTTTGGTGTCTCCAACACAATCTTGCCGCCCACCTTAAGGACTCTTGCCCATTCCCTCAGGACATCCTCCACCTCCCAGCGATGCACGTGTTCAATCACATGAACCGCGAGAACCTCATCGACAGAATCGGCGTCGAAGGGCTTGAGATCGCGAATGTCACAAATGACATCTGGGCGAAGGCCACGTCGGCTCTCTACGATGTCGACGTTGGTATAGCCGGGTAAGTGTTTGTCTCCACACCCAAGATTGAGTTTCATCAGGCCACCTTGTGGTCAAGTAAATCAAAGAGGCTCAGCAGGCCCTTGGGCTTGCCGTCTTCGAGGCAGACCAGGCGACTCACATGGCGTTTCTCGAAAACCACCAAGGCCTGCGAGGCCAGCGCATTCACATCCATGGCCAGTGGCGTGCGGCTTGCAACCTGGTCGAGCGTAAGCCCAGCGAGCGAGGCTAGGTTGTCTTTGGTCTTCACCAGAAGCCGGCGCAGGTCTGCATCGGTGAAGATGCCGGCCAGCTTGTCGCCATTGAGGGCCACCACAGCGCCAATGCGCGAGGCTGCCATTTCAGAGACAGCCTCCAGAAGGGGCGTACTCGCAGGAAGGTGCGGCACCTTATCGAGCGGCTGCATGACATCCTGCACGCGCAGGTAGAGCCTGCGGCCCAGGGCGCCAAAGGGGTGGGTGCGGCCGAAGTCTTCTTGCGTAAAGCCGCGCGCCTTCATGGTGGCCATGGCCAGGGCGTCGCCCATGGCAAGCTGCACGGCCGTGCTGGCCGTAGGGGCCACGCCCAGGGGGCAGGCCTCTCGTTCAATGAAGCAGTGCAGAACCGTATGCGCCGCCTTGGCCAGCGAGGACTCGAGCTTGCCCACCATGGCAATGATCTGGGTGCCATTGCGACGGGCCAGGTGCGCCAGATTCACCACCTCGTCGCTCTCGCCGCTGTGGGAGATGACCAGCAGCACATCACTTGGAGTGACCATGCCCAGGTCGCCATGTCCAGCCTCGCCCGCGTGCACAAAGAAGGCGGGCGTGCCCGTGCTCGCAAAGCTGGCGGCCAGCTTCTTGCCAATGTGGCCACTCTTGCCAACACCGCTGACCACCAGCCGCCCAGCGCAACTCAGGATAGCCTGTACCGCCTGCTCGAAGGGCTCACCCAATGCATCGCGAACCGCGAGGATGGCGGCGGCCTCGGTGGCGAGGGTCTCGCGACCCGTCTGAAGGATTTCGCTCACGTGTGTGTTCTGCGCCTTAGGGTCCGCCATTTAAACACCCATGCCATCGTTGATGCGCGCATGCGCCGCGTGCCAGACATCACTCATCTCGGCATTCTTGTAATCGGCAAAACACGGCGTACCCAGGGTGTAGTGCAGGAGGCTGGCCTGGTAGTTGTCTTCATATTCGGTGGTAAGCCAGTTCCACTCCTTGGGGAGCGCGCCCACCTCAGCATCCTCAAGCCAGGTGAATCGATGCAGGAAGGCGCCGGTTTGTTTCATCACAAACTCAGGGGTGAGCAGCTTGTGCTTGGGGTGGGCGCAGTTCCAGAGAATGAGGCTACTCCAGTTCTTGCGGGGGTAGTTCTCGTTCTTGTTGCCCAGGTACTTGTCGAGCGCCTTGGTCTGGTAGTTGTGCTGCACCACCTGCACGGCTTTGGTTTTGTCGCGCAGGGCCCAGAGCTTGGCCATATCGTCAAGGCAGATCATGTCGCCATCAGCGAAGATCGCCCAGCCGTTGAAGTCCATGAGCCAGGGCGTGAGAAAGCGCGAGTAAATGAAGGCATTGCTGCCATCGGTGTGGGTCTCGCTAAAACCCTTGAGGCTACCCAACACCAGTGGCGTGAAGCTCACCGGCGCAGAGGCCCTCTCCAGAATGCTCTGGCAGAACGTGTGATAGGCCACGGCCTCGCGTTGATCAAATCCAATGACGATGCGAATCATGTGCTCTCCATTGATATGCATAGCATGACGACACTACGATGCAACTACAAACCACGCATTGATCCGCCGCATCAGATCCTCATTTGCGGCGCCAACCAAGGCGTGTAACCTCACCCAAGCGAGTAAGGCCTGATACCGCGCCTTAGAGAGATCGAGTGCGGCCTGCAATTGACGTTGCTCGGCAGCAAGCACATCCAAAGAGCGCCTTGCGCCAGCCCGAAAGCTCTGAACATTCGCGGCAAGCGCCTGATCCGCAGACAACTTGGCTTGCTGCAGGGCGCCGATCATCTCAATACCCTCCTTGACGGCAAAGTACTGCTGTCGCACCTGAAGTGCGAGTTGTTTGCGTGTCTGCTCCAGTTGCTCTTGGGCCGTTACGAGATCTGCTGCGGTTTGACGGGTGCGTGACCCAATAGCTCCACCTGTGTAGAGCGGAATGTTCAGGGTAATGCCCACTGCGCTCTGCCTGGTTGCCGAGTTCACGTTGTAAGCGTCGTCACTGCTGCTACGAGAGGTTTGCACCACGAGATCGATTGCAGGGTACCCCTCGTATCTCACTGCGCTGGCAGCAATCTCAGAGGCTGTTAATCGTGCCTTACGACTCAGCATTCTCGGAGCCTGCGACTCTGAACGCGCAAGCCATAGGCTGAGCTCCTGCGGGGCCAGCATATCCGGGCTAAACGCCGAAACGGCGAGCGGGGCAATTTGAATAACCTCAGTCCCCAATAGCGTCTGCATTTCAAAGCGCGCAAGCTCCAGGGCCTGCCGAGACTGAAGCTCACTCGCCCTAAGCTTGTCGAGCTGCGCCTGCGTTTCAATAATGTCTGTGCGAATGCCGCTTCCAGCCGCAAAAGCCTTCTCGGTTGCATCAAGCTGCACAGCCACACTCTCACGCTGGCGGCGCAGCAGCATGAGCTGCTCTTCTAAGAGCAGAACATTCAAATAGGCCGACATGTACCGATCGGCGAGCGCCTGTTCCTGCTCCTGTAAATCGGCATCAGCGCTCAAACCTACCGCACGCTCTTGCTCCAGTGCGGCCGTCAGCCGAGGCTGATAAAGCGCCTGCCGCATGCCCAGAGAGTCGCTCTCGGAGACGTAACTTTGGCGCGGCAGGGCGAGGCCGTTTGAATCTTGCTCTTGCCAGACCTTGTAGCGACTGGAAGAAAGCGAGAGTTGAGGGCGCAGACGCGCCAAGGCCTGCGACTCGCGCTCCTTCACACTGTCCGATTGAGACCTTGCAGCGCGAAGCTGATGATCGCTCTCACGAGCCGAGATATACCCTTGCAACAGACCCAAGGGCTGCGCAGCCCCTGCTTGCGCCTGAATGGACAACACCAAGGCAAATAAGAGGACGGTTAAACCAGTTCTCAAAGAGGGCATGGACTCATTCCTCCCGCATGCTTGAAGCAATTCGCCGCGTTAGCGGTGCAGCCAAATACTCGAGCAAGGTTCGGGTGCCTGTTTTCACAACGACCTGGACCGGCATGCCGGGCTGCATTTGGCGACTGCCCAACAGCTCAAGCCCTGCCGGCGTTACCGAAATACGCGCCAAGTAATACGCACTCGCCATTGCCGCTTGTGGACCACCCGCACGTGGGTCCGAGAAGACATCCTTAGAGAGCGAATCGATGCGACCCTCCACGACCAGTTGAGGGGAATGAGAAAAGGTCATGAACATGATGTCGACCGGATCCCCAACGGCAATACGGTCGATGAGCTGGGGCTGGATGTGGGCCTCAATTACGAGGGTTTCCTTCTCGGGGACGATGTCCATCATGCTCTCACCGGGTGCAATGACACGCCCCGGTGTGGATGCACTCAGCCCAATGACCTGACCGTCAGTTGCTGCATAGACGCGCGTGCGCTCAAGATCGCGTTGAGCCATAGCCAGCGACTCCTCAGCTGCCCGAATCTTGTGGCCAATTTCAAGCACAGCCTGACGCGCCTGAATGCTTCGGGTTGTCATTTCTTGGAGGGTGGTCTCAAGGTCGGTGATGCGGCGCTCCATGTCCAGGCGCTGGTTCACTGGGGCGTAGCCCTGCTTCACCAAGTCTGCAAGACCGGCATATTCTTTTTTGAGAAGCACCAGTTGCGCCTCACGGTTCGGCCGAACTTGGGCGAGCCCCTGCTCCATCGCCTGTTGCCCTTTTAGGGCCTCACGCAGACCTGCAAGATTGCTCTGTGCAGTTTCAAGCTGTGCTCTCGCGGTGGTGTCGCCGAACCGCAGCAAGGGTTGGCCCTTCTTCACTACGTCACCCTCACGCACAAAGACTTCTGCGACAGTGCCACCCTGAGAGTGCTGGACCGTGAGACGCTTGGTATCGATGACCACATTTCCCATACTGGGCACGCCCTCTGCCAGCGGAACCAGTGCAGCCCAGAGTAAGAACCCTCCAAAGCCCACGCCCAGCACCCAGAATGCTAGGCGAGACAGCCGCCCCGTGTCCGCCAGCCGTTGGAGTTCAGCATCTGGGGACTGAGCAACGGGAGACTCCGCCAGTGAGACAGCGCGATCATTCGACATCACTTATTCCCCAAAGGTTGCGTCTGTAGTTGACGCTGAAGGTTGTTCTGAAAGGCCTCGCGTGTGCCCTCAAAGAGACGCTCTCCTTTTTTGAGCAGGACCACGTACTCAGCAATTGCCAAAACGGTCGGTCGATGGCTGATGAGGACCACCGTAGCGCCTGCATCGCTTGCAGCGCGAACCGCCCTGAGAAGCGCCTGCTCCCCTGCTTCATCGAGGCTCGCATTGGGCTCGTCAAGCACCAATAACTTCGGATCTCCATAGAGCGCGCGGGCGAGCGCAATGCGTTGCCGCTGGCCACCAGACAAGTGACCCCCTTGTTCACCAATGACAGTGTCGTAGCCATTTGGGAGCCGCAGAATGAAGTCGTGAATGCCAACCGCCATCGCTGCTCGAATCACGCGATCAGAGTCTGGAGAGCCCAGTCGCGAGATGTTCTCGGCGACGGTCCCTCGAAAGAGTTCAACCTGCTGCGGAACGTATCCCACCTCGCGCCCGAGTGCCGCTCGGTTCAGGTCTTTAAGAGCGTGTACACCCAAAAAGAGATCGCCCGAATACTTCGGCCAGATACCGACGAGAAGCTTGCCCAGCGTGGACTTGCCCGCCCCGGACGGCCCCATCACCACAGTTACCTTACCCTGCGGCAGGGTGAGGTTTAGGTCCCTCAGAATAACCTTCTCGGGCTCGTCATCTGCGGCAAGAGCACTCGCATGAATGCCCTTTAGCCGAATGCCTCCAGAGAAGTCTGGCAGCGCGTGCCCCTGCTGCCAGGGACGGTTTTCCTCCAGCAGCGACTCCAGGCGCGAGAGGGCGGATCGGGCCATATGAAACCCCTTCCAGCCCGACATGAGTGCATCGAGGGGGGCCGTGGTTCTGCCCATGAGCAAGCCTGCTGCAATCATTGCCCCCATGGTGATCTCGCCCTCAATCGCGAGAATGGCACCGGCAGCAATGGCCAGGGAGTTCAATAAGTAGCGAACCTGCTTGGTGGTTGCCGTCATGCGCTCTTCAATATCCTCGGCCTTGGCTTGCGTGAGAAGAAACTGAACCTGACGCTTCCACCACCGCCGCTTCAGCTGAGGCACCATGCCGTGGGCTTCTAGAACCTCGGCGTTGCGCAGCTTGCTGTGGATGAAGGCGTTGAGGTCGCGTTCCTCCTCGATGGAGGCATCGGACAGATCGCGCGAGAGCCGACTTGAGAGCCAGGTGAGCAGGGCCAGAAAGCAGAGGAAGACCACCGCAAGCCAGCCAAGAGCGGGGTGGAGCATAAACATGACTGCGAGATAAATGGGCGTCCATGGCCCATCAAGAAAGCCATGTAGCCCTGATCCGGTCAGCCATTGACGCACGGAGGCTAGATCGCTAAACGCTTGCAAAGGGTTGCGCCTTGAGATTGAAAGCTTGTCGGTCATGAGCGCAGCCACAATGGGCGGACTGAGGACTTGGTCAATCCGAATGCTTACAGCGCTCGTAATTCGATTCCTCAGGTACTCGCCAAATCCTTGTACGCCATAGAAGCCGATCACGATCAGGCTGATGACCAAGAGCGTGACCTCGCTCTTGCTGATCATGACGCGATCGAAAATTTGAAGCATGTAGATCGTTGGGGCAAGCATGAGCACGTTAATCACGGCCGATACCAACACGAGAAGCAGCAGCTGGTATTTGAACTGCCTGAGCAAAAGCGTCGATAGCGTATTCATGTCGGCTGTGCCCCTCGCTCAGCCATCTGGGCCAGTACTTTCTCTTTAGGTCCAAACACGACTGGGCGGCCCTCTCGCAGCATCAAGATAAGGTCGGCGAGCGCGAGAATTTCTCTGCGATGGGTAATTAAGATTTGCGTGGCCCCGCGCGCTTTGGCTGAGAGTATCGCCGCCGAGAGCGCATCATCACCCTGGGTGTCTAGGTTCGCATTGGGCTCATCGAGAACCAAGAGTTGTGGGTTGCCGTAGAGTGCCCGCGCGAGCGCAATGCGCTGGCGCTGGCCCCCTGATAGCCGGGCTCCGTCATCGCCCAGTTGCGTGTTGAGTCCATGGGGCAATTCGTCAATGAGTGAGTCAAGCCCACAAATTGCCACCACCTCCTCTAGGCGCTCTGTGTCTGGCTCTGTGAAGCGCGCAATGTTCTCTGCGAGGGTTCCGTCGAAGAGCTCGATGTCTTGCGGCAGGAAGCCGATGTGGCGCCCGAGCTCTGCCTTGGGCCATTGCGAAACGCTGACTCCGTCAAGGCGCACCTCGCCAAGCCTTGGGGTCCAAATGCCCGTGATGAGCCTTGCAAGACTGCTTTTTCCTGATCCCGACGGACCGAGTACGGCTAAGACTTGACCCGGACCCACTGAGAAGGTTTGGTCGACAAGAATGGTTTGCTTAGTGCCGGGCGCCATGACCGCTGCACCTTTGAGTTCCAGCTGCCCCCTCGGGGGCGGGAGCGACATGCCGGCCTCTGGGAGCGGGATTTTTTCCATGAAGGTGCGCAGTCTCTCCAGCGCGTCTCGGGCGGTTGAGATCTGCTTCCAGGAGGTGATGAGCTGCATCATGGGGCGCATAGCGATGGCACCGATGAGTTTTGCGACAATGAGCATGCCCCCGGCAGCCGGGCTCAGCACGCCTGCCAACGTGAGCGCGGTTCCCACCCCAAGAATGGCAGACCCCTGGATGAGCATGACAGAGCGGGTTACGGCGGAACCAACGCCCTGCTTATTGGTTGCCCTCGCCTGCAGGACCAGGTATTCGTTTTGAATGTTCTGCCAGCGGCTCTGCACCGCGGGGGCCATGCCCATCGCCAGAATGGCCTCTGCGTTGCGAGATGCGTCAGCAGCATAGTGGCTTGCCAGTTGGCTTTTCTCGACTGCGTTGGCCATGACCGGGCGCACGGCTCGTTCCGTGAGCACACTGATGATGATTGAGAGCACACCGCCAGCCAGAGACAACAGCCCCATGATGGGGTGGATTGCAAAGATCAGCCCTAGCAGCATGAGCCCCATGGGCGCATCGAGCATGACGGCAGCGGTTGGTGAGGAGATGAAGTTTCGGACTGCGCGAAAGTCGGATAGCGCAAGCCGAGCGCCTGGGAGCGCAAGCAGGTTGGCCCGAAAGCTTGCGTCAAACACTTTTTCAGAGAGCAATGCAGCAAGCCTTGCAGCCGCCGCAGATTGAATGCGTTGACGGACCCAGTCTAGGCAGGCTGCTATGGCTAATGCACCCACGAGGAGAAGGGTGACCCAGGCCAGCGTCTGCTCGCTGCGGGCCGTGACGACGGGCCCGTATACCTCGCGCATGTAGCCAATGGGGGCGAGCGTGAGTAAGGCAATGAAAACGCTCATGATTAGTGCGAGCGAAAAATAAGGGCGCAGCTGTCGAAGCGCGGTATCGACAACCGAGGCGTTCTTCCTCATGACTGAGACTTCACGAAGAACACCAGCGAGAACCCTTGCGCGCTTCGCTGGAGATGAATTTCCTTGAGCTCGCCACCCTCGAAAAGCTGTTGCACCTCGGGCGAGATTTTGAGGTTTAGGCGCAGCCTGCCCTCCAGCGTGAAGAGCGAAATCTGGCCGTTGGTGAGGCTTACGGTGCGGCGGTCGAGCACCACCGGGAGGGATTCGCCGAAGGCCTCGGGCTTCAAGGCCTGGGCCCCATTCTTTGCGGCGGCACTGACCACATAGATGGCGTTGCTGACGAGCTGAGCACCTAAATCCGCAAAGGCCTCGCGCACCGGCTTGTAGGCAAGGTGGTGCAGGGCGACTCGGCTAAAGCAGTTGTGCTGGGCTGCAACGCCATGGGTAGCCAAACAGGCCTGCGTAAAGCGTGCCTGCAGGGCGGAAAGGCGATCTGTGCCCTGCTGGTCGAGGTTGAGGTTGATGGAGAGGCGCTGCATGCAGCGGAGTGTAGCAGGATTTCATATAGGAGGTCATATATGAAATCACACAGGCTTCGCCCTACAACCCAATTTCAGGTAAGAGATCAAAAGGCTTCAACGGCACATTTCCGACCCGTGAAACCTTAATGGCAGACGCCACGGACCCCAGATATGCGGACTCCCAAACGCTTCCCCCGCTCAATCGCGCGAGCGTGGCTGCCGCGAGCATGGCATCGCCCGCTCCTGCCACATCAACGGGATTGGGATTGAAAGCACCAAGCTCATCGGTTAGATGATCGGGGCGTCGGGTCAGGGCAATGAGCCCTTCCGCCCCAAGCTTTAGGATCAATCCCTGCGCCTCTGCCTTCTGTATTAACCCATTCGCGATGTGCTGCAGCCCGGACCGAAAATCATTCAAGGCAAGACGGGCCTCTCGTTCAGTGGCGGATAACATTTCTGACTGACGGAATCGAGAGACGTCGCCCACCTGAGAGGACGCTTGACTGTCGGCGAAGAAAGGCACTGAATGCGTCCGACACAGCCGTATAGCTTCATCGACAAAAGCCTGCGGCAGGCATCCATAGTTGAAGTCAGAAAACACTACTCCATCCACCTGTTTCAGCACCGCTGCAAAGCGATGAAGAAGTTCTGCCTGGTGCTCCGCCTCGATGTCGTGAGAGCGCAAGTGACTCACTCTCAGCAGGGTCTTGTTACCAGCTCGAAACCTCTGTTTGAGTATGGTGGGCCTGCTGGAATCAACTACAAAGCTGTGATTTACCGCGAAACCCTCCAACGCATTCGACGCGCGCTCGGCCATCGCATCTTTCCCGACAACCGAGAAAAAAGTCGTTTTTACACCAAGCCCAGCCAGGTGTGCAGCAACAATTCCGG
>Ga0208009_1000096_pt1 | contig 24152 bp, 24 predicted proteins | sample Wag4_2014_7_16_FD_187364 | JGI IMG/M metagenome (GOLD analysis project Ga0208009, IMG submission 187364) | Fresh water mixed with fracking chemicals microbial communities from Ohio, USA - Utica-2 Time Series FC 2014_7_16 (SPAdes) (version 2) ...
ATCTCTCGACTTCCAATCGGCATGGATGCCACCACTCAGGGACTTCAGATCTATGCGCTTCTTCTCCGTGACCCAGTCGCCGCTGCTGCAACGAACGTACTTCCTAGTTCAGCACCTGCGGATCCGTATCAAGCTGTGGCTAATCGAGTCATCGATAAACTGATCGCTTCTGATTCACCGTATGCCAAGGGACTGTTATCTCTTGACATCGGACGAAGCACCACGAAGCGTCAGACCATGACATTGCCTTATGGCCTGACCCAGCACTCTTGCATTGCTTACACGCGAGAGTGGCTTGATGATCGTCTACGTCACCTCCCTAATCCATTTGGTCTTGAGATCTACAAGCCAGCCGCATTCTTGGGCAAGCTGATCTGGAATTCGATGGAGGATGTCGTTGGATCAGCCACGCGAGGAATGAAGTTCATTCGAGACTGCATGGGAGTTCTTGTCGATCATGACATCACTCCACGATGGAGCACTCCTCTTGGTCTTCCTGTTCGGATGCGCTACGAGAACTATGACTCGATGACCGTGTCCACTAGGATCGGTGCTCGTGCTCGTGTGCTGACCATCCGTGAGGAGAACGGCAAGCAGTCAAAGCGCAAGGCATTGAACGGAGCTGCTCCGAACTTTGTCCACAGTCTTGATGGCATTGGTGGCTTGCTGGGCCACACGGTCAACCTGTGCCAAGCGCAAGGAGTTCAAGACATTGGATCGGTTCATGATCAGATCCTGTGCCTTGCTGCGGATGTACCAGTGGTTTCCTCTTGCGTCCGGAAGGCTACTGTTGAAATCTTTCAACACGACGTACTAGCCGAGTTCCGAAAAGAGGTATTGACTTATCTGCCTTCTGTGGTAGAATTACCTGAAGTTCCAGAGTACGGTTCTCTGGACGTGACTGAGGTTTTGAAGAGTGAATACTACTTCAACTAGGAGAACACAGAACATGAGTGGCAAGCAGAACATCGTCCGAGTCACCACCCCCGCTGGCATCGCCGTCTACCCAAAGATCGAGAAGCCAGACACGAAGTTCGATGTGAACGGTGTGTACAGCATCGACCTTGATCTCTCTGGAGCCGAAGCCTCTGAACTCGCGGCCAAGCTTCAGAAGATCGCAGATGCGGACTACGCCAACGAGTGCAAGTCCAAGGGCAAGAAGCAGCTGAAACGAGCAGATATGCCGTGGAAGCAGACTGAAGACGGAAAGACCCGCTTCAAGTTCAAGCTCAAGGCCAAGGCTGGCACTGGCGAGAAGCAGTGGGATCAGAAGCCCGCTCTCTTCGACGCCAAGGGCAACCCAGTCAAGGATCTCAATGTCGGCAGCGGCTCCACTGTGAAGGTGGCTTTCGATGTGGCTCCCTACTTCACGGCAATGGTTGGCCACGGCATCTCACTGCGCCTCCGAGCTGTTCAGGTGCTTGAGTTGCGGCAATACATCGCTGGCGACAACTTCGATGCATTCGGCTTCAAGGCGACCGATGGGTTCGTCAAGGAGCAGGAAGCAACGGTTCCCTTTGAGGATTCGGACAACGACTTCTGATGCGAATCACACTCTGGATTGAACCTGTTGCTGCCTCCCGACCTCGCGTTGCGAGGAACGGCAGGGTCTACTACCAGAAGCGATACGACAACTTCCGGAAACTCGCGTGGGCATCCCTTGGTGAAATGAGCCGACCCAAGGGATGCCCTTTGTCTTGTCCTCTTGAGGTCGAGATCACCTTCTACTGCCGCACACCGAAGAACCCAAGCAATCCGTATCCCATAGGCGACATCGACAACTACCAGAAGGGGTTGCTCGATGTACTGAACGGATGGGCTTGGCAGGACGATGTGCAGGTGTGCAGGATCATCGCCTCAAAGAAGTATTCGGACACGCCGAGGATCGAAGTGGAAATAAGAGAACACCATGTCGAACCAATCCGAATTCGTAAGACACGAAAGCTGCCCGAAGTGCGGTAGTAAGGACAACCTTGCTCGGTACACGGACGGCCACGCTTGGTGCTTTGGCTGCAACTACAGAGAGAAGAGCGAAGGTAATCCCAAATTTGGGATTTCATTTCGCAGAAAGGCGAACATGATCGATGTCACATTCTCTGCGCTGAAGAAGCGAGGGATCACAGAAGAGACTTGCCGATTTTGGGGATACGGGGTTGGGGAATACAACGGCCAGAGCGTTCAAGTTGCTCAGTACATGAAGGACGGAGCAATCGTCGCTCAGAAGCTTCGGTTCCCCTCCAAGGACTTCGTGGCTCTTGGCGAGTTCAAAGATGTCGGCCTGTATGGTCAGCACCTTTGGCGTGACGGTGGAAAGATGGTCACGGTCACTGAAGGAGAGATCGACGCACTGACCGTCTCACAAGTCTTCAGCAACAAGTGGCCCGTGGTGTCTGTACCCACCGGAGCCGCCGGAGCAGTGAAGGCATTTCAGAAAAGTCTTGAGTGGCTTGAGACCTTTGATGCTGTTCACATCCTGTTCGATGATGACGATGCAGGGCGCAAGGCCGCAAAGGAGTGCGCTCTCTTGCTTACTCCGGGCAAGGCCAAGATCGGTCGCGTGGCTGGCTACAAGGATGCCAACGAGGCTCTTCAGGCTGGCTCTGCTGCAAAGATCGTTGATGCTGTGTACGGAGCGAAGACCTATAGGCCAGACGGAGTTGTCATGGGTTCAGACCTATGGGAAACCGTCATTACCGAAGACAACACGGAGAGCGTCGATTACCCGTGGACACAACTCAACGACAAGCTGCTGGGGATCCGCAAGGGCGAACTCGTCGTTCTTACCTCCGGCACAGGCATCGGCAAGTCATCGGTCTGCCGTGAGTTGATCTGCCATCTGATCCGTGCGGGCAAGAAGGTTGGGATGCTGATGCTTGAGGAGTCCGTGAAGCGCAGCGGACGCAACCTCATGGGCATTCATCTCAACTGTCCTCCGTACTGGTGGGCTGAACGCGGGATCTCCGAGCAGCAGAAGAAGGAGGCGTTCGACGCAACCGTTGCCAAGGTCGTGATGTTCGATCACTTCGGATCGGTTGACCCAGAAAACCTATTGGCTCGTGTGCGCTACATGACCAAGGCTCTTGGATGCGAGTATGTCTTCCTTGATCACTTGAGCATCGTGGTCTCTGGTCTTGGCGATGGCGACGAGCGTAGACTGATCGACAACGCCATGACATCTCTGCGTTCGCTTGTGGAGGAGACGCAGATCGCACTGTTCGTCGTGTCTCACCTTCGCCGTCCTGACGGTGATCGTGGTCACGAGAATGGAGCACAGACATCGCTGGCCCAGCTTCGTGGATCACACAGCATTGCACAGCTGGCTGATGCGGTGATTGGACTTGAACGAAATCAGCAGGATGACGAGAATGCCAATCTGCTGACGCTGCGCGTCCTGAAGAACCGATACACAGGTGAGACAGGATTGGCAGGAGGACTTCGGTGGTACAGGGACAATGGTCGCTTGGCCGAAGTCGAGGAACTTCCAGTAAATGAGGACATCGAATGACCGCCGTAAAGCCCAAGAAGGATCATCCATGGAACAAGGCCATCAACATTGATGTGCAGCGTCGTAAGTTTCTAGATCGCATCAAGGAACTGAAGCAACAGATCCGAATGCTCAATATCGAAATCAGAATGAACGAGACGAAGCTGAAGGAGCTAACAGAAAATGGAAGGTGAGATGACTATGGACATACGAATCACTTGTGAGGAACAGCGCAAGGTCAGCAGGACAACATTGATCGTCTCTGGGTGGACTGAAGATTCTTCCATAGTCACATTGACTGTGGAGAAGCACGATCTTGAGAAAGATGAGATCGTGAATACCAAAGTCGAAGTTCCCCTTCCCCAGATGGTTCAAGCACTAGATGCAGTCACGAAGGTGCTTCTTGGATGACCCTCGCACATTCATCGCAGAGCACAATGAACTTGCTTTGTTCGTGGATGGTCACGACAACGCAATCATCGGTGTTGGCCAGCGGTGCGGCCAGTTGGCTCTTGCTGTCTACGACAACGCAATCATCCGTGCCAACCTGATGGCTGAAGGCATGGATGAAACTGATGCCATCGAGTTCTTCAACTTCAACATCTTGGGAGGCTGGCATGGGGTTCACACTCCGATCCTCATGGAACCAATCGAGACCAAGGAAGAGACGATCACGAGGCTGAAGAAAGAGAACACAAAACTTCTGCTTCGACTCGCGGAGTATGAGGCCCGTGAGTACTGAATTCGACAAAGGATTGCGATCTTGGTCTGAGGTGACTCGGATATGGAACGCACAAGAGAACAAGACTGACTCTCCCGAATCCATCAAGGAATGCGGCTTACAAGCTCTACGAAAGCTGAAGCGACTGCTTGAAGATCAGGGAAAGACATACGAGGATATGGTGAACAAATGAAACTCTTCCTAGATATCGAAACGAACATGATCGAGGACTGGATCCACATGACGGATCTCAAGACGCTGCACTGCATCGTCGTGAGCGTCGATGGAGCAGAACCTCGGCAGGTAACACCTTCTCAACTGATCGAACTGTGCGGCATCGCAGAGATCGTCATCGGCCACAACATCATGGCCTTCGATCTACCCGCTCTTCAGAAGTTGATTAGGCTCAAGCTTTCTTGTCCGATCATCGACACGCTTGTCGTGTCTCGCCTCAAGTATCCGGATCTCCGCAACGATGACTTCGGCACACTGAACAGCGGCTTCCCGAAGGAGCTGGTGGGTTCGCACAGTTTGAAGGCTTGGGGACACAGGCTGAAGCTCCACAAGGGAGACGCTCCAGACTTCACCGAGTTCTCCGAAGAAATGCTGGAGTATTGCCAGCAAGATGTTCGCGTCACGGTGAAGCTGTACGAACATCTCAACATCGCAGAGATTGATCCGAAGGCCGTGGAGGTCGAGCACAAGTTCGCAGAGATCATCAGGCAACAAGAACGCAACGGATTCAGGTTCGATGTTCACGCCGCCGAGAAGCTTCACTCCGCGCTGATCAGGGAGAAGCTGGAGATCGAAGCACAGATGCGTCAGGTCTTCCCCGACAAGATCATCAATCGCGTCAGCGAGAAGACTGGCAAGCCTTTGAAGCCGAAGATCGAGGAGTTCAATCCCGGCTCACGCACACAGATCGCAGAGCGTCTCATCGAGAAGTATGGGTGGCGGCCAACAGAGATGACTCCTGATGGTCGTGCTCGTGTTGATGAGTCTGTGCTTGACTCTCTGGATTACCCAGAGGCAAAGCTTCTCTCCAAGTATCTGACCTGCGTCAAGCGTCTTGGGCAACTTGCAGACGGTGAGAACGCTTGGCTGAAGCTCCACATCAACGGCAAGCTTCATGGTCGTGTGAACACCAACGGAGCAGTGACTGGTCGTTGTACTCACAGCGTTCCAAACATGGCTCAGGTTCCCACCGATCCGGCCTACAGGTCTCTGTTCATTCCTACTGACGGAAAGGTTCTCGTAGGTGCTGACGCTTCTGGTCTTGAGCTTCGTTGTCTCGCGCATTTCCTCGGGCGGTACGACAAAGGCGAGTACGCCAAGAAGGTCATCTCTTGTGACATTCACTGGGAGAATGCGAAGGCGTTTGGTTTGGCTCCTCAGCAGCAGCAAGACAAAGCAAACCCAAGCCACAAGGCTGCACGAAACCAAGCCAAGGGAGGGATCTACGCCCTGATCTATGGTGCAGCAGACACGAAGCTTGGACTGGTTCTTGGTGGTGATGTGAAGAAGGGCAAGAAGAGCCGTGCGAACTTCTACACGGCTGTCCCTGCGTTTCAGAAGCTCAAGGATGATGTTGAGCGCATCGTTGGAACCAAAGGACAACTCAAGGGCATTGATGGTCGAGTGCTCCCGATCCGCAGCTCACACGCAGCACTGAACACTCTGCTTCAAAGCGCGGGTGCTGTGATCATGAAGGAGGCTTGCATCATTGCTCACGATGAGTTCAAGAAGAACAACCTTGATGTGCAACAAGTTGCTGCGGTTCACGATGAATACCAACTGATGTGTGATCCACTCCATGCTGACACTGTTGGTAAGATCATGGTTGAAGCTATCCGCCGTGCGGGTGCTTCGTTCGGCTTCCGATGCCCGTTGGATGGCGAATACCGTGTCGGTAAGAACTGGGCGGAGACTCACTGATGGAAAAGCCACTCGACTTCATTCCTACTGAAGAACTGATTGCAGAGATCAAACGACGCTACGACTCGATGTTCTTCATCGGATACAAGCGCACGACCAACAAGCGTTCTGATTACCACTGCGCGACGAACGCAGATCCACACGAGGTCATTGGCCTTCTTGAGATGGCCAAGGACATCGCCAGAGACATTGGAGCATCCGATGAAGACTGAACTTCTCCCCGCCAAGTTCGACCGAGTTCACATTGATGGCGACATCTTGATCTATGGCATCTGCTCCGCTTGCGAGTACTGCGCTCGGTTCGATGACGATCTCGATGTGGTGTTCTGCAACCTGAATGAAGCTATGGGAATGGCGAATTCCACCATGGTCAAGTATGGAGCAATGACCAAAGGAAGCCTTACCATTCACTTTACGGGCTCTCGGAACTTCCGTAAGGACATTTACCCCGAGTACAAGGCGCATCGCAAGAAGGTACGAAAGCCAGCGGGATTCAGGGCTCTGAAGGAGATGCTGGATCAGCAGTACCACTGTATGACTGAGGATGGCATTGAGGCTGACGATCTGATCGGCCTGTGCCATACTCGGGACAACCACCATGGACTGACTTCCCTGATCATCTCCACCGACAAGGACTTCAAGACCATTCCCGGCTGGATCTACAACCCAGATCACGACGCCTTTACTTTCGTAAAACCAGAAGAGGCTGATCGGAACTGGCTGCTCCAGACTCTTACCGGAGACAAGGCAGACGGCTACCCCGGCCTTGAAGGTGTCGGCCCCGTGACTGCTGCCAAGATCCTGAAGCAGGGGACTTGGCAGGAGGTCGAGGATGCGTATGTCAACAGCGGCTTCACCCCCGAATATGCGTTGAATCAGGCTAGGTTGGCCCGCATTCTCCGCATGGACGAATACGATTGGGACAGCAGAAAGGTACGACTATGGCAACCCGCGAAGAACTGATGGAACTCCACAAAAGCCTGTGTGATCAGGCCCGTGAACTTTCTCGCAAGAAGAACCACGACTACAGCGGAGGCAAGGATCAGACCCACGCCTTCCTCAACTTCACCAAGTGCGAGGAGCTGGGACTATGCAAGACGGAGACTGGTGTACTTGTCCGTCTCAGCGACAAGATCTCCCGCCTCAACACCCTTGCTGATTCCAGCCTCAAGTACGAAGTATCCGATGAGAAGGTTCTCGACACCGTCCTCGATGTCATCAACTACATCGTGATCTTCTACGCCATCCACTCGGAGCGTAAGGAGAAGGAAGCAGCAGGAGGTTTCTTCCTTGAATGAGTTTAAGGACGGCGAATTTCCGCCTGTTCCCTTGAGCTTACTTAAGAAGCTTGAGGAACTAGTTCCTGAGAAGTGTCCCGATCTCTCCATGGGGGAGCGGGATATTTTCTTCTACGCAGGGCAACGCTCGCTCGTCAGAACCCTGTGGCAAGTCTACAACGAGCAGAATGAGGTGCAGTGATGTGTATTGGTGGTGGCCGTTCTTATCAAACCACGGTTGAGAAGACAACTCTTCCTGCCCCCGCTCCGATGCTTGCGCCGCAGATGATGCAGTCTACTCCTGCGCCAGCGACTCCTCGTGACGAGATCACTTACAAGAAGAAGGGCAAGCGCGGTCTTACCATTCCTCGCACCACTTCCGTCAATGTTCCGGGAGCCTGACCATGCCACAAACCGCGAAGGCAACATACGCCAATCTTGAGAATCAGCGGCACAGCTATTTGCTGCGAGCCCGAGATTGCGCTCGACTGACCCTGCCGCACCTGATGACGGATGACGGGGATCAATCGGCTCAACGCCTTCCGACCCCCTACCAATCCGTAGGTGCGCGTGGCGTGAATAATCTGGCTTCTGCACTGCTATTGTCTCTACTTCCCCCGAACGCTCCCTTTTTCCGATTCATCTTGGACACTAAAGCCCAGATGAAGCTCATGGCACTTTCGCCCAATGCGAAGGGGGAGGTAGAGACAAGCCTTGCTGAACTGGAGCGTCGAGTCAGCAAAGAGATCGAATCTCTCGGCATCCGAAGCAGCCTGTTTGAGGCAGTGAAGCAACTGATCGTCTGTGGATCTGTTCTTCTTTACTTCCCAGACGATGGCCCTATGCGCGTCATCAAGCTTGATCGTTTCGTAGTCAAGCGTGATCCAATGGGCAATGCCAAGAAGATCGTCATCAAGGAGACAGTCTCTCCGTCGATGCTTCCAGAAGAGATTCAACCTTTCGTTCGCTCGTGTATGTGTTCTCACGAAGACACCGTGGACATCTACACCTGCTGCCACACCATGCCAAATGGAAAGGTCGAGGTCTACCAAGAGGTAGAGGGAGAAATCGTTCCAGAGTCTTACGGTGTTTATCCGATGGAACAGAATCCGTTCCTTGCCCTGCGGATGAACCGTGTGGATGGAGAAGACTACGGACGCTCTTACGTTGAGCAGTACCTCGGAGACTTGATCTCACTTGAGAGCCTGTCCAAGAGCATCGTGGAAGCCGCAGCAGCCGCCTCCAAGGTTCTCTTCCTCGTGAACCCAACTGGAACCACCCGTGCCAAGACTCTGGCTCAAGCCCCCAACGGAGCAATCCGCGAGGGCATGGCTACGGATGTCTCCGTGCTTCAGGTGAACAAGGGTCAGGATCTTCAGGTAGCTTTGACTACTGCTCAGGGAATCTCAGAGCGTCTCAGCTATGCCTTCTTGCTCACTGAGGCTACAATCCGAAACGCAGAGCGAGTGACTGCTGAAGAAGTTCGGCTTGTCACTCAGAGCATTGAACGTCAGCTTGGTGGCATCTACTCGATCTTGTCTCAAGAGTTCCAGCTTCCGTTGGTTGGTCGGATCATTGACCGTCTTACCAAGAGCCGTCGTATGCCGAAGCTCCCCAAGGACTTTGTCACTCCGACCATCGTCACAGGCATTGATGCTCTTGGACGTGGTAATGACCTCAACCGACTGGATGTCTACCTACAGGGCATCGGACAGATCCTTGGCCCTCAGATGATCCAGCAGTACATTGATGTCCGTGAATACATGAATCGTCGCGCAGCCGCCCTTGGCATCGACACGGCTGGGCTGGTAAAGACCGAAGAGCAACTCGCTCAAGAGCAGCAGATGCAAATGCAATCGAATCTGCTGGCAAACCACGGCAATGAAGTCATCAAGTCGATGAGTGGCATTGCTCAGGCAAACATGAGATCGCAAGCATGAGTACCCAAGTCATTTACACGCCAGAACAACCCGTTGATGAAGCCATGGCAAAGGCCGTGGCAGAAGCACAGGCAGCAGAGAACACTCCCGCACCCGTGGAGCGTCCTCAATGGTTGCCTGAGAAGTTCAAGTCGCCCGAGGATCTTGCCAAGGCATACTCCGAACTGGAGAAGCGTTTCTCAACCCCTGCGGAGAAGCCTAAGGCTGAACCTCAGGCTGACGCTGGTACTCCGAGCGGCTTGAACTTCGAGCCTTACGCTAAGGAGTACGCAGAGACTGGCGACTTGAGCGAAGAGAGTGTCCAGAAGCTTGTTGCACAGGGCATTCCTGAGAATGTCATCCGCAACTACGTCGATGGCGTCAAGGCTGTTGGTGAGCGTCAGACCCAGCAGATCTACTCGATGGCTGGCGGGGAAGCCCAGTACAACTCGATGCTGGAGTGGGCTGCTGACAACCTTGAAGAAGGTGAGATCGACGCCTTCAACGAGATCATGGACTCTGGAAACAGTGCATCGATGCAGATGGCAGTCCGTGGTCTTCAGGCTCGTTACGTCCAGACCAACGGCCAGCCAGCCAAGCTGATTCAGGGAGAAGTCACCGGACCTTCTGGTGGTGTCTTCCGCAGCGTTGCTGAAGTTGTCGCTGCAATGAAGGATCCCCGCTACTCCAAGGATCCTGCGTACCGTCGTGATCTTGAAAACCGCCTGAAGAACAGCAATGTCTTCGGCGTCAACAACCGATAAGGAGCAAACATGAAGTCTTGGAAGACCACCGTTGCCGGAGTTGCTGCAATCCTGACCGCTGTCGGTGCTGCACTTACGGCTCTCTTCGACAACGATCCCAACACCGTGTTCGATGTGGCTACGACCAGTGCGGCAGTCATGGCTGGCATTGGCCTCATTTTGGCACGAGACAACAATGTTTCCAGTGAAGAGGCCGGAGCCAAGTGAATGCAATACTCACGACGCTGGTCGTGGCGTTTCTTGAGTTCTTTGCGAAGCTTGCAGCAGGATCCCGAAAGGCCATCGAGGCTAATCGGGATCCTGCTGTTTTGCGTCGTGCTGGTTCTCGGATTCGCCAGTGGATGCACAAGAGCCGTACTGATTCCGGAGTCAAGTCCGATCAGGATCGGCCCTAAAGCAAAGGCGCGGGTCTACGCCTACATCGAAGGGGAATGGACACTTATGGACAACATTGTGGACATCCCCGAAGGTTGGTATGTAGTTCCTCCTAGCTTTGTGGAGGAATCTAAGGAAGTTTCACCTTCTTGACGGGTGAGACGAGTTGCGAGTTGTGGCCCCATGCGTGGGATAACCTCAAGAGTAGCGACTAACGGTCAAGACTTTCACACGCACTCTTTCTAGGAATCTCCAACAATGCCAATCGAAGCCACTCCTTCACGTCTCGGTCAGGTCAATCTGGCCGGAGACGTTGATTCGCTGTTTCTCAAGGTCTTCTCGGGCGAGATCATCGCCAGCTTTGAGGAAGCAAATCTCATGCTCCCCCTCACCAAGGTCCGCACCATCAGCTCGGGCAAGGTCGCTTCCTTCGCCGTGACTGGCGTTGCGACTGCTGGCTACCACACTCCGGGTGAATCGGTCCTCACGACTGGTGACACGACGGCTTACGCCAACACGGTTTCTTCGACTAATCCGGTGAACAACACCGTTGGTGTTAACACGGGTAGCTCGAAGTACCTCCAGAAGTTCAAGCACAACGAGAAGCTCATCTACATCGATGACGTTCTCCTCAGCTCGGTGTTCATTGCTGATATCGATGAACTCAAGAATCACTACGATGTCCGTTCGACCTACTCGAAGGAAATCGGTCGTGCTCTTGCGTACACCGCTGACAAGAACCTGATCCGCACCGTCATCGCTGCGGCTCGCAAGACCACCGACCGTTACAATGTGTCTTCGGGAACCTCGACTCAGTACCTCGGTGCTCAGATCGATGTCAGTGACGCAAGCACCGGAACGGCTTCAGAAGACCTCATCGCTGCGCTCTTCCAAGCTGCTCAGAAGATGGATGAGAAGAACGTGCCGATGGACAATCGCTACGCGATCCTCACTCCAGCCAACTACTACAAGCTCGTCAATGGTGATGGTGCGAAGATTGCCATCAACAAGGACTACGGAGGCAACGGCAACATCGCCAAGGGCCAGATCGTTGAGATCGCGGGCATCACGGTGATGAAGTCGAACCACATCCCGACTGTGAACGAGTCCTCGACTCAGTCCGCTCTTCACGGCGCGTCTGGCATCAAGAACGACCTTTCGGGTGCTGACACTGGCTACTCGGGTCTTGACTACAGCGGCACCCAAGGCATTGTCTTCCACACGGACGGCATTGGTACGGTCAAGCTCATGGACCTCGCGGTCGAGAGCGAGTACATCATGGAGCGTCTCGGTACGCTCATGCTCGCGAAGTACGCAATGGGTCACGGCATTCTCCGCGAAGAGTGCTGCTACGAGCTGATCGCTTGATCAGTAACTCAGCCTAACGGCTGAACGCACAACACAAGGGCGGTAGGTTCCTCTTGGAGCCTACCGCCCATTTATCGAGGTACTCATGCTCACGAAGACCAGCCAACTTGAAGCCATCAACACGATGCTGTCCACAATCGGAGAGCCTCCTGTGAACTCCCTGAGTTCGCAGCGGGCCGATTCTCTGATCGCCGTGCAGATCCTGAACGAGGTCAGCCGTGAAGTTCAGTCGTATGGCTGGCACTTCAACATCGAGTACAAGGTGACGATGACTCCGGATGCCTCGGGCTTTCTGTATGTCTCCGAGAATGTCGCTCGGGTGGATACGGATCCGACCGAAGGTCTCGACATCGTCACGCGGGGAAACAGGCTGTACAACAAGGCTACGAACTCGTATGTCTTCTCCAGCCCCATCGAGGTCACTCGGATCGTCATGCTGGACTTCGAGGAGATTCCGGAGCCAGCCCGCAGGTACATCATGATTCGTGCTTCCCGCATCTTCATGGATCGAATGGTGGGATCTGAGAAGCACCATGTCTTCAATCTTCAGGATGAAGTCATGGCTCTTGGGAAGATGCGCGAGTACGAAATGGACACTGCCGACTACTCGATCTTCGATGAGTACTCGACTGCCAGCGTCATCATGCGAAACGCCTCCTACAGGACTTACTGATGCCCCTGATCACCCAGTCGATCCCAAACCTCATCGGAGGAGTCAGCCAGCAGTCTCCTGCTGTGCGCGACAGCAATCAATGCGAGGTGATGGAGAACGCCTTCCCCAGCCCAATCGAAGGGCTCATCAAGCGTCCTCCTGCGTCGAAGATTGCGGAATTTCGCAAGCAAGTCGATTCATCGATCCTCTCGCTTGCCAGTGAGTCTGATGCAAAGCCCCACTTGATCATCCGAGATGTCAACGAGAAGTACATCTGCTTGATTCACCCAGACGAGATCTTCGTCTACAACCTTGATGGCACTCGCCAGAATGTCTACTACGACACTGGGGCCAAGAACTACCTGACTGGTGGAACACGGGACACCATCAAGGCTCTGACCATTGCAGATGTCACATTCATTGTGAACACTGCTACCAGCAACAGCTCGACCGTAGTTGCAATGGATGCGTCCACCACCACGAGCATCAACTACGACCGGATCGCTCTGGTCTTTATCAAACAAGACAATTACGCAAGATCAATTTCAGTAACACTGACGAATAGTGCGGGAAGCGGCACAGTTACATACACCCACGACAGTCCCAAAGACGCTACAGGAAATCACAACATTGGTACGGACCATGTTGCAAAAGCTTTGGCGACATTGATCAACGGTCAAGAAAACTACACAGCCGTTGCAGTCGATGGTGTACTGAAAATCACCAGAAATACAAACTTTACCATCTCTGTCGAAGACGATTTTGGCGGTCAAGGCGCAGCAATTATTCGGGATCAAATTCAACGATTTGAAGATCTTCCGTATACCGCCTCGCATAACCACGTCGTTCGGGTTCTTGGGGCTCCCGAGTCTGGCATCGATGACTACTATGTGAAGTTCGAGGCTGAAGACGGGACATTCTCCAAGGGCATCTGGCGTGAGACCATTGCTCCCGGAATCAAGTACAAGTTCAACTACGGAACGATGCCTCACATCTTGATTCGTCAGAGCGACGGGTCTTTCATGTTCAAGAAGGCAGATGGAACTACTCCTGCAAGCAATGTTCCGGCAGGAGTTACCTACACAAGCTTCAAGTGGGCAGATCGTGCAGCTGGAGATCTTGAAACAAACAGCGATCCTACCTTTGTGGGAGATCGCATCACCAACATGGTGTTGTTCAAGAACCGTCTTGGTTTCTTGAGTGGTGAAAACATCATCCTGAGTGAGGCTTCAGAGTTCTTCAACTTCTGGCGCACCACGACTCTCGACCTTCCCGACTCAGATCCAATCGACATCTCCAGTAGTAGTCAGAAGATCAGCACCATGAAGTCCGGTGTTGTCTTCAACACAGAGCTTCTTCTGTTCACAGAGTCTACTCAGCTTGTACTTCGTGGTGGAGAGATCCTCAGTCCCAAGAGCGTCTCTCTGCTCCCCATTGGTGACTACGAGTCGTATGCGGACATTCAGCCTGTTTCCTCCGGCTTGTCTGTCTTCTTCCCATACAACCGTGGTGGTGGATATGCGGGCATCCGTGAGCTCGTACCACAGCCAAACATCGATGGCTCGTATGTCGTGAACGCAATCAGCGATCTTGTTCCGAAATACATCTTCGGTAAACCTGTGACCATCGCTTCGACAACTCAAGAAGACATGATGGCTGCGGTGAGCGGCGGAGACCTATATCTCTACAAGTATCTCCGCACTTCAGAGCAGTCACTACAGAACGCTTGGTTTAAGTTCACCTTCCCAGATGTGGCTACTGGTGGGAAAGCTAAGGTGATCTGGGCTGAGTTCGTTGACTCGTATCTGTACTTGTTGACTCTTCGCAACGACGCAAAGAATCCCGTGCTGGAGCGCATTCGCTTTGGTGTTGATCAAACAGATGCGGATATCGTCCCCGGTGTGAACTGGCTTACGCATCTAGATGCTCGTCAGTACTTCGCTTCTGGTACTGGCACATACAACAGCGGAACTGGTCTCACGACTTGGAATCTTCCAAAGCCGTACTCTTACAACTCAACGCTGAGTCAGATCTACACCACAAATGGTCTCCGGATTCTGGCGTCTTCTGGAACCTCGTACAACGCAAATACAGACACCGCAGGAACCATCGTGGCTGTGGGCAACTACAGCACGACTCCAGTCTGGATTGGCTACAAGTACGAGATGGTCTTCCAGTTCTCAAACTTGTGGCTTCCATCTCGTGCGCTCAGTGGAACTGCTGCATTGCAGACTGGACGCTACCAACTGAAGCACATGAACTTGCTGTACGAGGACACCTCGTTCTTCAAGATTCAAGTCACTGTAGGCGTCGATCAGGCTCAGTACGAATACGTCTACACAGGAAACATTGTCGGCTCTTCAGTGTTGAATCAGATCTACCTTGATCGTGGCTCGTTCCGGTTCCCTGTCTACGGTAAGAACACCGAAACAACGATCAAGATCCTGAACGATTCACCGTTGCCGTGTAAAATCATCAGTGCGGAGGTCGAAGCTGACTACACAGACCGCGCACAGAGGTTTGCATGATCGACACCAGAGTGAGCCACCAGAGCGATTGTCTTGCACTTTCTAGGAACCTGAGACAGGCTGATCTCGCTGAGATACAGGCTGCATCGGGCGTAACGCCCCACCTAGCCCTTCTAAGGGGCTTTGAGCAGTCCAGCCACTGTTACACCATCATCCGCCCAGAAGCCGTCTACGAGCCTCTGGCGATGTTTGGTGTGGTCTCTATGGCCCTGAACCCTTCTGTTGGGCAGGTGTGGTTTCTCGGATCTGACGAGATCAAGTTGCACTCCATGGAGTTTCTAAGGAAGTCCAAGGGGTGGGTTCATAACTTCCACACGGAATACCCTGTCTTGTACAACAACATCGACTCTCGAAACGCTGTCCACATCAAGTGGCTTCAGTGGCTCGGGTTCCAATTCATCAACGAGCTTCATAACTACGGACACGAAGGTAGGACTTTCTACCACTTTGTGAGGATCAACAATGTGTGACCCACTTTCTATTGGCTTGGCAGTTGCAAGTACAGCTGTCTCTCTTGGATCTCAAGCAAAGGCAGCTTCTGAACAAAACAAATATCTCCGTAGTCAGGGTTTAGCTGCTGATGAGAATTACCGCCAGACTGTAGAAGCGGTTCAACGAGATGTTGGTCTTCAGACTGATGCGCTCATGGCTCAACAGATTGAAACCATTGCAGCGCAGAAGCAGCAGCTCCAGAACATCAGCCTTGATGCTCGGGCTTCCTCAGCGGCCTACACCGCATCACAAGCTGAAACAGGCATTGAAGGACGTACTGTTCAACTGGTTCATGATCAGTTTGAACGGGAAGTGTTGAACTACTCATCTGCTGCGCGGCGAAACATCACGAGCTATACGGCTCAGTTGAATCGTGAAGCTTCATCTATTTACGCCCGTGGGCAGTCAATCATCAACAGCGGATACCCAGCTCCCCTGCCTCCATATCAAAGCGTTAACTACGCATCGAGCATTATGAACGGCATTACGCAAGGCATTGGAATGCACCTGTCTGCGCGTGAAGCCGGAGTCTTCGATCCCGTAGTTGGAGCTCTTCCCGGAGGGACAACAACCAATACTGGATGGGGACTTGGACCGAGTTACACGCCTTCCAATCCCGCTAGTAATGTGACCTTCTAAGCATACGGATCCTAAGTCATGGCAAAACAACGACCAACTCTTGGGACTTTCGCGTCTCCAACTTCCCAGCTTGTTGCCCCAATTCAGCAGCAAGCCGCTCCACTGAATGAACAAGCAATCCGTGATGCTTATGCGTTTGCTGATTCTTTCAGCGAGCTTTCTTCGACTGTAGGACAGTTCGCGATCACTCTTAAAAAGGAGTACAACCAAGAGCAGGTCCGTATCGGCCAAGACCTCGTTAACTCGAATCGAAAGACCTACGCTGATCTGGTTAAGAGTGGAGAGATCGATCCAAGTGAGAACCCTTGGATGGCGGTTGGGGCTCAAGTAGCTTCTGGTGTATTGGAAGCGTCTCGATCTCGTGCAGAGTTCCAACAAGAGTACGACCGCCGTATTACTGAGAATCCAGAACTCCTCAAGGACAATCAATTCTTTGATGCGTTGGCTGCAAGCTATGCCCAGAACAAGAAGGCACAGTTTGGCACGACTCAATACCTGAGCGATTCATTCTTCGACTCGTTCAATCCATATCTCATGTCGATGGGCATGAAGCACGCGGAGAACATTGTCAAGTACCGACAGGGAAAGATCATTCAGTCTCTTCGTGTCAAGGTCGATGAAGTTCTGCAAGACCTCACGACTGATCGGGGATTCGGCCAGCGGCGGGATGGCTCGGCAAAGGATGTTGGTTGGGAAGGCGTGATGTATGACCTTGAGGGAAATGCAGTGACGGAGAAGTCCGCCAGCATCTCTTTCGATGACATCGGAACAGTTGACATCCCGATGATCGTTCCGGGTCTCAGTGTTGCTACCAAAGAGAAGATCGTCTACGAAAACGCCACGCTCGATGACCTGTCTCCCGAAGATCAGCAGACGATCATCAACCACGCCATCGATCAGCTGAAGCAGGGCCGTACCCCGTTCTTCGACACTGAAGACAGACTCGACAAGCTGATTCCCGACATCCAGATGTTTATGGATGAGATGGGCGCAAACATGGGTATGCCTAGAACGGCCAACCTTGCGACAGCTGCTCACCTTGTCGAAGCCATGAAGGCTGGCGGAACTACTTACCTTGCTGAAGAAATCTTGAGCAAGCTTCAAGGCGGAACTGGATTGGTCAAAGACACCGAAGAAGTAAAGGTGATGCTGGCGGATGCTGCTCCAGATGTCTCAAAGGTTCGCTTTGATCTGCAATATCAGAAGGAGAAGACACAAGCAGCCCTCATGATCGAATCTGCATTCCGCCAATCCTTCAGTTCTGAAGGAGAGATTGGTTATGAGCAAGCCTATGACAATCTCGAACAGCTTCTCCTACGGTCTAGCACCATCTCTGTGGAAGAGCGTGGGAAGATCATCGACCAGTTCAATGAAAAGTGGAACAATGCAGCACGAGAAGGTCGTGAAAGTGTAGACCGTAATGATCTGAAACTTATCCGTAGGTTCTTCGGAGAATCGATGGACAAGTTTGCAAAGGAATCTGGTAGCTCAGTCCTCAACTGGCAAGGACTTCGTCTTCAATTCGACGGCAATCTTCGGTCATTTGACATCGATCCTTTTGGGGAAAAAGCGAAGAATGCGCTTCGGAATGTTCACGAGACCATCAACTCAAAGCTTGCAACTTTGCAGCAAAACTTTGTTGATGAAATTGCGGGAAACGCTTCTCGATATGGGCTGTCTGCAAACGATCCTCGTCTTGGGACGCTCAATCCTGTAAAAGACGATCCGGCAAGCTTGGCAGCTGATAAGGAAAACCGCCGACGAATTCTCAAGGTCAACGAGATGATGGCTGGTGTTCACTTTGGTATGGAAGATCGCTTGACTGGCATTCGATCCATCGCCACAAGCGGCCTTTCCATCGATGTAGAACGCGGAGTCCGTCCTGAGCTGGCAGACCTCATCTACATTTACCGTACAGGACGCGGAGGTCAGATCCCAATGGAACAGGTTTTCGGGTCTGGACCAGCTGGTAAGAGAATGCAGCAGTTCCTTGTGGATGTCTCTCTCAAGATGGACACAGGAATGTCTCTTGATGATTCTGTACGCGACTCTGCACAACAGCTCAATATGTTGACGGCATCCAACGCCAAGGATCTCATCAACTTTGAAGTCGGCAGTACAGAAATGAATTCCATCAATGACTACCTCGCGGAAATCATTAATGACGCAGTTGATTCGATTGTCCCATTTAGTTACTGGGATGATCCAATCAATCCAGACTCAGTCACTGCGGTAAACTCGATGTTTGCCCGTAAGTACTTCGAGGCTCTCAATCAAAATGGTGGAGCCCATGAAGCTGCTCTTGAAGCTGCGGACACCTTTGTCCGGAGTGGAACACACTTCATTCGCCAATCTTTTGTGCCAAAGGCTGATTTTGACGCCGCTAATGTGGACTCCGAGTACATCGCAAACTGGATCGACATGGAAGCTGGAGAGAATGTCAAAGATGCGGCTCTCGTGCTTGTTGGTTACGGTGGAAACAGTCAAGCTGTGTTTGCCTTGCGTACTGCTGACGGAAACGCTGTAACGGATCGTTACTACACCGCCGCAGACATTACAAACAACTCTCGCCCACGCGATCAAGATGGAAACATCATTGAGGGAGCTCTTTCTGTGCGTGAGCGTGTGAACCAGCGCATGGGAAGCGATAAAGCTACGAAGCGGTTGGACATTGAGAATATGCGCCGTCAAGGTCTTCGTGAATTGCGCGGAAAGTTGAAGCAATAAACATGAGTCAAATTTCTACCAACTCTTTCTTTGACGATCAGCTGCTGGCTGGACCGCGCCCGATGGACTTGATGAGTCCCGGAGAACGCATTGAGGTCCAACGGCAGTCGCAACTCAATCCATACATTGATCCCGAAACAGAAGCTCTTGCAGAAAGTGTTGGAAGCTTTGGTGCAGGAATTCTGTCGAGTTTCGGAGGCTACGTTGGAGCTCGTGCTGAAGCTCTTGTCCGTGGCTTTACATCGACTGATGAGGCTTACTTCACTCCGTTGAACTTCAACGCAAAAGAGATAAAGAAGTACGACCCATTCTCAACGACGCCGATGTCTCTTACGGAAATGGGAGTGGGCCAGTGGCATCTCCCGTCTCAACGAAACAACATCGAAGCAATCACAGAAGATTTGATGGGCATTGATCCCAAAGCTCATGCTTGGATTCTGTCTTCTACAAGCTACGGGGAATACCTTGATCGTTTGGACCTTGCCCGTATTGCTTCTCCTGAGTTTGCTTCTAAAGGAAGCGGCTTAGGTAAAGCAGTTGGGTTTGTCAGCGATACAGCAGCAATCGTTGCAATGTCTTTGGCTTTGGAGCCTCTTGCATTTGCTGGCTATGGCCAACGCTTTATTCAAGCTGGCCAGAACATCTCTCGTTTGCGTTCTGTTGAACGCTTCGGATCGATGGTTCGCATTTCAGAAGAAGCTGCCGAAGCTGCTCAGATGGTTGGACGCTTTGCAGGAATCAGTCGTTACGCAGCTCTTGGTGTTGCTGAAGAAGCGGCTATTCAAGTTGCCAAGTACAGCGTAGATCCTCTCTACGATCCTGAAGCTTCATCCATCGTTACTGATGCCGCTGTTTCGATGGCTTTTGGTGGTGCTATTGGTGGATGGGCAGCACGGAGTTACGCTAAAGACCGTATTGCGGAACACGCTGAAAACTTCTACCACCAAGTTCGTCTCGGCAATAACACCATCATCAACTACCACACGCCGCTTGCTTTTGTAAGCAACGCTGCGGCAGACCGAAATCTTCTTGGGCGCAACATCATGCCTGTGGGAGAAACGGTTGACAGCCTTGCTGATGAAGCATGGGAAGCCTATTCACGAACTGGACGAGAGTTTGTTCCGGGAACTGAAAGCCTCAGTCTTCCTGTCATGCAGGGAGAAGGAACGATCAACCGTGTAGAAGATGTGGGCGCAGCGATATTTTCTCAAGATCGACGGATGTCGGCTTTTGGCCCTGCATTCTTTACACCAGCCAATGAGAACCTACTTCGCGCTCTTTTCAGCGAAGGACGCACTGGTGGATGGCGTGGGACTAAAGCCAAAGCCACAGGTATGCCAGCTGCGCGTGGTGAGTTTGCTCGCAGTATGCGTCGAATCGTTGGACTTCCAGAACAAGTACGCCCTAGTGGAGTCATTCTTGCAAATAGACGTGGCCCACGACGTGCCGAAGGTCTCGCATCAGAAATGATGGGTGATCGGATGTTTTATCCGGGCGGGCAAGGTCTTGGCGAAGGAATCGAAATAGCCTTTGATGCTACGACTCTTCGCGGAGACTTTCTTCCGGACGGTAGGAACTTGTTTGCGGGAGCTCAAGAAGGAGATGTGGCATTCCGATACGGTGGAAACTGGCGCAACCTCAACAGGTCTGTGCAGTCAGTCACAATTTCTCCGATTGCAGACGCTGTCGAATCCAACAACATCCGAGATATGCTTCGTGGGCGTGGATGGAATCAGCGTGTTCTTCGTGATGGCACACAAGTTTGGACACCCCAAAATCGTCCTCGTTTCCGTGCTACCAATGAAGAATGGCGTGGCGCAGTTACAGGCATTCAGTCTGCAACCCTGAACATTCTCGCTGAAATCCAACGTCGTGGCGGAACGGTTAGCCAAGACCTCGCCCGTACCGTGTCTCGCACTCTGTTTGCAGTGCATTCGGAAAAGATTACAGATACGGTATTCAAGAAGAACATTCGTGGTGCTGCTTTTGAGAGCCGCGTATGGGCCAACTTGGAAAAGTTCTTAGATCCAAAGGTCGCAGAACGTATTGCTGAAGCTCGACGCTTAGGAAATGTGGCTCCTATTGGGAAGCTTGATACAGCGTTTGATGATCTTGTCGAACGCAGTCAGACTCTTGATGGGCTCTGGGCTCACTTTGAGGACGCTGTTACCTCCGCTCCGATTGGGCAGTCTCAGAACGCCTCGTTGATCCTTCAAGTCGCAAACGAAGTCCGTATGCGTGGCGGAGAAGTAACGCGGGAGATCTTTGAGGAGATTGTTGAGGATCTTCGCAGCGTTATGCAGAATCCTCCAATGCGCCAGAACTCTCGTGGACGCATGGTTCTTGATTCTCGTGCGCGTCTTTCGCAGGTTGCAGAGATCATCAACAGGCGTGTGCCGGAAGGAGGACGCCGGATCTATGTGCCTCGTGCGCTGGAATCCACAGTAAGGTCTTTCGGTGAAAGCCTTGATGTGGCCCGTAAGGCGGCTGTGGCGGCAGAGCGAGCACGGCTTCAGCAAGGAGCCCCTGCTATTCCGGGAGTCCCTTCGGGGACCGCTGTGCCTCCTGCGGGAGCTGCGGGAGCTGCGGGAGCTGCTGGAGCTGCTGTTCCTCCTGCGGGAGCTGGTGGGGCAGCTACGCCTCCTGCTGGCGGTGGAGCACCTCCGGCTGCAACTGTTGCGGCAACCTCAGCCAACGGGATGCGACGGATGCAGGAAGAGATTCCTCTACTCGACCGCTTTGATGCACTTGGACCTATTGCGAAACTTTTCAATCAGGCTGTTGTTGGGCTTCGTCTTCCAAATCCTTCTGCACGTTTGGCATTTTGGTTGGCATTCAACTCTCGTCGCGCGGCTCAAACAATATCTGGAACCCGTGTGGCTCAAGGGCAAACAATCTTTGAGCGTGGCACTTACGAGATGACTGGGCATTTAGCCACAGGATTAACTGCATATCGAAACGGTTACACACGATTTGCTCTTGGAAAAGGTGCAGGAGACCGTATCAGCCTGATGGATGGTATTCGAGCTGGTTTTGGTCGTGGAGCGCGTCAGCGAATCGATGAGTTCAACATAGCTATTATGGAACAGCTACGAACAGGAGCATTCAACCACGCAAACGATGGTGTTAACGAGACTGCACGACAACTTCGGAAAATGCTTAATGATATGCACACTACTGCAAATCAAGCAAAAGTTCGTGGGTTCCTGACAAGCGCAGTTCAGAACTATGTACCTCGTCTTTGGAGATGGGATCGCATTAGCCGCCTGAGCACTACTCCACAAGGTCGCGCGGCTTTGACGGCATTGCTTGAACGTGCACTTGGACAACAAACTGGATTACGTCGTGTTGTTCTTGAGAACGGCACGATGGTTGATCTTCCAGATGTCAAGCAAGCTGCTGAAGTCCTCACGGAACGGCTTATCCGCCTGTCTCAGGATTCAGACCTTGCGCCTCTTCTCGACATCGATGATCAAGTAGCACAGGCTCTGAATGGTCTTCTTGCACCATTGGCTGGATCGGGAGCGTCTCGAACTCCGTTTGGGCGGACTCGAATCATCCTTGATGAGCTGGCGGATCACGCTACGACCACCGATCTTCTTGGTACAGGACGCAACGGAGTCAGTATTGCAGACTTGACTGTCAATGATGTACCAACGCTGATCAAGAAATACACAATCTCGATCTTTGGAGCCATCAATGAAAAAAGGTTCATCGACAGTTTCAATGAGCAAATGAATCACTTTGGCATTCTTGATTCCAATGGTGCTCCGTTGGCTCTGGAAACCATCGAAGAGGTGCGTTCCACCATAAATCGTCTTGGGAACATTGATCCAACTTTTGGTGGAACAATGCAAGGAGAAGCCAGCGATGCATTCCGTGAAATTGTTGCGGCCTTGCGCTATGAGCCACTTCATCGAAGCAATCAAGAACTGGGAACTCTTGGACGCTGGGGCGACAAATTGCTTGGAACCATGCTTCCGCTTGGTTACTTGGCTACTGGTGGAGCCTTTGGACTTGTTGCTGCTGCCGAAACATCACGCATCATCGGAACTCTTGGACTTCGTACTACGCTTCGTCAAATGCCTTTGCTGGGAGAAATGGTCAGCAACTGGCAGAACATGGACGAAGGGGCCCACAACTTTGCGGGACTTATGGATCAGGCGTTCCATCCGTCTACAGATCGCCTTCGCCGCGTATTGATGCAGCAAGTCCAAAATCAATACGGTCCTGTAGGAAATCCTATTGAACGGGGTCTTGGAGCTGTAGCAAACTTCTTCTCAGATGTAACGCTCTTGACTCCTGTGACTTCGTTCACTCAAAACTTGATGGCTGCTTCTACCATTCAACACTTGTATGAAGTGTCTAAGGGAATCAGTCGAAGAATGGATGATGCAACCATTCGCACATTGGGTCTTGAGCCAAATCAGTACGACGAACTTCTTGATTATGTAGGCACTAATGCAGTCACTGCTGCTCGTGGAGGAAGCAACCGCGTTGTCAATCTGAACAACCTGAATGACATCCGTATGGACAATCTCAGGGCATTCATTGACCGCGCTGTACGAACTCGCATTCAGGATATGCCTACTCGTGGAGATTTCCATCGACTTGGATTTAGCTTCTTTGGCCGCTTGTTGACGCAGTTCCGTGGATTCAATATCAAAGGTATTGATAACTTTGCTTTGCAAAATCTTTCACGCATCCGTCGAGGAGACGCTACGACGCGAGTCAAGGTTGCTCAAGAAATTGCGTACACGATGATCTTTGGAGCCCTTGTGCAGTACGCAAGGAACTACATGGATGCTCAATCGTTCCGCGAATCTGGACAACGAGAAAAGGCAAAGGAAATTGAAAAACGTCTTCTCGGTGTTGAAGGTTTTGTTCGAGGTGGATTTACAGGACCGTCTGAATTTTTCCTTCCAATCTTTGCTATCGACGCAGGATGGAACACATTTGTCAGTGATGATCCATTGTTCTCTGCATATCGATACAGCGGCCTGAGCTGGTACGGATTCCCAGCAGCAAGCTTTCTTGGAAAGAGTTTCGACATCTCCAAAGATGTCTTTGGCCGCGCAATAGCTAAACCGCTTGGAATTGAAGACAAAGAACGAGACATCACTCAAGCAACAGTTCACAAAGCCCGTCTTATTCTTCCGTTCCAAAACTTCTTGCCAGTCAAGCATTTCTTCAATCTGGCTGAAGAAGAAATCGCAAATGAGTTCCGTCTCCTAGAGCGTCAGCCCCGCAGGGATCGCAAGGAAGACTGAA
>Ga0208009_1000102_pt1 | contig 23720 bp, 17 predicted proteins | sample Wag4_2014_7_16_FD_187364 | JGI IMG/M metagenome (GOLD analysis project Ga0208009, IMG submission 187364) | Fresh water mixed with fracking chemicals microbial communities from Ohio, USA - Utica-2 Time Series FC 2014_7_16 (SPAdes) (version 2) ...
GCGAGAATGAGGATGAGTTCGCCAGGTCCGATGTTCGGCACGTTCGGTACTCCTTACGCTGACGCGTCCGAACGGACGCCCTATGGGGTGAGTATAGCGAGGCGACTCGCCCACTCCGCCGAACGAGCGTGGATCGCCTCCGGAGTCGCTCCGCCATCAGTCTCGGAACCTGAGATCCCCCGCCCCACATTGACCAAGAGTGAGCCTCCAACGCGTGCACTTGGGGTTCCAGTCGTTTCACCATGCGCCAGCACCGCGGCAAGATCGCCCCCCTGAGCGCCGATTCCAGGGACGAGGAGTGGCGCGTTCGGTGCGACCTCACGAAGCTGCGCCATCGCCGCTGCCGCGGTCGCTCCCGCGACAAGGCCGATTCGTCCCGCGCGGGCCTCCGGCCGCGCCGCTGCGAGTCGAGCGACGCGAAGATAGAGCGCCTCTTCTGGTGCTGATCCATCAGCCGCAACCCGCAACTCTTGGAACTCTGGCGCCTCAGGATTTGAGGTTCGGCAGAGGAGATAGACAAAGCGATCCTCTCTCACAAGAAGTGGCTCAAGGGCACCAATCCCAAGATACGGATTCGCCGTGACCGCGTCTGCCCCGAGAACGTCATACAGTGCTCGTGCCTGCGCAGCAACCGTGCTTCCAATGTCCCCACGTTTCACGTCAATGATGAGGGGCGTATCGCTCGGTATTAGGCTGCGAATGGATTCAGCAACTCGCATGCCCCCTGATCCGTACGCTTCAAAGAAGGCAAGGTTCACCTTGTAGGCGGCCGCATAATCGGCCGTCGCGCTAATGAGAAGTTCACACCAACGACGAAGCCCCTCCTCACCCTGGGAGAACGCGGCAGGGAGATGAGCTGGATCGGGATCAATCCCTACGCATAGGCGACCCCCGCGTCGCTTTATTGATGCTTCGAGAAGATCCAGGTAGCGACTCACGGAGTTACGCCCCCACCCGCTTCAACACTCAGCGGGCCCCATGCGGGTCGCACTCCCGCGTCAACGAGGTCGCGCAGAAGCTGCACGCTTGCAATGATTGACGGAACACCTGAAGGTGGCGCGCTGATGGTGACCTGCTGGAGCGTCGCAGCGCTCTCACGTGCCGCCAAGAAGATCAGCGAACCGCCGTCGGGGGACCACGCGGGAGACCATGAGCGGCCAGTCCGCGTCACTTCAAGGACAATCTCTCCAGTGGCCGCACTCAAAATCACTACATCGCTCCCCTTCTTGTCGATCCGCGTTGCCGCAACCCAGCGACCGTCCGGGCTGACCGCTGGTTCAATGAATCCCTTTGCGCCGAAGCGAACGATCCGATCCGCAGCAACGTCGAAGTAGATGATTCGTGATGCCGAGACGCCCTCCTCTTGACCGTTCTGCACGTAGTAGAGGCCGCTCCCATCCGCGTTCCATGCTGGATCCTGATGGCCATATGGCGCCTCATCGGGGAGTACCGGGGTAAGCATTCTGCCGTCGGGCTGAAGGATGCGGATGATCACATCACCTCCAAGTTGTGACGCACCCTTGTAGTCCGTTGCGAGCGCAACCTCACCGTTGACGCCGATCGCTGGGTCAAACATGAACGTGGAGAAGTTCAGCTTCGGGTTCTGATCCACCAGTAGCCCATCCAGCACGATTTCGGCGTCACCCCCTCGGGCGCCTACGCGCATGAGCGTTGGAACAGTCAACCGATATGGTGTCACGCCACCCGCTGCATTGAGTCGACCCCCAATCTCGTTCCTGGTGCGAATGAAGTAGAGCCAGGTTCCATCCCTACTCCATGCAGGCTCACCATCTTTGGCCGAGATGGACACTTGCGAGATCGATGCCCCGCTCAACGACCAGAGCGCTCCGTCTCGCGCGAAGACAATGCTCCCGTTAACAAGTACGCCTTCCGTAACGGCTGCCCCTTCCCCACCCGTCTCATCTCGTGATGAGGAGAGGTTGGCAACCCAGAACGTTGCAAGCGCACTCGCAGCGAGGAGGAGCGCGGCGAGCAGCGGCGCAGCCTGCGGGCCCGCGCCACGCCAGCCAGGTCCCCGACTCCCACGCGTGGGCGTAGGCGGACGGAGCGCGTGATACGGGCGAGACGAGTTGGCGCGATCGCTGCTGAGGCGCGGCCGTGGGCGAAGCGAACGGTTCCCGCTCATGCGTTGGCCTCCGCTGTTTGGAGATCGACCACATGCAGCTCAATCTTCTCCGTCCCTCGGTACGTTCGCTGAACAATTCGCGCCACCAGGTCAATGGTGCTCCCTTCGTGGCCAGCCGCATCTGCTCGACCGAAAGCGATCGCGTCGGTGCGGCCTCCATCAATCTCCAACGTCAACCGCGCATGTTTCCCATCACCGACGAGACGAACACTCGTGAGGGCGACGCCCCTGAAGAGGAAGAGTGGATCAGGATTCCCCACGCCCGTTGGCGAGAGATAGTCCACGAGCGTCGCGAGGGACTCGAGTGAACGGCGTCCAGATGCTGGCTCGAGATCAACGGAGAGCACCGGCTCTCGCTGCGCGCTCTGCCCTTCAAATGCGGCTGCGAGATCAGTCACGAGTCCCTCCCATTGGCCAGGCGCTGCCGTGCAGCCACCGGCGCCATCATGCCCGCCGTGTCGAATCAGTCGGGGAGAGGCAGCCTCCAAGGCCTTCGCGACCGAGAATCCGCGCGGGGCACGGATTGAACATCGAAGGATGGAGGCGTCGGTAACGGGATCGCTCAGGTTTGCAACGAGTGATGGCCGACCAAACTCCTCTGCAAGTCGCCCGGCAACGAGACCGAGTACGCCAGGCGACCAGTCGCCAGATACGGCGATGAGTGCCGGTTCAATCCGCGCTCGTGCGTCATCGCGTGTTGTCAGCCCATCCGCGCCCAGAGCAGCGCGCGCAGCATCGAGCGCCTCGCGAGAGATATCTCGCCGTTCGAGGTTCAGCACCTCCAGCTGCGCCGAAAGCTCCGCCGCTTCGTCTGGATCATCCGTAGTCAGCAGATCAAGCGCTGGGCGAGCATCTCCGATCCGACCCGCCGAGTTGATGCGCGGTGCGAGTGTGAAGCCCACAACTTCAACGCGATGTGGCCCCTCAGCGCCAGCACTCGCAAGGAGCGCCTGAACACCTGCAGGAGTTCGTCCCGCCCCGTTCAGTACCTTCAGCGCAGAACGCACGATCACCCGAAACTCGTCGGCGATCGGCACCATATCTGCCACTCCGCCAATCATCGCGAGAACGGAGAGCTCTCCGAGCAGCGCGCGCCTCTCTTCATGGTCGGCGAGGATCCCCTGTGCAATCTTGAAGGCGAGCCCGCTCCCCGCAAGGTTCGGGAATGGATACGTTGCATCTGGACGATTCGGATTCACGAGCCACGCGGCTTTTGCGGGGTCACTCGGAACTGCGTGATGGTCAATGATTCCGACCAAAATCCCAAGATCTAAGGCCTCGGCAACTCGCGCACGATCTGCCGTCCCGCAGTCCACGGCCAGAATTAGCTCTACGCCGTCCTCTTGTGCAGCAGCAAGCGCACCCTCTGGAATGCCATGGCCATCGCTTTCGCGGTTTGGGATGTAGCCTTCGGCAATCGCGCCGATCGCGCGCAACGCACGGATCATGATCGCCGCCCCCGTCAGGCCGTCTGCATCAAAGTCACCAACGACGAGAACGGGCTCCCCTGCTTCACCAGCAGCTCGCAAGCGCGCGATGAGGCCTGCTGCATCCGGCAGGAGCTCTGGCGCGTGCAACGTTCGATCGCGGGGATCAAGAAAGCGCTGCACAGCATCTGGGGCAAGCGTGCTTCTCATCGCAAGGAGTTCGGCTAACGAATCACGCAGATCTTCACGCACCTCACTCGTGCCGAGGGTTTGACGGAGCGTGCCAACTGCCTCTCGCTCGGCGGCCTCAACACGCCAGCGGCGTTGGGCGATGATTCGGCTGCTTGCGGGGGCGGGGCTCACCGTGAACCCACCGGCACGCTAGGCGGTTCGGCGTGCGCTCGGCGAACTCTTTCGCGCCGCAACGCGCTCTTCCCACCAGACGAGGAGCGGGCTGGCGTTGAAGATCGAGGAGTAGGTTCCAGAGAGGATTCCAACAAAGAGCGCGAGGACAAACGTGCGAATTGAGCCACCTGCAAACACGAGAAGTGCCAACAGGGTGATGAGCACGGTTGCGGTGGTGTTCAGGGACCGACCCATCGTCTGCACGATTGAATGATTCACGATCTCGGCGAATGGGGCGCCAGCATACCGCGCAATGTTTTCTCGGACGCGGTCAAAGACCACGATCGTGTCGTGCACGGAGAAGCCGATGATCGTGAGCATGGCGGTGATAAAGAGGGCATCAACCTCAACGTTGAAGAACGTGCCAGCAACCGCAAAGAAGCCAACCGTGACGATCACGTCATGCAAGAGCGCGACGAGTGCCGCAGCTCCGAAGCGCACGTTTCGGAATCGGTAGGTCATCCAGAGCACGATCCCGAGTGAACCGAGGGCGACGAGAAGGAGCGCCTGCTGGGTCAGGTCCTGGCTAATCACAGGGCCAACCGTTGAGAGCGAACCCTCTTCGGCAATCGGGCCCGCCGCGGCAACGATTGCGTCTCGAATCTCCGCAAGCTCTGCTCCAGCGGGTAGAGATGGATCAGGAGTGCTCCCAGATTGAAGATCGAGTGGTTTGGTGCGCAGGAGGAGGAAGCCCCCCTCCCCTTCCGTTACCTGTGCCTCTGGGTGCCCCACGGCAACAACTGCATCTCGAATGATCGCTGGCTCGGAGGGCTCCTCAAGTTTGAACTCCCAGACCGTTCCGCCCGTGAATTCAACCGAGAACTTCAGCCCCACGTCTCCACCGGTGAGCGGAGTGGCTGCAATGAATGCGAGTCCAGGGATGGTAAGGAGAAGCGAGAAGAGGAAGAACCAGCGCTTGCGCGCGATGATCTTATCCACGAGCAACCTCCGTTCCGTCTAGGTCACCCTTACCAACACCGTAGAGGTAGGGAGAAGCGAAGCGGGAGCGAGTGATGACCGCTCGCAGGATCACGCGAGTCACGGTGATCGCGGTGAACATGGAGCAGAGCACGCCGATAATGAGAACGAGCGCGAAGCCCTTGATCGTGGAGGATCCGAAGTAGAAGAGGATAAATGCGGTGATCAAGCTGGAAACGTTCGAATCAAGAATGGAGTTCCATGCCCGACTGAATCCCGCTTCAACGGCGGGAACTATCTTCTTGCCGATCCGAAGCTCTTCTTTGGTCCGCTCAAAGATCAGGATGTTTGCGTCCACCGCCATGCCAATGGAGAGGACGAATCCCGCGATCCCTGCGAGCGTCAGTGTGACGGGGACAATGCGGAAGAGCGCGAGCACAATCAACATGTAGAAGATGAGCGCCACTGAGGCAACCGCACCAGCCAGCCGATAGTGGAAGAGCATGAAGAGGAAGACGAGCAGAATGCCAACCGCCCCTGCGAAGAGGGCCTGCCCCAGGAAGGCGGCCCCAAGCGTCGCCTTAACGTCGGTGACGCCGATCTCAGCGATTGGGAACGGGAGTGAACCGAACTTGAGGATGGTCACAAGGCTGTTCGCCTCCTCAAAGGCGAAGCCCGCACCGCCACCACCACTGATCTGGCCTTCGCCGCCGGTGATTGCACTCTGAATGTACGGGGCTGATACAACAGTCCCGTCGATCACGATCGCAAAGTACGAGCCAAGGTTGGCACCGGTGTACGTTGCAAAAAGGTCGGCCCCCTCTTGCTTCAGCGTGAAGGCTACGACGCGTTGGCCAACGTCATCCGTTGCCACGCTCGAGCTGGCGATTTGATCGCCAGAAAAGAGTGGCGTAAGCGTTGCGTCGTCGAGTAGTGCACCTTGACCAGGGACCGGCTTCGTACCTGGTGTTGCTTGGCCCGTCGCCGTGTCCACGGATCCATAAATCTCCGGGGGGAGAGGGACGAAATCCAGGCGACCGGTTGTGCCAAGCAGGGCACGGATGGCGTCTGGATCACTGACACCTGGGAGCTCCACGATGATGCGGTCGCTCCCCTGCGTCTGCACGAGCGGCTCCGCAACGCCGGTCGAGTTCACGCGGCGCTCGATGATGTCTCGGATGGTCGCGACGTCCGCTGGTGTAGCGACCACGTCGCCAACTGGCTGCACCTGATACTCAACGCGAAGTCCGCCGCGCAGGTCAAGGCCGAGCTTTGTCTCGATGAGGCGCGACCCTTCTGGGGCGCGGCTGTCAGGGAGGCGAAGGTTTGGGAGTAGGTCAATCGCCAAGGCGAGGAGGCCGATTGCCAGGATCATATAGGGCGTGTACTTGCGCATTTGAGGAATCCTAGCAGGGGCGCCGATCAGCGTCGGTCGGCGGCGAGTGCGGCAAAGACCGTCGCGGCGAGGCGCTCACCGACCCCAGGGACAGCCGCGATCTCTGCTTCGCTCGCGGCAGCAACACCCGCGACCGAGCCGAAGCGCCGCAACAGCGCCTTACGCCGCGTCGGGCCGAGTCCAGGGATGCTGTCCAGCCGGCTGGTGGTCGCAGCCCTGCTTCGAAGTGTGCGGTGATAGCCGATCGCGAAGCGGTGGGCCTCATCACGCAATCGCTGTAAGAGGCGCAGTCCTGGGTCGGTTGCAGGAAGGAGGAGCGGCGTTGCTGTCTCCGGGAACCAGATCTCCTCACGCTCTTTCGCGAGCCCAATGAGCGGGATGGCAAGGCCTGCAGACGCCATGACCGCGGCCGCTGCCGCAACCTGACCGCGACCGCCGTCAATCACCAAGAGGTCAGGGAGCGCCCACGCTCGCGCCTCCGCCTCTCCCGCCCTCTCAGAACCTCGAGACGCGCTGCGTGCAAACCGACGCGTCAACGCCTCGCTGTGCGCAGCAAAGTCGTCCTGCCCCTGCACGCCTTTGATCTTGAAGCGGCGGTACTCCTTCGGCGCGAGACGACCGCCCTCGGCAACGGTGAGTGAGGCAACGGTGAACGATCCTTGAATCGTTGAGACATCGGTGCACTCAATGCGCGCTGGTGGGCTGGGAAGGTTGAGTGCCGTTGTCAGCGCCGCAAGTGCCGCTTCGGCACGTTCGCGATCCGCATCATCCTCCGCCTCACTGCGGATCAGCGCTTCGTGCGCATTTCGCTCAGCGAGGCGCAAGAGGCGGACACGATCACCGCGCAATGGAACGCGCAGTTCCACGCGGTCTTCGCGACGTGCAGCGAGGAACGCGACGGTCTCAACGTCACGGATCTCAACGGCAGTGGCAATGGACGGCGGAATCTCGCCCGCCCGCGCGTAGTACTGGCTCACGAAGGCAGTGAGCAGCTCCTCGTCACTCGCCCCCTTCCCGTCAAGGCGGTGGACATCACGCCCAACAAGTGCCGCATCACGGACCTGGAAGCATGCGATCGCCGCACGCTCTCCATGTCGCGCAATGCCAAGGATGTCTTCGTCAGGACGCCCCGCGGGAGCGACGCGCTGCGCCTCAAAGCTCTGCTCGAGCGCGCTGATCGCATCACGCAGCCGGGCCGCGTCTTCAAAGGCCTCGCGCTCACTCGCACGTTCCATCTGACTCTGTAGCACCGTGACCGCACCACGCGATCGCCCACCCAAGAAGAGTTCAAGCCCTTTGATCTCTGCGCCGTATTCGGCCACAGTCACGTTTCCAAGACACGGGCCCTGGCATCGCTTCAGATGAAAGAGGAGGCATGGTCGTTCGAGCGCGCGCTGCTCTTCGGCGATGGAGATCTCGCACGTTCGAAATTGAAAGAGGCGACGTGCCGCCTCCATCGCGGTGCTCACCGCGCTAAATCCGGTGTACGGCCCAAAGTATCGGGATCCATCCCGGACGATTCGACGAGTTCGCTCCACCCGCGGATACGGACCAGGGGTGACGCGGATGTACGGATATCCACGATCGTCGCGCAGTCGTACGTTGTAACGCGGGAGATGCTTACGAATGAGCGTCGCCTCAAGGAGGAGCGCCTCCTGCACTGAATCGGTCACCGTCCACTCGAGCGAAGCAACCTGATCAATTGCATCTCGGATGCGATGCGCCCCTGGCGTGGTGTTGGTGTGCCAGTAGCTGCGGACGCGCTGGGTCAGGTGCGAAGCCTTCCCCACGTAGATGATCTTCCCGTCTGCATCCGAGAAGAGGTACACCCCTGGAGCGTCTGGGAGCACCCTCAGTGCGGCGGAGATTGCCTCGGGGATCATCAGGTCCTACGCATCTGCGCGACGCAGAGGCCGCGCTCGATGGGCGGCACGCCGATTCAAGATCCGCAGCACTTCATCGAGCGCTTCACGAAGTGCGATCGCAAGAGGCGGCTCAACATAGTCTGCGAGTCCATCTCCCGGACCGAGTGCGGCTCGTGTTGCAACCGCGCTCTTTCGGAGCGCGTCGCCGCTCGAATCGCGTAGCGCTGCCGCATGACGAGCAAGCGGCGCGAAACGAAGACGGAGCGGTTCGGTTGGGAGTGCGCTCATCACCTGATCAACGAGAAGTGCGGCGTGGAGTCCCGCCTGATCGAGCTGTGCATCCGCGTGCCGAGGGAGTTCCGCCTCCGCCATGCCTACTCCAGCGACCGGATCGGCTCACCGCGCAGCGCAAGCGCAAGGTATCGCCCCGTATGGCTCGCCTTCACCTTCGCGACCTGCTCAGGCGTCCCTTCTGCGATCAACTCGCCACCACGATCACCACCATCTGGCCCAAGATCGATCACCCAGTCGGCGGTCTTAATCACATCAAGGTTGTGCTCGATCACGATGACGCTGTTTCCGCCATCGACAAGTCGGTGCAGCACCTCAAGGAGGCGCTCAACATCGGCAAAGTGCAGGCCCGTGGTTGGCTCATCCAGGATGTACGCCGTCCGCCCAGTTGAGCGACGCGCAAGTTCGGTCGCGAGCTTGATGCGCTGCGCCTCACCACCAGAAAGCGTTGTCGCAGGCTGGCCGAGCCGCAGGTAGCCGAGGCCTACCTCGGTCAACGTCTTCAGGCGATTCCGGATGGCAGGGATCGCATCGAAACGCTCCAGTGCGTCTTCAACCTGCAGCTCAAGCACATCGGCGATCGTCATCCCCTTCCAGGTGACATCGAGCGCCTCGCGGTTGTAGCGCTTTCCGCGGCACGTCTCACATGGGACGTACACATCGGGGAGGAACTGCATTTCAATCTGCAAGATGCCGTCGCCCGCGCAGGTCTCACAGCGACCGCCCTTGACGTTGAACGAGAAGCGGCCCGCAGAGTAGCCACGCAGCCGCGCCTCTTGCGTCGCGGCGAAAAGTTCACGGATCGGCGTGAAGAGCCCCACATATGTGGCGGGATTCGATCGCGGTGTACGACCAATTGGGCTCTGATCTATCTCAATCGCCTTATCAATCTGGTCGAGCCCGGTCACACGTTCGTGTGCACCAGGCCGCTCTTTCGCACCATGAAGCTTGCGCGCGATCGCCTTCTGCAAGATGTCGGTCACGAGCGTGCTCTTTCCGCTCCCAGAGACTCCAGTGACGGCGATAAAGCGACCAAGAGGGAACTCCACATCGAGCCCCTTCAGGTTGTGTTCGCGCGCCCCCTTCACCACGATGCTCTTCCCGCTCCCCTTCCGTCGCGTCTTTGGAATCTTCACGGCACGATCTCCGCGGATGAATGCACCGGTGATTGACTCCTTTGCGTCGGTGAGCGCCTTCAGGGTGCCGTTCACCACCACCTTCCCACCAAGCTCGCCGGCGCCTGGGCCAATGTCCACGATCCAGTCCGCGGTGCGGATCGTCTCTTCATCGTGCTCAACCACCAGCACCGTGTTCCCGAGGTCGCGGAGGCGCAGGAGCGTCGTGATGAGACGCGCGTTGTCGCGTTGATGCAAGCCAATCGATGGCTCGTCAAGGATGTAGAGGACACCGACAAGGCGTGAACCAATCTGCGTGGCGAGGCGGATGCGCTGCGCTTCACCGCCCGAGAGCGTGGTGGCGGTGCGATCCACGGTGAGGTAGTCAAGTCCAACATCTACGAGGAAGCCAGCCCGTTCGGCAATCTCTTTGACGATCGCCTTGGCGATCGTTCGCTCACGCTCGCCGAGGAGTGGTGTCAGTGCGTTAATCCAGGTGGTGAGTTCGCCGATCGGCATCGCCGCGACCTCCGCGATGTTCTTCTCGGCAACGCGAACGGCGAGCATCTCTGGTTTTAGGCGGCGTCCCTTGCACTCGGGGCAGGGGCGGCTGACCATGTAGCGCTCAATCTCAACGCGCACGAGCTCGGAGTCCGTCTCGCGGTGGCGGCGCTCAAGATTGGCGATGATCCCCTCGAATGCCGCCTTGTATGTGTTCCGATAGCTCGCGTTCTCATAAGTGACCGTGAAGCGATCCTCGCGTTCGGCGTTGAGGAGATACTCCTGCGCCGCGGCGGGGAGCTCACCGATCGGCGTCTTCGGATTCCACTTCTTCGCCTTCATCGCCGCGGTAACCACCTTCAGGTACCAGCTCCCCTCTGGAGAGCGCGACCACGGCACGAGTCCCCCTTCAAGGACCGACTTCTCCGGATCAATCACGCGTTCCGGATCTACCTCAAGACGGAAGCCGAGTCCTGTGCACTCGGGGCATGCGCCGTGCGGCGAATTGAAGCTGAAGGAGCGCGGCTCGAGGTCGTCCATCACCGTTCCGTCATATGGGCAGCCGAGCTTCTCGCTGAAGAGTCGCTCCTCGAACGTTGGCTTAGAGCCCTCCGCGGCGGCCGAGGAGATGATGACGAGGCCTTCGCCGAGCTTCAGCGCCGTCTCGACAGAATCGGAGAGCCGGCTGCGATCTTCTGGCGGAAGTGGCTTCCCCTTCTCATCAACGGGTCGCCGCACAATAAAGCGATCGACCACCACCTCAATGCTGTGTCGCTTCTTCTTGTCGAGTTTCGGTGCGTCGTCCAGGTCGTACAGGGTGCCGTTGACACGGACGCGGCTGAATCCCGCCTTCCGGGCGGCGTGGAAGAAGGTCTCTCCTTCACCCTTCCGGTCGCGAAGCACTGGACCGAGCACGAGAAGGCGTGTCCCGTCAGGGAGTTGCAGGATCTCATCAACAATGTGATCAAGGGAGACTCGGCTGATGGGGCGATCACACTTCGGACAGTGCGGCGTCCCAGCACGCGCGTAGAGAAGTCGGAGGTGATCCCAAATCTCGGTGATCGTCCCTACGGTTGAACGCGGGTTGCGCGAGGAGCCCTTCTGGTCAATGGAGATTGCAGGCGAGAGGCCATCAATGAGGTCCACATCCGGCTTCTCCATCTGGCCAAGAAATTGCCGTGCATAGGCGGAGAGGCTCTCCACATAGCGGCGCTGCCCTTCGGCGTAGATCGTGTCAAAGGCGAGGCTCGACTTGCCGGATCCAGAGATTCCCGTCACCACCACAAGTCGGTCGCGGGGAATCTCAAGGTCAATCCCCTTCAGGTTGTGCTCGCGTGCACCACGGATCACGATCTTCTCTTGTGCCACTTCAGCCCCTTCTGCGCGGACGCTCGCCGCGGCGCTTGATCACGTTCGGGGTCACGCTCGGATCCCAGGTGCGTCGCCGTGAGAGTACCGAATCGGTGCCGCTCGGCTGCTCTGGGGCTGCTGCAACCTCATCAGACTCCTCATGCTCATCACGGAGACCAGGGAGCCAATCACCTGCGGTGTCGAGGGCTGGCGCAAGCACGGTGCGCGCTGTCCCACTCGCAACACGTCGCGGCATCAGATCCCTCCCCCGAGGCTCAGCTGCGTCATCAGCGGCGCGTTCTGCGAGTCGCGCAATCCTCACCGCAGCGTTCTCTTCGAGGACTCCCTGCCGGAGGCTGCGTAGTTCATCGCGAATTGATGCAGCACGTTCAAACTCAAGCTCTTTTGCAGCGAGTCGCATCTGCGCCTCGAGCTGCTTGACCATCTTTTCAATCTCGCTTCGTCCGATCTCACTGAGCGCTCCACCCTTCCCGCCAGCGTACGAATCAGCCTTCTCGGCAACACTGCGCAGTCGATCATTCAAATCTCGAATCGGCTTGCTGATTGTGGTGGCGGTGATGCCGTGAGCAATATTCCAACGCTCCTGGATCCCTCGGCGTCGATCGGTCTCTGAGATCGCAACGCGCATCGACTCTGTCATCTTGTCGGCGTAAAAGACTACCTCGCCGCCAATGTTGCGCGCCGCCCGCCCAACGGTCTGGATGAGCGCCCATGCGCTGCGGAGGAACCCCTCCTTATCCGCGTCCAAGATGGCCACTAGGGTTACTTCTGGAAGGTCAATCCCCTCGCGAAGTAGATTGATCCCCACGATCACATCGAAGACGCCGAGTCGTAGATCTCGCAGGATCTCCACGCGTTCCAGCGTGTCAATCTCGCTATGCAGGTAGCGAACGCGAATGCCGGCCTCCTCGAGGTAGGCGGCGAGCTCTTCCGCCATTCGCTTGGTGAGCGTCGTGATGATCACGCGTTCGCGACGTGCGATCCGCTCCTGGACACGCTTCATCAGATCGTCAATCTGTCCGACGGTTGGCACGACGGTGATCTTCGGATCCACCACACCTGTCGGGCGGATGAGCTGCTCCACCACGCGCTCCTGCTTGGTCATCTCGTAGCTTCCAGGAGTGGCAGATACGTAAATCGCTTGGCGCACGCTCCCCTCAAACTCCTCAAACGTGAGCGGGCGATTATCGAGCGCGCTCGGGAGGCGGAAGCCGAAGTCCACGAGGATCTCCTTCCGCGAGCGATCGTTCTTATACATGCCAACCACCTGCGGGATGCTCATGTGGCTCTCATCAACCACCAGAAGCCAATCAGCTGGGAAGTAGTCGAGCAGTGTCCATGGGCGCGAGCCGGGCTCGCGGCGCGAGAGGTGGCGGGAGTAGTTCTCAATCCCAGAGCAGTACCCCACCTCGCGCATCATCTCGAGGTCAAAGGTGGTTCGCTGCCTGAGACGCGCCGCCTCGAGAATCTTCCCGGTGGCCTCCAGCTCCCCGCAGCGCGACTCCATCTCCTTCTCAATGTCGCGAATCGCTTCAGCGAGTTTCTCCGTTGGGGTCACATAGTGCGTTGCGGGGTAGATCACCATCTCGTTCCGCTCGGCGAGGATCTCACCCGTGAGTGGGTCCACCTCCGCAATACGCTCCACTTCATCACCGAAAAACTCCACGCGGAGAATCGTCTCTTCACCCGCAGGCTGTACCTCAATGGTGTCCCCACGCACGCGGAACTTGGCGCGGCCGAGGGTGGCGTCATTCCGTTGATACTGCAAATCAACGAGGTGACGCAGGATCGCATCGCGGCGGTACTTCCCCGCCTTGCGCACACGCAAGATTGTTGCCCCGTAGTCAACCGGTGCGCCGAGACCGTAGATGCAGCTTACGGAGGCCACGATGATCGTGTCGCGCCGCTCAAAGAGCGCCTTCGTTGCCGCATGACGCAGCTGGTCAATCTCATCGTTCCGACTTGAATCCTTCTCAATGTAGGTATCGGAGCGCGGCAGATATGCCTCTGGCTGGTAGTAGTCAAAGTAAGAGACGAAATACTCCACGGCGTTCTCTGGGAAGAACTCCTTGATCTCGGAGTAGAGCTGTGCCGCAAGTGTCTTGTTGTGCGCAAGAATCAGCGTCGGCCGCTGCACCTGCTGGATCACGTTCGCGATCGTGAAGGTTTTCCCAGTCCCAGTTGCCCCGAGGAGCACCTGATGATGGAGCCCGGCGCGGAGGCCCTCAACAAGGCCCTCGATCGCTTTCGGTTGGTCTCCGGTTGGCTGAAAGTCTGAGCGCAGCGCGAACGCCGCACCGAGTGCGGGGGTGTGATCAGTCGGTTGGATTGGGGTTCCTTTCACCTGTGGAGCATAGAAGGCGGAGTGCATCCGCCGCCGCAGCGGCACCCTCTGCGACGCTGTGCTGAGCGTCGATCGGGAGCGCCCCCGCTGCGCGCAGCCGTCTGCTGAGACCCGCTTGAGCCCCCTCACGGCGCGCGAAGTCTTCCGCGCTCACCCCTCGCTCCAGCAGTCTCGCCTGACGTATCTCACGCGGCGCGTCAATGAGGAGGAGGCCATCCAGTGTTTCAGCGAGACCAGAGTCGAGCAGCGCAATCGCTTCAACAAGAAGCAGTGCCGCGCCGCTCGCCTCCCCCGCTGCACGTGCCGCGCTGATCGCCTCCCGAGCGATGGGCCACTGCAGCTGCTCGAGCGCCGCGAGAGTCTCTGGTCGCTCAAACGCAGCGGATGAGAGTCGAACGCTGTCCAGACTCCCGTCGTCACGTTGTGCCTCTGGGACGATCGCACCGATCGCGCGTTGCAGGGGGAGCGATGTGCGTCGGGCATCTCGTAACACCGCGTCCGCATCAATGGAGTGCACGGATCCGCCGAGATCCCGAGCGAGCGCACGGTCCTCTGTCAGTGCCTTGACGACGGAACTCTTCCCCGCACCGATCGGACCGGAGATGCCGATCACCTTCATGCCATCACCTCACCCTCCAACGCGAGCCACGCCTCTTCGGCCGCGGTGAGTGCTGCTGAGACATCAGCGAGTTCGCTCGTCACACGCGCGAGCTCAGTGTATGAAGCGATCACTTTTGGATCAAGGAGCGAAAGCTCCAACTGTGACTTCCGCAGCCCGAGACGCTCAAGATCTGCATCAACCGCGGCGCGGCGGCGGCGCGCCTGCTCCTTGCTGAGCGCTGGCCCCTTCTTCCCTTTCGCTGGTGCGGGTGCGGCGGGACGCGACGGAGCGCTGCCAGTTGCGCGGGGGGCAGATGCGCGCTTTGCGGCGTCAAGCACGCCCGCGTTGGCAACCGTCCACCCCGCAGCAACAGCGCTCCGCCATGCACGCCATCCACCATCAAATCGCACGATCGCTCCTTCGCTTACCACCCAGAGCTGCGTGCAGATGCGTTCGAGCAGGCGACGATCGTGACTGACCAAGAGGACCGTTCGCTCCCCGTCAAGGAGGAATCGTTCAAGCGACTCACAGGCGTCCACGTCCAAGTGGTTTGTCGGCTCGTCCAGCAGAAGGAGGTTCGATGGAAGAAGTCCGAGGATGGCCAGTTCGAGTCGACTCCGCTCGCCACCCGAGAGCACGGCCACCTCCTTATCCACCTCGTCGCCGCGGAAGAGGAAGCGAGCGAGGTGCCCGCGTGCAACCGATGCTTCAACGGGGACCGCGGTGCGAAGCGCTTCGATCACGGTGGCGCCGTGGAGACCAGCGGCGCGTACCTGCGCGAGATACGCAGGGGTCACACCTTGCGCGACCTGAATCTCGCCGCTGAGTGGGGCAAGGATCCCAGCGATGCTCTTCAGAAGCGTGGTCTTCCCCGCACCATTCGGACCGACGATGCCAACCCGCTCGCCCCGACGGAGTGCGATGCTCTCCACGCGGGCGATGACGCGTCGCGCCGGCTCGCGATATCCAACCTCTGCCTCCACCAGGCGCACGGGCTCTGCAGGGCCTCGACCCGCACCTGCGGCAGAGATGGCGAGCGTTGCACGGCGCTTCGGTGCAACCACTGGCTCAATCGCCGCCAACCGTCGCTCATGCTCGTGCATCTTGCTGTACTTCCGATGGCTTCGATACGTCTGAATCAACTCGCGCTCTCGCGCGATCTCCTTCGTCCGTCGCTCCGCGTCTCGCTCTGCGTCCAACTCTCCAGATTCGCGCTGTTGCGCGTATGCCGAGTAGTTCCCACGGAATCGCGTGACGGTATGGTTGCGAACCTCCCAGACTCGATCCACAACGGCATCAAGGAATGAACGATCGTGACTCGCCACAACGAGTGCCCCGCCGCGAGCACGCAGGGCCCCTTCAAGCCACTCGATCGCTTCTACATCCAGATGGTTGGTTGGCTCGTCGAGGAGGAGGAGGTCTGGATCAGCGATGACGAGTCGCGCCAGGGCAACTCGGGTCTGCTCTCCCCCAGAGAGTCGCGAGGGGGACTCTCCGTGTCGCGACGTAGGGAACCCGAGCCCTCGAAGTGCTGACGCCACTCGGTCGTCAATGGTGTATCCCTCGAGCGCATCAAATCGTTGGCGTGCGGCGGCATACTCAGGCGTCGCAACGCTCCCGGCCGCCTCAGCTTCCTGCAACGCGTTGGCGATCCTTGTGATCTCTTCCGCACCACTTCGGACCGCATCGGTGAGCGTCGCTGCCCCAAGAAGCCTTGGGTCATGGGACGACTCTTGCGCCAACACTTCAATGTTGACGCCACGCGCGCGATCCACGCGACCTCGATCCGGTTCGTCTCGGCCAATCATCATGCGCAGCAGCGTTGTCTTCCCCGCTCCATTCGGTCCCACGAGTCCAATCCTCTCGCCAGCGGCCACACTCACACTGACGTTCTCAAGAATGGTGACCGCGCCAATCTCGCGTCCAACGTCGCTCAGCGAGAGAATGCTCATCGCGCACCGCCAGACCGGACTGCCCGACGTCGCGCCGCCGCGCGCTCCGTTGCGGTCGCCCCAAGGCTCCCCTCTTCAAGGGACTCGCTCCACCGTGGACCTCGACGCAGCGTTGAGGACTTCTTCAGGTCTCCCGCCGAACCGGCTGCGCGACGCCCCCGTGGAAGCGGCTGGCAGCGGGGACAGTAGTGCGTGCCGCGCCCTCCAAGTGTCACGCGCCGAATCGTGGTGCCACATCGCATGCACGGCGCACCGCCGCGCTGATAGACGGCGAGGCGCTCCTGCATCTCACCGTCGCCATCCGGTCCCGTGTAATCGTCAATTGACGAGCCGCGTGCGGCCACCGCCTCACGAAGCAACGAGACGATCGCATGGTGGAGCCGCTCCGCCTCCGCTGCTCGGAGCGCTGCAGCCGTCGCGAGCGGGTGCAGGCAAGCGCGCCAGAGTGCCTCGTCGACATAGATGTTGCCGAGCCCAGCGATGAATCGCTGATCGAGGAGGAGGCTCTTCAGTCGGCCACGGCGACCCTTCAAATCGCTCGCAAACCTAGACGCCGTAAAGGTCGCCTCTAACGGCTCTGGTCCGTGGTCGCCAAGTGCCGCTTCGCCGTTCGGATCAAGCGAACGCGAAGGACTCCCGTCCTCTCTCCGTGCGACTAGTGCAAGCCTGCCGAACGCGCGAACATCACGGAATCGAATCACTCGCTGATCGCTGAGCTGCAGCTCTGCTCGAACATATGGATCCGGGGCCGAAGTCGCCGGAAGGACCACGAGTTGGCCCGTCATACGCAGGTGGACCATCAAGATCAAACCACCCTCTAGGTCGACAAGCACCCACTTTGCGCGGCGGCGCACCCCTTCAATCCTCCGGCCGGCAATCGCCCGCGTGAACGTTTCAGGATCTGGCGTGCTGAGATTTGCGGTGCGAAGGATTCGCCCTGTGCGGATCGTTGCGCCGCTCACAAGGCGCGCAAGATCACGCGCAACCGTTTCTACCTCTGGGAGTTCAGGCATGCCCGGTCCACCTCTGCATCTCATCCCAGCGGGGGCCAACCTTCGCCTCCACGGTGAGCGGAACGTCAAGGGCGAGCGCCCCCTCCATGGTCTCAATGAGCAGCGGAACGAGACGATCAACTTCACCGTGCGGTGCCTCAAGGAGGAGTTCGTCATGTACTTGCAGGATGAGTCGCGCCGTAAGCCCAGCTTCGCGGAGGCGAGGACTGAGCCGAATCATCGCCACTTTGATGATGTCAGCCGCAGTTCCCTGGATCGGATGATTGATCGCCGCTCGCTCTCCTGCGGCGCGAAGCGCAGGATTCGCTGCACGGAGTTCTGGGATCGGCCGGCGGCGACCGAGCTGCGTCGTCACCGCCCCGTGAGCGCGCGCCTCCTCTTTAATCGTGTCGATATACCGCTTGATGCCAGGGTACCGCTTAAAGTATCCAGCGATAAATGACTTTGCCGCATCACGAGAGATCCCAGCGCGTGTCGCCAGGCCAAAGTCACCCATCCCGTATGCAATTCCGAAATTGACCATCTTCGCCATTGCTCGCTCGTCATCGTTGACCTGATCGAGTGGCTTCTCAAGGACGCGTGACGCCGTGGCACGATGGATATCCTCCCCCGCCGCAAACGCTTCAATCAGATGAGGGTCTCGTGTCACGTGTGCAAGGATGCGCAGCTCAATCTGGCTGTAATCGGCGGCAACCAGCAGGTGCCCAGGCTCCGCCACAAACGCGTGCCGAATCTTTCTCCCGAGCTCAGATCGGATCGGGATGTTCTGGAGGTTCGGATCCACACTACTCAGGCGACCTGTGGCGGCAACCGACTGCTGGAAGGTGGTGTGAATCCTGCCGTCCGCCTCCACAAGTTTCGGTAGCGCCTCAACGTAGGTGCTCTGGAGCTTGGAAACGGTGCGCCACTCCAACGCAATGCCCACGATCGGATGCTCCCCTTGGATCTCCTCGAGCACACTCGCATCCGTTGACCACGCCCCCGTCTTCGTCTTCTTGCCGCGTGAGAGTCCGAGCTCGCCAAAGAGCAGTTCGCCAAGTTGTTTCGGTGATCCGAGTGCGACTGCACGACCAACCGACGATGCCGCAGCCGCTTCAAGGCGTGTGATCTCACGCCCGAACGCATCCCCAAGCTGCGCAAGCGCCTGCTGATCAACGGCGATCCCTGCCCCCTCCATGCGCGCCAACACTTCCGTCAGTGGTAGTTCAATCTCTCGGTAGAGCCGTTCGCTCCCAATCGAACGCAGCTCACGATCAAGTCCTGCGCGCGAGGCGAGCGCAACCACCGCGCAGAGTGATGCTGTCTGCAAGGGCGTACGCCGTTCTGGAATGTCGGCTCCGAGGCGGGCGGCGGCAACCTCAACAAGCCCAGGATTGCGCAGCGTCACATTCCCAATCCAGCTCCCTAGTGCCACGTCATCGACGAGGCGGAGGGGGCGGTCAGCACCGATTGCAAGCAGCGCGCCGAAGATCTCTTTGACACCGAGTCCAACGAGATCGCGACCAGCGCCCGCGACGAGCGTGAGCAGTCGATGGATCACGGCAGGGTCGTCGGCTGTGATCAGTCCCCCCTCTTCATCAGCGATCGCAAGGGCCATCGGTCCTGATGGACCTCGGCGGTTAACCCCCTCTCCACCAAGTGCGAGCACACCGTGCGTCCGTAGCGCGCCAAAGAGACGGGCTGCATCTTCTGGTGACTGGACGTGGAGCACACCCGCCCCGGCTAGATCACCGCGCTTGATTGCTTCGATCTGTGCGCTCTGGTCGGCGGATGTTTCGAGAAGCGGGGCCGCGCCTGTCGCCGCGTCCCCGCGCTGGCCTGCGGCGCGATTCCCCTCGCTCACCGCGTTGAAGTCGAAGCCGAGCTGCAGGTCACCGCTCGTCACGCGCGGCGGTGCGCTGACCAGCGTAGAAGGGCGCTCTTTCACGCCACGGATTGCTGCACCTGCAGTCGCTGCGGCCACCGCCTCAGCCGCGGTCGCTCGATCCTCCCCCTGCAGTGGTGGAAGGCGTCCGATAAGTGCGCGGAATTCAAGCTCACGCAAGAGTGCAAGCGCAAGGTCTCGATCGTACTCACCGATGGTGCCCCCCTCGCCAGGTAGCTGCAGCGGTGCATCACGGTCAATGGTCATCAACCCTTGTCCGGCAAAGGCGGCGTCCTGATTCTGGCGAAGCAGCTCCCGAATTCGCACAGGTTCCACTTCATCAAGCCGCTGATACAGCGCCTCAAGGGTGCCGAATGCTGCAATCAGTTTTGCCGCTGTCTTCTCCCCCACTCCAGGGACACCAGGAATGTTGTCTGAGCTATCCCCTTTCAGCGCTTTGAAATCTACAATTTGCTCTGGGGTCAATCCGTATCGCTCAAAGATCTTCGCGGGGTCATAGATCACCATCGCATCAGCGCCACCCTTCGCCGTGTGAAGCAGGGAGACGTTCGGTCCGACGAGCTGAAGCATGTCGAGGTCACCGGAGACGATCATGACCTCCCACCCGTCAGCGCGCGCCTGTTCTGCGATCGTGCCAATTACATCGTCCGCCTCATATCCAGGCGCCTCGAGCAGCGGTAGGCCGAGCGCAGCAACAAGGTCTCGCACAAGTGGAACCTGTGATCGGAGCTCATCCGGCATGGAGGGCCGCTGCGCCTTGTATGCAGGGAAGCGCTCATGGCGGTGGGTTGCCCCAGGCGCATCAAAGGCAACGATGGCGCGCGCTGGCTTTGCGTCGGCGATCGCGCGAAGCAGGATGCTTGTAAACCCAAATGCCGCGTTGGTCAGGATCCCGCGACTGTTCGTCAGCGGCGGGATGGCGTGAAAGGCGCGGTAGATCAGGCCATACGCATCAACGAGAAGAAGTCGCTTCGGTTCCACAAACGGAGCGTAGCGCAGCGGGGCGCGACCTCGGCGCGCGGCGAAGGCTTACGTGCGTCGGCGGCGGCGCGCACTCTCGGCGGCGAGAAGACTGACGGCAAGCGCGACTGCGCCTGTAATCAGGAGTAACAGGCTCTCCGTCTCCGTGACCGCCCCAACGGACTCTGCGGCGGCGCCGTCATTCGCGGAACGGGTATCAAGAGGTTCGGCTCCAGGAAGCTCACTCATGACGGCGGCAGGGTCGCTTCCCACTGCTGACTCCACGGTTGGCTGTAGGGAGGCGAGCGGTACGCCTGTGGCAAGGAGGGCCAGCGAGAGTGCCGCACCAGCGAGTGCCGGGCGCGGTGCGCTCCTGAGCCAGCGTGTGAGCCACGCGATCGGTCCGCCGTGCTGCCGAGTTACACGAGCGCTCGCCTCTTCTGCGACGAGTTGCTGGAGCGCCGCTCCGTGGAACGGGTCACGCTGACGGACCGGCTCCTCGCTGCGATAGGCGGCCAGGGCTGCCGCCTCAGTAGACTCCACTGATGCGTTATGCGGCGTAGTTGGGCGGCGCTCGTCACTCATCTCTACCCCCTAACGAGCGCTCACCGCCGCGGGTTCCCGGCCGCAGATCGACGAGAAGTCCCCTCAGCTCCTCGCGGCCACGGCTGATTCGACTCTTCACCGTTCCAAGGGAGCTCCCCGTAATCTCGGCAATCTCGGCATAGGTGTATCCGTCGACATCAAAGAGGAGGATGGCGGTTCGCCTCTCCTCCGGGATCTCCCTGAGTGCCGCCCGAAGTTGTGCCGCAAGCTCGCGCCCCTCAACCACCCCTGCCGGATCACTCGCGCGCCCAGCGGGCAGCTCAGTGGCACCCCTCCGCTCGGCTCCGCCCCCCTCTTCCTCGTGCGTCTGAATCTGGATCGTGGGGTGACGCCGCTCCCTGCGGCCCGCGTCGCGCGCCGCATTTTGAACGATCCGAACGAACCAGCCGCGCAGGTTACGAGGCTCCACCCGATCGAGAGCTCGGTACGCGGAGATCAGCGCCTCCTGCAGCGCATCGTCGGCGCTCGCAGGCTCACCTGTGATCCGAAGTGCCATCCTCCAGGCGAGGTCAAGATCGGGGGTGAAGAGGGCACGGAAGGCCTCCGCGTCACCTGCCCGCGCGGCGCCAAGGAGGCGTAGACGCTCCTCCGGTTCGTGCTGAGACCGCCCCTTCAATTCACCCATGCCGTAATGATGCCGCCCCGCTAGGATTCAGGAGCGCCGAAGTGGCGAAATGGCAGACGCAACCGACTCAAAATCGGTCGACTGAAAGGTCATGTGGGTTCGACTCCCACCTTCGGTACCAAGCCCCTCCTCGCGCTACGATGTGCGTGCCGGAGTGGCGGAATGGCAGACGCATCCGACTTAAAATCGGCCGACTGTAAAAGGTCATGTGGGTTCGACTCCCACCTTCGGCACCAACAGGGGGAAGCAATGACGGAGCAGCAGGGAGCACGAGCAGATCGCGAGACGCTGATGCGTGAGCATGCGCAGGCGCGCGTCGAACGTGCATCCCTTACGCCCGGGTCGCCCGAATGGCGAACCGCCGCCGCGCGCGTCGCTGCTATCGAGGTTGAGATTGCAAAGATCAGCGCCCTGAGCACTCCCCCTGCCCGCGTTGCGCGACCCGAGGCGAAGACGAAGTAGCGACGAAGACGAAGCTGCTGTTCGCTCGGCTAGATGCCGAGGAGCGTGCCGAGGATCAGCCCCACGAAGAGCGCACCCATCGCTGGTCGTCCAGCAAGGAATGCAGCGCCAACATGCCAGAGCGGCCAGAGCGGGTATCCAGCCGGCGGAGCACTCGGACGCGGAGCGGCAACAATCTTCATTGCGGGAAGTGCTGAGAGCGCACCGAGCCCAGCGAGCGGCGCAACGATCCACGGAAAGATTCCGAGGAGGCCGAAGAGCGCCACGCTGATATAGCCGACACTGAGAAGGAGGAGCGTTCCGGCGCGCGCGCGCCGTTCACCGATTCGCACCACAAGCGTGCCAACTCCACGCGAGCTGTCTGCCTCAATCTTGTCGAGGTGCTTCCCGAAGAGCACTGCGGTTGCAATCGCACCCCATGGAAGTGTTGCGAGTAGCACTGTGCCGTCAATCGTCCCCGTTGCTGCAAGGTACGTGCCGCCGCCCATGAGCGGTCCCCATACGAGGAGAACGGAGAGCTCGCCGAGTCCGCGTCGCTTTAGGCGGAGCGGTGGATCGGTGTACCCCCACGAAAGGATCAGCCCAGCAATTGCAAAGACTCCAAGGAGTGGCTCACTGCGCATCACCATCGCGAAGCCACCAAGGAGGGCGGCGAGTCCTGTGATGATTGCGATCGTGAGGAAGAGCGTCCGGCTGGACATCGCGCCCGAAGCGATTGGATGCGGTGAGTAATCTGCGCGCGGATACCCTGGTCGATCAAGGCCATCGTGATAATCACGCCAATCGTTCGCCAAGTTATTCGCTGCATGGGCAAGGTTTGCGCCAACAAATGCGGCGAGCCCAAGAAGGAGTCCGCTCACCCCTGCACTCGTGTCACTGATGCCCCCCTTCCACCATGCGTAGAGAAGCCCCTGTCCGGAGCCGACAACGGTGAGTGGAAGGACCGAGGCGCGGGCGAGGAGAAGCGCGCGTGCGAGGCGCGGCATGCTCTTCCAATCAACGCCAGCAGGGGCCGACTGTCGAAGGAGAACAGAGGCGTACGTCTTCAAGGCCATGCTCCTATTCTGCCGTGTTTCGGTGGAGCGTGCCTTAGGCGGCAGGGAGTGATTCGCCCTCAGAAAGGATGTCGAAGCGCACGGCGGTTGCGCCAACGCGGCCTCGAATCGCCGCAGGAAAGCTCGGATCCCAGGCTACGCCGCTACGGATCTCCATGGGTAGCTGCTGCGCTCCTCCAGCCTGCGGGATATAGATAACAACCTTGGTGCTCCCGGGGCGCGAGCGGAGTTCAGACTTCACGACCTCCATTGCGCGCACCGTCTCCTCCACCGATTGCCCAGGGCTGAATCGAATGTGGAGCGCCGCCCCCGCTGGCGCCTCAACAGGATCCGCCGCCGCCTCGCCGGCAGGTGGCGCTGGACGCGGCGTCGCGATCTCTCCTTCGCGCTCCTCAGGGACGAGACCTCGGGGCAGCGCGCCAGACGGGGCGCTGTTGCGAGGCGCGAAGCGACGCGTCCCCCCAGTGTTCTTCGCCAAGTGCGCGGCAATTCCCTCTGGAGTGAGCGCTTGCGCCTCTTCCCACGGCAGAATGGATTCACAAATGATCGACCACGTTTCACCACGAAGCTCAGGGCGGCCGGCAACGAGGAGTGGCTCACCCTCAACCCACGCGTCGCGCGTGGCCTCCCAGGTCTTCGGGAAGGCAACGACCTCAATACTCCCTGTCAAATCTTCAATGGTGAGGATTCCCATCGCCGCCCCCGCCTTCGTCACCAGCGTTCGAACGTTCGTCACGATTGCGCCGAGCGTCACACGCTCCTCACTAGCCGGTGAATCATCA
>Ga0208009_1000103_pt1 | contig 23429 bp, 20 predicted proteins | sample Wag4_2014_7_16_FD_187364 | JGI IMG/M metagenome (GOLD analysis project Ga0208009, IMG submission 187364) | Fresh water mixed with fracking chemicals microbial communities from Ohio, USA - Utica-2 Time Series FC 2014_7_16 (SPAdes) (version 2) ...
AGTGCGCCACCCCCATGAGCACCCTTCCCGACGAGGATGGACTGAACTGGTTCGAGGCAGCCCTGGGCTGGCTCCTTCCGGGCTATGGGCTCATCAGGCTCGGCCACAGGCGCCGCGGCGCCTGGGCGATGGCTGCCGTGCTCGGGCTGTTCGCCTCCGGCCTGGTGATCGGCGGGCTGGACTCGGTGGACCGTCGCGAGGATGGGCTCTGGTTCGTGATGCAGGCCGGCGCCGGACCGGTCGCCTTCGCCGCCGACTGGGGCAACACCCGGCTCATCAAGACGGGGCAGTACGGCCGGCTCGTCGAGACGCCGCCATCGCGGCTCATCGACCGAGGGGCCCAACCCCGGGTCAGCACGCTGAAATCCATCACGTATTCCAACGAAATCGGCACTTTGTTCAGTGCCTTGGCTGGCCTCCTGAATGTGTCGCTGGTCCTGGACACGCTGCAGCGTCGCCGGACCGAGGAGAGCGGATCATGAGCGGCCTCGCGTGGATCCCCCTGCTCGAACCTGTGCAGATGGGTCGGCTCTGGTGGTTGCTCATCGTGCCGTTGTGCTTCGGCATCGCGATCGTCTACCGCGCCGTCAAGGCACCGTCGATGGACCGCTTCCTCCCCGGAGTCCTCAGGCTCACCGCCAACATCCTCGGCGTGATGGCGCTGCTGGCCACGCTCGTCTTCGTGGTGGTCTACGGCGCGCTGCCGCTCTTGCCCGCCGACTGACGGGTGAAGGTCGCCACGAGCACCATGGTGAGCACCATGGGTGCTGCGATGGCGAGCCAGCACACGAGCGCACCCGGGATGCTCATCCACGATCGGACCGCCGCACCATCGGCTGAACGGCCCCACTCCCGCATGGCGCGCCGGAGTGACTGGCACGGTTCCTCGTTCTCGGCGAAGGGCGGGAAGAAGTGCTCGGTGTCGGTGGCGACCCACTGACAGAAGGACCAGCGGACCGGCCAACCCAGCGCGATCGTCCCGATGCGACGCTCGACGGCCGACTCGGGCAGTTCCTGCACCTCGAGCCAGGTCGGCAGGTCGGGATCATGCCCTGGGTCCGCAGCGCCATCCTCGGCCTCGAGATTGATCCAGTCGACGGCCGGACTCGACGCTCCGTTGGCGACCCACAGGACACCCTTGGCGGTCACGGCCTCCGTGAAGGTCGGCCTGCACCGGTCGACCTGCGAGGCAAGGATGGTGGGTTGCACGGCCACCGCCGCCGCGGCAACCAGCGCGATCACGACCAGTTTGGCACGGCGGGTCATCGCCATGGTGACCTCACGCCTTGGGCTTGCGCACCCCGCCGCCGGGCTTCTGGTCGGGCGTCAGGGGCTGCTTGCGCATCAGGCCGCGCAACTTCTTGCTGCTGGCCAGTCGAGACAGGCGGTCTGCCTTGCCGGCGCGGCGTGGCTTCTGTGGACCCCGCGGACCCCGCGCACCCTTGCCGCTCCAGGACGGTCGATCGGCGCGCTCCGCTGGTGCTGGGGCAGCGGCGTCGGTCCGATCGGCTTCTTCGCCGGCTCGTTGACGCGGGTCGGCACGGCGAGGCTCGGCACGACGCGGATCACGCGCACCCTTGGTCGTGCCCTTCGATGATCGGCCCGTCGATGCCGAACGCTCCCTCGTGGGCGCGGCCGACGCGGCGCCGCGGCCCTTGTTGACGACGCCGAACTCGGACAGGTCGGGTGCGGCACGCGCCGGGATGTCCACTCCGGCGAAGTCACCGATCCGCTTCCACCGGTCAGCGTCGAGGCCTGCGACGAACGTCACGCTCTGCGCCTTGCCGCCACCATGGCCCGCGCGGCCGACGCGATGCACGAAGTCCTCGAGCATGATCGGCACGTCGTAGTTCACGACCGCCTTGATGGCCGGAACATGCAGGCCGCGTGCAGCGACATCGGTCGCCACGAGCACCTTGGCGGAACCCGAGGCGAAAGCCTCGAGGGCCTGGTTGCGGCGCGTCTGCGACAAGTCACCGTGCAACATCGCCACGGCCACGCCATGCCGGCGCAAGGCGCCCTCGACCCATCCCACACGGCGTCGCGTGCGGCAGAAGACCGCGACACCGTTGCGACGTTCGTGCTTGAGCCACCACAGCAGCATCGCGACCTTGTGCTCATCCTGGACGAGGTAGGCGTCGTGCCCGGCCTCGGTGGCCGGGGCGTTCTGCCGACCGACACCGACCTCGACGGGATCGGTGCCGAGCAGGCCGAGCACCGTGTCGCGCAGGGTCCGCGGCATCGTGGCGCTGAAGGCCATCGTGATGCGGTCACCGGGCGCGCGCTCGAGGATCTGGGTGACCTGCGGCAGGAACCCCATGTCGCTCATGCGATCACCCTCGTCGATGATGGCGTGGGTCAGGTACGCCAGCGTGACGGCATCGTCATCGAGCAGCTCACGCACGCGTCCGGGCGTCCCGATCAGGACATCGATGCCCTGGGCGACGGCTTCCTTCTGGGGACCGATGGCACTCTTGCCGTACACGCATGCCACGCGCAGCACGGTGCCGCGCACGAGCAGCTGCAGGTCCTTGGCGACCTGTTGCGCGAGTTCGCGCGTGGGAACCAGCACGAGCGCGCGGAGCCGCTCGCGTGGATCGATGCCCTGCCCGCGGCGACGGCGCGGTGGGGTGGTGATCAGGGCATCGAGCACGGGCAGCGCGTAGGCGTAGGTCTTGCCGCTTCCGGTGGGAGCCAGCGCAAGCACCCCCTTGCGCGCGGCGGCGGCATCGATCGCCTGGGCCTGGACGGGCGTGGCTTCATGGAAGCCCTGGGCGTGGAGGGCTCGGATCAGGATCGGCGACAGGGTGGTTTCGTCAAAGCGCACGGCGTGAGCGTAGCCGGGCGCAGTACAGTGCCGCGGCACCATGACTCCGGTTGCTTCACTCTCCGTCATGCCGGGGCTCCTGGCTGCCTCCACGGCGATGGTGGTGCTGCCGGTGGTGGTCATCCTGCTGCTCGTGCCGGTGGTCTGGTTGGTCATGGCCTACAACCGGCTTGCGCGCCTGCGGGTGCGCTGCGAGAACGCCTACAGCCAGATCGACGTGCAACTCAAGCGGCGATTCGACCTGGTGCCCAACCTGGTCGAGGCCGTGAAGGGCTTCATGGCGCACGAACGCCAGACGCTCGAGGCGGTGATCAAGGCCCGCGCAGCCGCGATCGATGGACTCGGCCGCGCGCAGGGTGCGACGCACGGCGGTGTCGCCGGACTGGGCGCCCTCGCCGCGGCCAGTGGCCAGCTCGACCTGGCACTCGGCCGCCTGTTCGGCGTGATGGAGCGCTACCCGGACCTCAAGGCGAACCAGAACGCCCTGCAGTTGCAGGAGGAACTGGTCCACACTGAGAACCGCATCGCGTTCGCCCGACAGGGCTACAACGACAGCGTGCAGGCGCTCAACACCGAGATCGTCAGCTTCCCGATGAACCTGGTCGCCGGGCTGTTCGCGTTCCGGCAGATGCCGATGTTCGAAGCCACCACGCAAGAGCGCGAGGTCGTGGCCGTCTCGATGGGTGACGCCCGATGAAGGATTTCTTCGACCACCAGGAACGTGCCCGGCGGTCGACCTGGTGGTTGGGCCTGTTCTTCGTGCTCGGCGTCATGGGAACCGTGGGATCGCTGTTGCTGCTGGTCGGGGCGATCGCGCTCGTCAAGGCGAAGGGCTCGGCCTCGGTCGAGTCGGTCGATGACCTGGTGCGCCCGGAGCTTGGGTGGGCCTGGGCCGTGGCGGGCCTGGCCACGCTCGTGATCCTGGTCGTGAGCCTGAACCGGCTCTGGCAGCTGTCCCGTGGCGGTGGAGCCGTGGCCGAGATGCTCGGCGGACGACTGGTCGACCGACGCACGACGGACCCGGCCGAACGGCGGTTGCTCAACGTGGTCGACGAGATGGCGCTGGCCAGCGGGGTGCCGGTGCCGCCGGTGTATGTGCTGGAGGAATCGTCGATCAACGCGTTCGCCGCGGGCACCACGCATGCCGATGCGGCGCTCGGCGTGACGCGTGGATGCATCGAGCAGTTGGATCGTGATGAGCTGCAGGGCGTGATCGCCCATGAGTTCAGCCACGTCTTCCACGCCGACATGCGGATCAATGCGCGCACCGCCGCGGCGATCGCGGGCATCATGGCGATCGCGACCATCGGCTACGTGCTGGTGCGCTTCGTCGGACCGGCGCTGGCGCGGTCCGGTGGCGCCGGCCGCAAGAACAACGGTGCCGGCATCGGGATCGCCGTCATCCTCGCCGGGCTGGTCCTCATGGTGGTGGGTTTCGGCGGGTCCTTCTTCGGCATGCTGATGCAGGCCGCCATGAGCCGGCAGCGCGAGTACCTGGCCGATGCGAGTGCGGTGCAGTACACCCGCAACCCACGCGGCATCGCCGGTGCACTCCGCAAGATCAAGGCCAGTTCCCGCACTCCGATCCACTCCTCGCACGCGCGCGACATGAACCACTTCTTCTTCGCCAATGCGGCGGAGCGGTGGCTCTCGACCCATCCGCCGCTCGATGAGCGGATCCGGAGGATCGAAGGCTTGCCGGCGGATGCGCCCGTCATCGTGGATGGAACCGGCACCACGCCGGATCCCTCCACCATCGATCCCACCAAACGCTTCGATCGCTACACGCAGGAGGGCGCTCGAGGCCTCGTCGGTGCGATCGGCACGATGTCCGTGTCGGCGAAGGTCATCCCGGCCGTGGCCCCGCCACCACCGGTGACGGCCGTGGGCACTACGAAGCTCGAGGATGCGGTGCGCGATCCGGCGATGGCCCCTGCCCTGGTGGCATGCCTGCTGCTCTCGAGGCAAGCGCCCCTGCGGGAACGCCAGCTCGCCATGGTGGCTGCTGTCCAGGCCGATTGGGCCAGGCACGTCCCTGCGTTCGCGCCGGCCATCCTTGCACTGCAGGCGCGTGCGCGCTGGGAGGTGTTCGACCTGCTCTGTCCCAGCCTGATCCAGGTGGGTCCCGGCCCCTATCGATCGATGCGCCAGGCCTGGGAGCAGATCGTGCGTGCCGATGGGTCGGTCTGCCTCGAGGAGTGGACGATCATCAACGCGCTGCGGTGCCACGTGGAGTCACAGTGGACGGCGCGCTCGATCGGCGAACCGCGCCTGCGTGCGCGTGAGCTCGAATCCGAGATCCGCACCGTGTTGTGGACCCTCGCGGCGAGCACAGGTTCGGATGAACGGGCCGAGCGGGCCTTCAATGCGTCGATCGTGCTGGTCAGAATGAAGCCCGGTGTTCCCCAGGGTCGACCGGGTCTCGAGGCGTTCGCCACGGCCATCGGACGCATCGGCTCGGCGATGCGCTTCATGGATCGGCGCCTGCTGGTGTCGGCCTGCCTGGAGTGCATCACGAACGACCAGCGCGTCACGGACCAGGAACTGGAGCTCGTCCGCTCCATCTGTGATTCGCTCGGTTGTCCCATGCCGCGGCTTGGGTTGAGCGCGGCATGAGGATCCTGGTCACCGCGTTCGAGCCCTTCGGTGGCAGCGACAGGAATCCCACCATGGAGATCGTCGGGTCGATCGGTGCATCGATGCCCTGGGTGAGCACCGTGATCCTGCCGGTCGTGACGGGTGTGGAGCCGGGCAGTGCATGGTCGGTCGTCCAACCGATGCTGCAGGACTCCTGGGATGTCGTCATGCATCTGGGTGAATCGGCCAAGGCGAGCATGGTCATGGTGGAACGCGTGGCTGTGAACCTGCGCGACGCTGGTGTGGCCGACAACACCGGAACGGTCCTCTTGGACCATCCCGTCGTCGAAGGTGGGCCGGCTGCGTACTTCTCCACGCTGCCGGTGCGTGACCTCGTCGAGGCATCCAACGCGGCGTCGGTCCCTGCTGCGCTGAGCCTGAGCGCCGGCACGTTCCTGTGCAACGAGACCATGTACCGAAGCCTGCATGCCCTGCAGCACATGCGGCGGTCCACCCTGGCTGGATTCGTGCACGTGCCCCAGCTGCCGGTCCAGGCTGCGGTGCGGGGTGGTCCGAGCATGGAGGCTGACGCCATGGCGCGATCCATCGGTGCCATGTTGAGCCGGCTTCGCGCAGGTCCTAGACTCGCCCGCGCATGAAGCGATCGATCTCCATGGTCCTGCTGTGCCTTGCGTCATGCGCAACGGTGCCGGAACCACCGCCCGTGGTCACCACCGCCGTCACCAAGCAGCTTCCCGGTCCGTGGACCGTCGTCGATGGTGGTGCCTCGTTCTTCAAGGCCGAGGCGGTGCTCTTCTCGGGTGATGGCCGCATCCGCATCACGCGGGAAGGCAAGCTGCGACGGGGAACATGGACCATGGTCGACGGCATGCTCGAGGTGAAGGGCGTGGAGCAGACGACCAGGTTCGAGGTCACACCGACCACGGACGGCCTCATGCTGCGACCCCTCGTTGAACGCGAGGGCGCATGGCGGCGAACCGACGCCCAGGTGACCCTCCGTGGCGCCCGCGTCCTGCCGACGGCGGGGTGATTCCATCCGCCACCCGGTCGGCCTAGACTGATCCGTCCATCATGGATGAGGCACCGATCAATCCAGGGATCGCACGCACGCTGGCCCGCCACCCCCGACCGCTCGGTGGTGACACGGTCCGCAGCGTCGGTCCATCGGCATTCAGCCTGACCGACCAGATCCTCCAGGATGGCGTGCAGCAGCGCGTGATCGGCAAGAAGCCGGATTGGCTCCGCGCCAAGGTTCCCGGCGGCGAAGGCTACGACCGCCTCAAGGCGATCATCGATGAACATCGCCTGCACACGGTGTGCCAGGAGGCCAGTTGCCCCAACATGGGTGAGTGCTGGAGCCGTGGCAGCGCCACGATCATGATCCTCGGTGACACGTGCACCCGCAGCTGCGGCTTCTGCAACGTGAAGACCGGCAAGCCGCCCGTCTTCGATGCCGACGAACCGCGCCGCGTGGCGGCGAGCCTGGCGCTGATGGGGCTGAAGCACGTGGTCATCACGAGCGTGAACCGTGATGAGTTGCCCGATGGTGGCGCCGCGATCTGGGCCGAGACCATCGAACGCGTGCATGAGGCGTGCCCGGGCATGAGCGTCGAAGTGCTCGTGGGTGATTTCCTCGGCGACGAGAAGGCCATCCAGGTGGTGTGCGATGCGCGGCCCGAGATCATCAGCCACAACATGGAGACGGTGCACCGCATGCACCCGGCCGTGCGGCCGCAGGCGAAGTACGAACGAAGCCTGGCGGTGCTGCGCCAGATGAAGGCGAGCGGCCTGGTCACCAAGACCGGCTGCATGGTCGGCATCGGCGAGCGTGACGACGAGGTGCTCGAGTTGATGGACGACATCCGCGCTGCATGCGAATGCGACGTCCTCACGATCGGCCAGTACCTGCAACCCACGCGCAACCACTTGCCGATCGACCGCTGGGTGCATCCTGACAGCTTCCGCATGTTCAAGGAGCAAGCCTTGGCGCGCGGGTTCCGCGTCTGCGAGAGTGGCCCCTTGGTGCGGAGCAGTTATCGAGCTGACGAACAGGCCGCGTTGTTGAGCACGCCTCGTCGTTGACCGGCCGTTGATCGCCGGTGCAGCGTGATCAGGCTCTCCCTGGTCGGTGTGGTGGATCGTTCCGGAATCCTCATTCAGGGTTTGTCTTGTGGTTGGGCGGAACCCATGTTCCGTCTGGGTTGGTGGGACCGCGCGCGTGGTTCGCGCGGAGGGAGAGGACATGCCTGAACATTTCGACGATCTTCGCAGTCTCCGCAAGGCCATGGCACAAGCGCTCGCCGAGGACCGCCGTGATCGCGGCCGCATGGCCATCGTCACCGATGTCCTGGTGAGGTGGCACCATGAACCCAACAAGCAGGTGCGCTACGAGACGTTGGACATCTCCGAGGGCGGCATGCGCATCCGCAGCAGTTGTGCGCTGCTCGAAGGCATGACCGGACGGGTGCGGCTGAGCCTGCCCGACACCCCGACCATCGATCGGCCGGCCATGGTGGCGTGGAGCCGCGCGTGCTACGACCGCGAGGGCCGCATCGACCACTTCGAGGCGGGCATCCGCCTGTTCTGATCGATCACGCCGAGGCGGGACGGGTGCGGCCCGTCACCCAGGGCACCAACGGGAATCGCCCTGCGACCCGCCGGGCATCTTCGACGGTGACCGACTCGATGTGACCAAGTTCGTCAGTGAGCGATCGGTATGCAAGCCCGTGCGCCCAGTTGGCTCCGAGCCGGCGCATGCGGCCCGATGGGCGCTCGCCCGCGAGCGTGACCATGGTGGCGACCTTGGCACGCACGGAAGACAGTTCCTCGTCGCTCACGCCCTGCGCGACCTTCCCGAGTTCGCGCACCAAGATCGACTCGACCTCGGCGCCGTCCTCGGGATCGCACGTCGCGCTGATGAGCACGTCGCCGCAATCGTCGTGCATGTCCAGCGAGACGTCCGCGCTGTCGGCCAGGCCGGGTTCGACCAGGGCCCAGTGCAGGCGGCCGCTGTCGGAATCGCTGAGCACCTGGCACAGGACCATGCATGCGTAGCGATCCTCGTCGAACGCTGATGGGCCGGGCGCCAGACCGAGGACATAGTGTCGCGAGGCCTTGGCGCTCTCGATCGTGAAGTCCATGCGCCGGTGGGTCGACGGCACGCGGTCGTTGCGCGGCGATTGCGGCGGGACCATGCCCAGTTCCGCCTCCGCCGTCCGGATCGCCGCATCGAGATCGACCTTGCCCGCAAGGGCAAGCACGGTGTTGTCGGGGCTGTAGCGCGCCGTGAAGTAGTCGCGCATGCTGCCGACGTCCATGGCCTGGATCGATTCCGGGGTGCCGAGCACCCGATGGCCGAGCGGGTTGCCGCCGTGGAATGCCTCCGCGGCGCGCTCGTACAGCGGCCAGAACGGATTGTCGTCGTACATGGCGATCTCTTCGAGGATCACCTTGCGTTCCTCGTCGAAATCCTCGCCGCGGAGGGCCGGACGGAGCAGGTCCGACAGGAGCGAGATGGCCTCGGACTGGCGATCGGGAAGCACATGGGCGTGGTACGCCGTCATGTCGATCGTGGTGAAGGCGTTGTGCTCGGCACCGATGGCGTCGAATCGACGGTTCACGTCCTGCGCGACCACCGAGGCCGACCCCTTGAACATCATGTGCTCGAGGAAGTGGCTCACCCCCATGAGCCGCGACGGCTCGTCACGACCACCGGTCCTGACGAAGTACCCGGCGGCCATCGTGTGGGCACCGGGATCGATCTCGGCGATGATCGTGAGACCATTGGGCAGGCGGTGTTCGCTGTAGGCCGTGCGCATGATGCCGATGCTAGTCGTGTCGCCGGTCCGTCCCGCGCTGCTGCACGGGCCGTGTGCCTTGCGGGATCGGTCCGAAGAACGCGGCCTGCGTCCCGGGTTCGAGCTGGAGATGGTGGCGCACGCAGGCCGCCAACAGCGTGGCTCCGCGGAGTGCGTCCGCCGCCGGCAGCGATGGGTCGCCTTCGAGTGCGCGCTGGATGGCCGCCAGGGTCGACGATCGGACCGTCCAGGTGCGTTCGTTGGTGTGGTCGACGCAACCCATGCCTGGATCGAAGGCGCATGTCTCGGTCGCAGGTGTGCTCAGCCTGGGTCCGAAGCCGGTCTCGCCCAGCAGCGCCCAGAGGAACCTGACCATCGAGGGTTCGACGTCGCCGCGGCTGAATCCATGGAAGGCCTCGATCACGCCGTCGAACAGTTCAGGATGGGGATCGTGCGGTTCGAGCATCCGGCCGATGCACTCGAGCACGTACCAGGCGCCGGTGTTGGCGCGCGGCAGGGTCCGCAGCGCAGGCCACGATTCCGTCGGCAACCACGAGGTCAGCGTGCAGAGGTCACCGCTGCGGGCCTCGATCCAGGAGAGTTCGCCCATGGTGAGCAGGTCCATGCCGCCCGAAAAGGCACCACGTTCGCGACGCGCACCCTTCGCAATGCCGCGAACGATGCCGCTGGTCCGGCAGAACATGCCGACGGTCTGGCTGGTGTCGCTGAAATCCCAGTGACGGATGCAGATGGCCTGGTCGTGGTGCGTGGCCATGGGACTCACCGTGACTCAACGCGATCCACCGCGACTCACGCCGTCGACGACACCGCCACACGGTTCCGGCCACCCTGCTTGGCCTGGTAGAGCGCCGTGTCGGCGGCCTTGAGCATCGATTCCGCCGTATCGCGGCCGGGTCCGAACTCGGCGACGCCGAAGCTCGCGGTCACCACGAGTCCGGGATGGTCGTTCCAGCTGATGTGTTCGAGTTGCTCTCGGTAGCGATTGGCGACCTCCTCGGCCTCGACCGCCGTCGTGGAGGGCAGGATCACGCAGAATTCCTCGCCGCCGTACCGACACGCCACGTCCGAGCTGCGGCCGCTCGACAGGATCTGTGCGAAACGCTCGATCACGAGGTCGCCGAACGGATGTCCGAAGTGGTCGTTGTGGTGCTTGAAGCGGTCGATGTCGCAGAGGATCATCGAGAGCGGCTGGCCGTGGCGTCGGGCCTCGTCGACCTCGGCCGCCAGGCGCTGATTCATGTAGGACCGGTTCCAGAGACCCGTCAGGCCATCGATCTGCGCCTTCTGGGCGAGCATCTTCATGAGCCGCTGCGACCGGATCGCGGTCCGGACGCGAGCCTTGAGTTCGACGACCTCGAACGGCTTGCTGACGAAATCGACGGCGCCCTGGTCGAGCGCACGGACCTTGTCCATCGCTTCCTCGGTGCCGCTGATGAAGATCACCGCGATGTCCTGGGTCAGTGGATCGTTCTTCAGCGTGGTCAGCACGTCGAAGCCATTCATGTCCTCCATGTCGATGTCCAGGAGGATGACGTCGGGCTGGAGTTCACGCGCCATCGCGAGGCCTTCGCGGGCGTTGATCGCCCCGTGGATCTCCAGTCGCTCGTGCTGCAGGCGGAACTTGAGCAGCCGGTGGATGAGTTCACTGTCGTCGATGGCCAGCAGGCGCGCCGTGGCGGCCGCGAAGGCCATGGGGTCGATGGAGTTCATGGAACGACCCTCGCGCACAAGGTGACCAAGGCCCGGGCGGCCGTGCGGGCATCGACCAGGCGTTGCTCACGGATGGCCAGCTCGATCACCCTGGCTGCCTCGGTGATGCACGGGAAGCCGTACCCACCACCGGCACCCTTGAGCTGGTGGGCCATGGCGCGGGCCTGGTCGATCGCACCTTGATCGATGCGCTCAAGGATCGCATGGGCCCGGGTGGGCAGCGACGCGACGAACTCGGCGATCAGGATGGCCATGTCTGGATCATCGGCAAAGTCACTCGTGATGGGTCCATCATCGGGCATGGCTCAGGCGAGAGGGTACGCCAACACGGCGCCGCGCTAGCATGGATCCTTCCGCCACGGACCGCCCCATGATCCCGAACCCCCCCGCCAAAGACGGTCAGCTTTCGTTCCTCTGGCTGCCGCCCCACCGCGTGCAGGGCTTCAGCGTGGCGGGCGAGCAGACCGTGGTCCATGTCCCGGAACTCGAGGTGGCCTTCGACGTCGGTTTCTGCCCGCGCGTCCTGGTGCCGTGCCCCTCGATCGCGCTCTCCCACGCGCACATGGACCACATCGGCGGCCTTCCGTACTGGTTCAGCCAGCGGTACTTCCAGAAGCTCCCGGCAGGCAAGGTGCATTGCCACCACGCCATCGCCCAACCCCTGCTCAACATGATGAAGGGTTGGGTGGACCTCGAGCGGCAACAGACGCCGCACGAGGTGATCGGCATGGAGGATGGCCAGGAAGTCCTCCTGAAGCCGAACATCTGGTTGCGTGCCATCGAGGTTCGCCACACCGTGCCGGCGCTGGGATTCGTCGTCATCGAACGGCGCAACAAGCTCAAGCCCGAGTTCGCGGACCTGCCGGCCGATGCGTTGCGTGAGGCCAAGGCGCGCGGTGAGTCGATCACCCGCCAGATCGACATTCCCCTGGTGGCCTACACGGGTGACACCGAGATGGGCCCCTACCTGTTGCGTGACGAGTTCCGCCAGGCACAGACCGTGGTGACGGAGTGCACCTTCTTCGATCCCGAGCACCGTGGCCGCGCCGCCACCGGCATGCATCTTCACGTCGAGGACATCCGTGAACTGCTGCAGGCATGGACGGCACGCGACGTCGTGGTCGTGCATCTGTCGCGCCGCACGATGCTCTCGTATGCACGCAAGCGGCTTGACGAGGTCGGTGGCGAGGGACGGGCGCACATCCTCATGGATCATCGCGCCACGCGGTCCCGTTATGAGCGTCAGGTGAACGAGGATCGGGAAGCATCCGAAGCGCGTGATGGTTCCGACGGTGCGGCTGAAGCAAGCACCGCATGATGCGTCGCGCGGGGCATTGATCCCCCGGCGGCAGCCACCTATATTCCGCCCCCCGCCCGGGACCGGGCGAACCCGGCAGGGATGCCGCTCGACACGACGAACTGGACTGGGATCCCATGGGAACCGCTGCGATGCGCATGCATGACGATGATCTGAAGGCTGCACTCATCGCGTACCTGCGCAAGCACCACACGGAAGTGTGCCGGCAATGGTTCGATGACATCGGCTTCGGCGGGATCGACGGTGGCGTGCTGCGCCTGGTCGTCGGTGAGCCCGTGCAGCTGAACTACCTGCAGCGGGCGTGCGGCACGCAGTTCACCGACGCGGCGCAGGCCGTGACCGGGCGCTTGCTCGCGGTGCGCTTCGTCGGTTCGAGCCCGGAAATCGTCCATGAACCCGCGCCCGATGCGGTGACGGCGGACATGCCTGGATTCGGCGAGCAGATGCTGCTCTCGCCGGACTACTCCTTCGACACCTTCGTGGTCGGTCCAGGCAATCGACTGGCGCACGCGGCGGCACTGGCCGTCGCCGAGAAGCCCGGGCGCGCCTACAACCCGTTCTTCATCCATGGCGGGGTCGGTCTGGGCAAGACCCACCTGCTGCAGGCGATCTGCCAGACGTTCATCCGCAACCGGCCGTCCACCAAGCTCTGCTACATCAGCTGCAGCACCTTCATGGACCTCTTCCACGAGTCGGTGAAGTGCGGGCGCATGCAGGATTTCCGCCTGCGCTTCCGCAACGTGGATGTGCTGGTCATCGACGACATCCACTTCCTGTCCAAGCGTGACCACTCGCAGGAGGAGTTCTTCCACACCTTCAACGCGCTGCACCAGGCCGGCAAGCAGATCGTCCTCTCGAGCGATGCGGCGCCCGAGGACATCCCGGAGCTCGAGGAGCGCCTGGTCAGCAGGTTCAAGAGTGGCCTCGTCGCGTGCATGGAGCGTCCGTGCTTCGAGACGCGCGTGGCGATCATCAAGTCGAAGGCCAGGCTCGTGGGAATCGAGCTGCCCGACGAGGTGCCCGCCTACATCGCCGCGCGCATCGATTCGAACATCCGTGAACTCGAAGGCGCACTGACGCGCGTGCGTGGCCACGCCGCCGCCAGCGGGATTCCCATCACGCTCGACAGCGCCAAGGCTGCGCTGCACGATCTTGGCTCCGGTTCGGGTGCGCCGAGCATGCAGGCGATCATCGTCGCGGTGACCCGCTACTACGACATCAAGCTCGTTGACCTCATGTCGCGCCGGCGGACCAAGTCGATCGCGCTGCCGCGCCAGGTCTGCATGTGGCTGGCCCGCCGACACACCCGGTTCAGCCTCGAGGAAATCGGTGGGCACTTCGGAGGTCGCGACCACACCACCGTCCTCCACGCCATCCGGACCATCGAGGAACGGCGCACCAGTTGCCAGGAACTCGGGCGGGCGGTCGACGAAATCGAGCGCGCTCTGGGTCCTAGAACCGCGGTCTGACCCTGGGCTGCTTCGTCTGGGAAACCCGTGGACAAGGTGTCCGGGGGCTTCGAGGGTGCACCGTCAACCTGGCCGGCTTCGGCAGGCTGCCTCGATCAGACTCGGGCTTGACGGCTGCAAGCCGAACGGGGTTCTTGGTGGTCCGACAGCTCGACCGACATGTCATCCACACGTGAAACTTGGTGTAAGTGTTTGTTCCATTTGTGGTTGTGGTGGTGTGGTGTGGTGTATCCACAATCCGTCAAGCACTCTTTCTACGACGACGATGTCTTTTCTTCTCACAGAGGAAGGGAAGAGACCCCTGTCAACACTGGCACGCGTCGCACCAGACCGTCGTTCGGCCGGCAACCAGCTCCGATCGGAGGGCCCGAGAACACGCCCTGCATGGTTCGCCTGCTCGGCCGTACACCCTGAGGGATGCCTGGAAGGCCCCCGCCTCTCCGCTGAGCCGTCGATACGTCCGGATGGTGCTGCCGCCACCGGCAATGGCTGACCGCATGATCGACCCGATGGCGTGGCCGAGGGCGTCGAACTCGTGCCGCGCCACCCGCGTGCACGCACGCTGCGGCTTGATCCCGGCGAGCGCCAAGGCTTCGTCCGCATAGATGTTGCCCACGCCCGCGACGGCATGCTGGTCGAGCAGCGCAGCCTTGATGGCACGACGGCTCGCGGCGATCCGTGCGGACCAATCACCGTGCAGCTCGAGTGCATCGGGTCCGAGGCGCGACCAACGATCCACGAGCTCGTGGCGATCCTTGAGCCACGTGATTCCACCGAATCGTCGAGGATCCACGAATCGAAGCTCCCGCGATCGATCGAGTCGCCAGGTCACGTGCGTGTGCGGTTCGATCGGCGCGGAGGCCGGCACGATGCCGAAGGCACCGGTCATGCCCAGCTGCACGACGATGACGGCGTCATCATGTCCGCAGAGTGCGAGCTGCTTGCCGCGACGGAGGACCTCGCGGACCCCCGAACCAAGGAGAAGTCGTTCGCGGCGGCGGGCAGCACCCGTCACCACGTCCCATCGGCGCACATGCACGTCGATGATGGAGGAACGGAGGAGCGCAGAACGCACCTCACGAGCGACGGCTTCGACTTCTGGCAGTTCCGGCACGCGAAAACCTGCGGAAAACACCGCATCCGAAGTATAGTTTCGCGACCCCTTCGGATCCCATCCGGGAGCCCGTCGGACCAGACGAAAGGCCAACCATGGACGCTCCCGCATCGCGCATCACCGGTTCGACCATGCTGGAGCGATCAGCATCCGTGAAGGGCGCCTATGAGTCCCTTCGTCAGGAACTGTCCGGCACCATCGTGGGTCAGGACGACGTCGTGCAACAGCTCCTCCTGGCGGTCCTCTGCGGAGGCCACGCGCTCGTGGAGGGCGTTCCGGGGCTGGCCAAGACCCTGATCATCGGATCGCTCGCGAAGACGCTCTCGCTCGAGTTCAAGCGCATCCAGTTCACGCCCGACCTCATGCCCAGCGACGTCACCGGCACCGAGGTGATCCAGGAGGACAAGGCGACCGGGACCCGTGAACTCCGGTTCATGCGCGGACCGGTCTTCGCCAACATCGTGCTGGCGGACGAGATCAACCGCACGCCCCCGAAGACCCAGGCCGCACTGCTCGAGGCGATGCAGGAAGGCCAGGTGACCTCGGGCGGCACCAACCACCGCCTCCCGAGGCCGTTCTTCGTGCTGGCGACGCAGAACCCCATCGAGCAGGAAGGCACCTATCCGCTGCCCGAGGCGCAACTGGACCGCTTCATGTTCCTGATCAGGATCGGTTACCCGACCGAGGCCCAGGAACTCGAGATCGTGCGACGAACGACCGGTCGCCCGCGACCGGAACCCAAGCAGGTCCTGAGCGCCGCGGACTGCACGGCCTTGCAGGAGATCGTCCGCGAGATGCCGGTCCCCGACCACGTGATCTCCTATGCCCTTCGCATCGTCCGCGCGACCCGCGGCACCGACGCCTCGGCACCATCGATGGTCAAGGATTACCTGTCCTGGGGCGCAGGGCCCCGGGCCAGCCAGTTCCTGGTGCTCGCCGCCAAGGCCAAGGCGCTCCTCGATGGCGACCAGCACGTCATGGTCCACCACATCCGCGCGGTGGCGCTGCCCGTGTTGCGGCACCGCATCGTGACCAACTTCAACGCACAGGCCGACCGCGTCTCGAGCGATGACGTGATCGCGTCGCTGCTCGATTCGGTGCCGGTCGAGTTGACCGACCCCAGCACGGCCAAGGGCCTGGATCGCACCATCCCGGTGCAGTGAGCCCAACCGTGGCGAACCAAGGCCTTCGCGCCGAGCAGTACCTCTCGCCCGAGACCTTGGCGCAGCTTGCGCCATTCGAGCTCCGCGCGAAGATGGTCGCCGATGGCGTCATGAACGGCATGCACCAGTCGCCGCTGCAGGGCATGGCCGTGGAGTTCGCGGCGCATCGCCAGTACTCGGCCGGTGACAGCATCCGCCACCTCGACTGGAAGGTCTTCGGGCGCAGCGACAAGCTGTACGTCAAGGAGTATCGCCAGGAGACGAACCTGGACGTGATGATCCTGGTCGACGGATCGGCGAGCATGTCGTTCGGCACCCTGGGGGTAAAGCAAGGCTGGGGCGGCACGGACGCGACGCGACGCCGCGGCGCATGGACCAAGTTCGACCACGCTACGGCCAGTGCTGCGGCACTCGCCTTCCTCTGCCTCAGCCAGCGCGATCGTGTCGGCGTGGCGGTCGGCGCCGACGGGCTCCGTGGTGCGGTCCGCAAGAGCGCGACCCGCGACCAGTGGCGGTCGATCGTGCGTTGCCTCTCCTCGGAACCGGTCGAGGCCCGGTTCTCGCCGGCCGCGTGCATCAACCAGTTGCTTGCGCAGACCTCGCACCGCACGCTCTTCGTGATCCTGAGTGACTTCCTCGGTGATCCGGAGGGATTGCGCTCGGCGCTGGCTCGGCTCCGACATCGTGGGCACGACGCCATGCTGCTCGCCATGCTCGACCACCGCGAGCTCACGCTCGACCTGGACGTCGAGGCGCCCTTCATCGGGCTCGAGGGTGAGGACGCGCTCGATGTGGACACGCGCACCATCAGGAAGGCCTACCTCGCCGAGCTGCAGCGTCATCTGCAGGGGATCGACCGGCAGGCCCGTGCGTTCGGCTACGACCTGCAGGTCTTCGACACCCACGAATCGGTCGGTCCCGTCCTGGCGGCGCTGCTGTCCCGGCGTGAGGGCATGGTCGCCGGAGGGCGTCGATGACCTTCATCAGTCCGTGGCTCGCCGTCGCCGGGGCCGCAGCGATGGCGCTGCCGATCCTGATCCACCTGTTCCTCCGCCGACGGCAGAAGCCCATCGAGTGGGCGGCCATGGAACTCCTGCGGCGGGCGGTCCAGCAGAGCCAGCGTGCACGGCGCGTGGAGCGATGGATGCTGCTGGTGCTGCGTTGCCTGCTTTTGCTCCTGGTCGGCTTGGCGATCGCGCGTCCAGCGACCATGTCGACGATCGCCCAGAACCAGCCGGTCGTGCTGGGGATCGTGCTCGACAACGGTGTTGCGTCGCGGGCGGCGGCATCGCCGGCCACGCCCGGTCAATCGGCGTTCGATGCCGCGCGCGCGGCCTGCATCGAGTCGATCCGCGCCCTGCCGGGCGGTTCGTTGGTGCATGTCCTCACGACCTCGGGAACCATCGAGCACACGAGCGAGGCCGTCGATCCCGACCGGGCCGTGGCCATCCTCGGGACCCTCGCCCCGACCAACGAACCCTCGCGCGTGCGCGAGGCGGTCGATCGCGCCGATGATGCACTCCGACGCACGACGATGCCGGGGCGCATCGTGCTCGCCAGCTCGTTCTCACGCGGGGCGATCGACACCGAAGCACAGGTCCTGCCGGCCACGAAGGCCACCCTCGAGATCCGGGACGTCGGATCGGATGATCAGGGAACGGCCGCGATCGTCTCCATGGTGCAGCGGACCCTGGGCCCCCAATCGACCGGGTCCGTGACGGTGGACGTGACGGTCACGCGACCGAGCCATGAGCAGGCCCGCCGCAGCATTCCCGTGACGGTCACTGACGTGATGACCGATCGGTCCACCAAGGCCGATGCCGTCTTCGTCGAGGGATCACAGCGTGCGGTGGCGACCGTGACGCTCGTGGTCGATCCATCGGTCACCGAACACGGTTGGTTGGCATCGATCCCCGCGGATCGACAGCCGGCGGATGACCTTCGCTCCGCCACGATCTCGACGCTGTCGGCCGATCCCGTGCTGGTGCTCGACCGGGAACGGCTCGATGTGGATGAAGGGTCGAGCGCGCAGTGGATCGAACGGGCGCTCGAACCTGTCGCCGGCATGGGCCTGCCGCATCGACGCATGGATCCATCCGAGGTCCGGACCGGCGCACTCAAGGGATCCACCGCCATCATCATCTGCCGGCCCGAGCTGCTCGACGCCACAGGTTGGGCCGAGTGCACGGCTGCGTGCGAGTCCGGTGCACTGCTCGTGGTCGTCCCACCGACCGAGGACACGTTCGTGGAGTGGCAGGATCCGTGCGCTGCGCTGCTTGGTCCCGGGGTCACGATCCGCCGCGAGGTGATGGACCACGATCCTCCACGCCGTCTCCAGCCGCAACAACCCGCGAGCCCGATCACGCAGCTGATCGCCTCGGAGTTGACCGACCTGGTTGCACCGGTCGAGGTCAGTCGTTCGGTCGTGATCGATGGCCCGTCGACCACGCTGTCGCCCATCCTGACGATGGCTGACGGATCACCCTTGATGGTGCTCTCGACCCGTGGGCGTGGTGTGGTCGTCATGCTGGCCTCGGCTCCGGTGCCCTCCTGGAGCACGCTCGCGACCAAGCCGATCTTCGTGCCGCTCGTGCAGGAGACGATTCGCCAAGGCGAGGTGCTCCTGGATGCCGGTGGCAGTGTGACGATCGGACTGGGTCGGTTGCCCGAGGGGACGACCGAACTTCGGCCGGTCAGGGGCTCCACCACGGGCGAAGCGTCGTTGACCGTTGACCCCTCCGGCATGATCGTCGGTGATGAGGTGCAACCTGGCATTATGCAGGCGATCCAGGCCCAGGGCACTTCGGCCGAGTCGCTGCGATCCCCATCGTTGGTGGCGCTCAACGTCGATCCGGCCGCGTGCGATCCGCAACGCAACGATGCTGCCCGCCTGACGGCCTGGCTCAATCAGACGATCACGGCTCCCACGGTCGAGGCATCGACGGACACCACGGCCCGTTCGTCCACGCGTGCGTCGGTCTGGTTGTTGCTGGCCGCTGCCGTGGTCATCCTGGCCGAGACCCTGCTCGGACGCATGTTCTCCGTACCGGAGCCATCCTCGACATGATCGACCACCCGGTCATCCGATGGCTCCTCGGCATCGAGGTCGATCCTTCCACCGAAGGATCGATCCGGCTCGGCTGGGAGATGCCGCTGGCCGGCTGGATGTGGCTCGTGGGCATCAGTGCAGCCCTGCTGCTGTCATGGCTCGCGTACACGCGCATGACGCCACGGCCATGGATGCGCCGCATCCTGACCGGGCTTCGTGCGGCCGCGCTGCTGCTCGTGCTGGTGCTCGTGGCACGGCCGGTCCTCGAGTTCGTCGAGGAACGCCGCGAGTCGGATCGCATCGTGATCCTTGCCGACCGGAGCAAGAGCCTGCAGTTGGCGGACTGGAAGGACGGCAGCGGGACGTTGCGGACCCGCGACGAGCAGTTGCGGTCGAGCCTGGAGGCGATCGAGCTCGGGGATCGGCCGTCGGAGTGGTTTGCCTTCTCGAGCGATGTGGCGATGATCAGCCCGTCGGAACCAGGACCCGCCGATGGCCGCACGACCGACCTTCCGTTGGCGATCGACCGTTCGCTGCGCCGGTCCGGCAGCGGGCCCATCGGTGGCCTGGTGCTGGTGAGCGACGGCCGGTCGACACGTCCGGTCGACGCACGGTTGATCCGATCGCTGACGGCCCGATCGGTTCCGGTGTTCGCGGTGGCGCTCGGATCGCGCGAGCCGCTCGGTGATGCATCGATCACCGATGTGCAGGCACCGGCGCGGGCCTTCGTCCGCGATCAGGTGCCGGTGGTGGTCAGGGTCCAGCCCCTGCGCGATGCACCTGCGCGGCTGGAGTTGGTGAACGCGGCAACGGGCGCGGTGGTCGATCGGGCGATCGTTCCCGCGGGTGAGCCCTCCACGCACGTCCTGGTCACCACGACCGAGTCGGGCGAATCGATGGATCTCCGGGTTCGGCTCGTGACGGATGCGGAGGATGCGGTGCCGACGAACAACGAGGCCACCGCCACCATGGGCATCATCGATCGTGCGGTCCGCGTGCTGATGGTCGAGGGTGGTCCCCGGTGGGAGTACCGGTACGTCAAGAACATCCTCGTGCGCGAGCCTTCCATGGAATCGAGCATCATGCTGCTCAGTGCCGACCGTGACTTCGCCCAGGAAGGCAACATGGCGGTGACGCGGATTCCATCCACGCGCGAGGAATTCGACCTGTATGACCTCTTCGTGATCGGTGATGTCGCGGGCAGCCAGTTCAGCGATGCACAGCTCGAGGAACTCCGGCGCGCCGTGACCGAGCGCGGCGCTGGCTTGCTGTTGATCGGCGGTGAACGGTCCATGCCGATGCAGTGGATCGGTACCCCGATCGAGGATGTCTTCCCGATGCGCCTGTCGAGCTCGATGCCGCGGCAACCCGAGCCCGTGGTGATCGAACCAACCTCACTGGCCAAGGGCCTCGGACTCCTCCGGCTCGGCGATGGTGAGGACCACTGGCCGCCCGAACTGGGCCGGGACGGTCCAGGATGGTCGCGCATGCAGTGGATGCAGCGGATCCCCTTCGAGGACCTGAAGCCGACGACCGAAGTGCTCGCCACGGCGACGGGCTCGACGACCGAGCCGATCGGCGCCGCGGTGCTCTCGATGCGTTTCGGCGCAGGACACGTGATCTACGTCGCGACCGACGAGACGTGGCGTTGGCGCAACGGGATCGGTGAGGCGTACCAGGAACGCTTCTGGATCCAGTTGGTGCGCTACCTGTCCCGCACGGGACTCTCCGCGGCGGGTGGCGGCGCCCAACTTTCGATCGAACCCAGCACCCTCACGGTGGGTCAGGCCGCCACGATCCGGCTCGACGTGAAGGATGAACTCGTGCAGCGTCGGCTTCCTGATGCGATCGATGCAGTCGTGTCGCGGTCGACCCAGCGCGAGGACACGGTGCGGCTCTCCACCGACGCGGCCACCAAGGGATCGTTGGTCGTGGGACTGGCCGGTGTCTGGCAGCCTCGCCAGGCGGGCGAGCACGAGATCACCGTGACCGATGCGGCCTTCGGTGGCACGCTCACGGCACGCGTCCGGGTGATCGAGCCAGATGACGAGTTCGCCCGGCCCGAGACGGATCACGCCACGCTCGAATCGCTCTGCGCCTCCACCGGCGGGCGCCTGTTGAACCCTGCCGACCTGGCCAACCTGGCCAGCGTGATTCCCGATCGATCCACCTTCACGGAGCGCGTGGAGCGGGTTCCCGTCTGGTCGAGTCCGCTGGCACTGATCCTGTTGGTCATGGTCTGTGGCCTCGAGTGGTCGTTGCGAAGGGTGGTCCGCCTTGCCTGACCCGCGCCAGCTGATCGACCGCGTGATCATCCGCTCGCGGGTTGCACTCACGATCGCCCTGGCGTCGCGCGTGGTCCGCAACGCACTCATCGTGCTTGCCGTGCTCGTGGCACTCGACTGGATCTTCCGGTTGCCGGTCGGATTCCGGCTCGTGCAGGGCATCACGACCTGCCTTGCGCTTGCAGGCTTCGCGGCGATCGGCGCACGGAGGATCCTGGCGTTCAAGCCACGACGGATCGATGTCGCGCTGCGGATCGAGCGCAGCCATCCGGAACTGCGTAACCGACTTGCGGCGCTCCTCGAGTTCGAGGAACAACCCGCCGGCGAACGTACCGAACTGCTGGCGCTTGGCCTTCCGTCGCTCCGCCAGGAGGTCGATGCCGCCATGCGTGGACTCGATCCGGCATCGATCACGTCGATGCGTTCGGCGTCGCGACCGGCGCGGCAACTCGCCTTGGTCATGGTCCTCTGGGCGGGAGCCCTGGCGGCGCTCCCATCGATCGTCGGTGTGGGCATCGTCCGATCCCTGTTTCCCTGGAGCGACGCGCAGTGGCCGAGCACCACGGAGGTCGCCGACCGCACGGATCGGGCGGTTGTCGCCACGGGAACATCCTTCCCATGGAAGGCCGAACTGGTCCGCGGGGATCCGTCACGCGAGCGGGTGAAGGTGGAGTTCAGGATCAAGACCGGGTCAAGCGCTTCAACCGGATCTTGGGGCTCATGGCAATCCGGATGGCTCGGTGCATCCGATGGATCGACCTTCGATCGCATGCAGGATGTGCCGACCGATGCCCGCGAGATCGAGTACCGATTCGTGACCTCGGATGCAGCGACCACCATGGCCACCATCCGCTGCGTGCAGGCGCCCTCGGTGGTGCGCGCGAACCTGCGCGTCACGCCTCCGGCCTACCTGACGGGCCAAGGACCTTCGACGATCGATCTGCTACCCGTTGGTGCATCGCCCGTTCGCTTCCACGAGTGCGTGGAAGGGAGCATGGTCGAGCTCGAACTGGCCTTCTCGCGACCCGTCAAGGCGCCCACCACCAGTGATGGAACCACCACCGCCGCTTCCGCGCTGGGGATCACGGAACCGTGCACCGCGTGCTCGATCACGGCCACACCGACCGCGTGGACCGCATCCTTGGATTTGGCCAGCGACCGATCGATCGCCGTCGTGGCCAGCGATGAGGACGGCGTGTCCATGACCGAACCGTTCGCACTCAGGCTGGTCGCGCTCCGTGACCAACCGCCCATCGCACAACTGATCCAGCCGGCAACGGACCAGACCGTGTTGCCGACCGCGAAGGTTCCCGCCGCCGCCCATTCGGAGGACGACTTCAACCTGGTCCGCTCGGCGATCGTCACGCAACGCGTGGCCGGTGCGGACGAGGGCGCCGAGCGAGTGCTCACGGAGCGCGTCGACCGCACGGTGGCCCAGGACCTCGAGGGAATCATCGATCTCGCGGAACTGGAGGCCGCCCCGGGTGATGTCGTCGTGGTGAGTGCGCTGGCCGAGGATGCGTTCGAGCGGGACGGCACGCGTCGGGAACCATCACGCAGCGCACCACGGAGGCTGCGCGTGGTGTCGAGCAGCGAGTTCGGCGAGGAGATCGCCGCGGCCATGGCATCGTTGCGCCAAGGTGTGCTCCGGCTGGAGGAGCGACAAGCGAGTGCCAAGGAGTCCACCGATCGACAGGCTGTCCAGCGCGATCAGGCCGAGATCGCGTCACGCACGGCGACCAGCGCCAGGCAGGCGCGTGCGCTCGCCGATCGCGTCCGCATGAACGAGGATCGCGACACGCCGACGTCCCGTCTGCTGGATGAAGCAGCCAACCTGCTTGACGAAGCCCGCGCCGACGCCTCGGCCGCCAGCGAGGCGGTGACCGCGGGTGATCCAGCGTCGTGGCGCACGCCCGGACTCACCGAGCGACAGGAGGCGGCACAGGCCACCCTCGATGCGGCGGCGCGTCTCCTGGACCGCGACACGAAGTCATGGGAGGCATCACAGTCGTTGGCTCGCGCGGCCGAGGCGATCCAGGCCAGCCAGGCGGAACGCAAGGCCCTCGCCGAGCAGGTGC
>Ga0208009_1000104_pt1 | contig 23308 bp, 24 predicted proteins | sample Wag4_2014_7_16_FD_187364 | JGI IMG/M metagenome (GOLD analysis project Ga0208009, IMG submission 187364) | Fresh water mixed with fracking chemicals microbial communities from Ohio, USA - Utica-2 Time Series FC 2014_7_16 (SPAdes) (version 2) ...
TATTATGTAAAATCGGCCTTCACGCCTAAAGCGTGATCACAGCAAAGGTGTCCTAAATGTTCCTGTCAAAAGAGATTATCGAGTTTGCAACCGAGATCGTGGAACACCTGCGCCAACGCGGAGAAACTATTAGCACCGCTGAATCTTTGACAGCAGGATCAGTGAGTTCAGCGATCGTGACTATTGCCGGCGCTTCAGATGTTTTCGTAGGTGGCACAACTGCGTATCGGGATGAAATCAAGATTTCTCATTTAGAGGTTGATCCAGAGTTGATTCAAAAGCATTCAGCTATTAGCGAGGAAGTCGCAGTGGCTATGGCCAAGGGTGCAATCAAATCTTTTGGGACAACTTGGGCAATTGGAACTACCGGTGTTGCAGGACCCAACCCATTAAATGGCCATCCAGCTGGCACCGTGTGGGTTGCTATCGAAGGTCCAATTAGCCAGACAATTGAATTAGCGCTCTCGGGTGAACGCGAATCGGTGCGAAACGCAGCTACATCAAGCGCGATTGCCACCTTTGCGCGTATCCTTAGACATCGCGTTTGAAGCTTAGATCGAAAGATCGACAGATGGAAGGAGAATGACAATGGTGCTAGTTCGTGAAGCTGTTGGTCAGACCCTTCGTGCTGCTCGTACCGCGCAAGGTCGCACATTGCGCGATGTTGCCCGTGAGGCCAGAGTTTCATTGGGCTATCTGTCTGAAGTTGAACGTGGTCAAAAAGAGGCCTCATCTGAACTTCTCAATGCAATCTGTGTCGCATTAGGTCTTTCGCTATCGGGTGTTTTCAGCGCGGTATCAGTAGAGCTCAAGAGCCGTGAGGGCGTAACTCTCACTGTTGTCGATGCCGCTTAATAAGTACGCGCCACAAGTAGCAACTCACCGCCGTACGCAAGAAGCAATTTTAGAGGCAACCAAACAATTAATTGCAACAACAGGTTTAAAAAAGATGTCCATGATTGAAATTGCAGATGTTTCGGAAGTTTCTCGAGCAACTTTGTATAACCACTATCGAGACAAGGACAGTGTGATTCGCGCACTATGCGAATCACAATTGGCACACTTGGTTGGCGTTGCTCAAGCTGCTCCAGATGTTACTTCCGCCCTTGAACAAGTTTCGATTCTGATTTCAAAAGATAGCGCCCTTGCTGCCATGCGTGCGCAGGATCCAGATTTGCTAACAATTGCATTATCTGCACAGCACGATACGTTGTGGACAGCATTTTCAATTGCGTTGTCAAACTTATTGGGCGTTGAAAAAAGTGAGCTCGCTATTCGTTGGTTAATCGGTCAGGTACTGCATCCAATTACTCCCGCACAATCTCGCTCTCAAGCAGAATCGATTGCTGGCTTTGAGAATCTCTGATTTGCGCGAGCGCATCACCTTGTCTTTTGGAGATGCATGGGCACCTTCATTTTCTGCAGATATCGCACTGTCTGAACTGGGTAGCAAGAGCGTTAATGAAGCTTTGATAGCTGGATATGAGCCAGATGTAATTTGGAAAGCGGTGTGCCGAGCCCATCCACATGAGACAGAAAAGTACAAATACTAAAAATGGCAATCGTTGCTCATCGATTTTCAAAAGGTTCTGATAAGCCAGCACTTGTTCTTGTTCATGGTTTAGGTTCGGCAGGCAATATTTGGAACTCCTTGATCCCAGAATTAATTGAAAATTTCACTGTGTATGCAATCGATCTTCCGGGCCACGGGGAGGCACCATTGACTCCAGGGGAGGAGCTAGACCCAAACTCGCTAGGCCGACTAATTGTTGATCACATGGTTGATCAGATGGGCGTGCAAACAATGCATGTCGCAGGCAACTCTTTAGGCGGATGGATTGCTTTAGAAATGGCAGCGGTAGCACCCGATAAAGTTTTAACTGTTACAGCTCTTGCCCCGGCGGGGTTGTGGCATGAAAGCCCACCGCGCAAGATTCCACCAAGTTGGGATGCCCGCATACTTGCGAAAATCTCGCAGCACTTTATGAAGATTGCTTATCGAATCCCAGCCCTTAAAGCGATTGGGTACAAAAAGATTACGCATCTGTGGCGCGATTTAAGTTATGAGTCCTGTCGTGATTCAGTTATTGCAATGGCCAGATCAAAGGGTTACATGCCAATGTGGCATGCAGCCAATGGGCGCAGATTTGAATCTGTGGTGCCAGAAAAAGTTCAACTCTCAGTTGTATTCGGAGATTATGATCGGACGCTTCCGGAAGAAATAGCACAAGAAAGAAGTGTTGCACCAAATCATTCACGATGGATTGTTGTTGATAACTGCGCACATGTAATTATGTGGAACTATCCAAAGTTAACTGTTGATCTTATTAAAAAAACTGCACAAATCGCATCATAAAATCCTTTTAACAGTACACCTCTAGTACCCACGGATGCTTTTTTGTTCCTTCAATTAATTCACACTCAAATTTTTCTGACACAATAGAAAACAGCTGCCCGGGAGATTGCGGTACTTGAGGGGCCATAAGCACTTGATGCGTTACCTCACCTCGAGTTTTCTTGGACATATGAGTAATAACTTTTTTTACTCCATCGACATTAGTGAAGACCTTAATCTCGACAGTAATTGCAACGGGGGATTGCCACACCGTTTGATAGGTTGAAGATCTGCAATCAACAATCAACTCAGATTCGAGGCCGTCTAACTTTTGAGCAACTAGAGGCGCTATCTTTTTATTTTTGATCTTTTCTTTGTATGGCTCAATTGGGTCTAGCGGACGCAGGACCCCGTGCTTGGCTGAAATGATTGCGATGGTTTTTGCGCCCAGGCCCTGCTGAGGTTTGGTAAGGCGATCCCAGCCAAGTGCTGCATATAGGACCCCCGTATAAACGCTGATCGCAGGACCTGGCAGCTCAGATTTCTTCTCAGAGGGGGGCAACAGGATCAACATGGGCGTAAGTATGCCTGTGGTGCGACACGCGTGGATCTGTCAGTTGCACCTGTTACCTTTCGAACAGATGTTCGGATAAACTAATCAAGTACAACCAGAGCGGTTCCAACCTCCGCCTGCAGCACTTCTCCACACCCGTTGTGGGGTATCTGCAGTCCGTCGTTGGGTCTCCGTACCTTCTGGGCCGCACACCAAACGAACTGCATTTCGCAGGACGTTCTATCGAAAGGAATGTACGTGGCTACTGAAAAAAGCAACAAAGCAAATGATGCAGCACAAGACAAAGCCAACAGCGAACGCCAAAAAGCGTTGGACACAGCCCTAGCCCAGATCGAACGTCAATTTGGTAAAGGCTCAGTAATGAAGATGTCAGAGCGCCAGAACACAGTGATCGAAGTTATTCCAACTGGTTCTATTGCGCTAGATATTGCACTTGGTATTGGTGGACTTCCACGAGGTCGCGTTGTTGAAATTTACGGACCTGAGTCTTCAGGTAAGACAACACTTACATTGCACGCAATCGCAAATGCTCAAAAAGCTGGCGGTATCTGTGCATTCATCGATGCTGAACACGCATTTGATTCAGAGTATGCAAAGAAGCTCGGTGTAGATATTGATGCGCTTTTGGTTTCACAACCAGATACTGGTGAGCAAGCGCTAGAAATTATGGACATGCTTGTTCGTTCAGGGGCACTTGATCTAGTTGTTGTTGACTCAGTTGCAGCACTTGTTCCTCGCGCAGAAATTGAAGGCGAGATGGGTGATTCACATATGGGTCTACAAGCTCGTTTGATGTCTCAAGCGCTGCGTAAAATTACTGGTGCGCTACATCAATCAAAGACAACAGCAATCTTTATCAACCAGTTGCGTGACAAGATCGGCGTCTTCTTTGGTTCACCAGAGACAACTACAGGTGGAAAGGCGTTGAAGTTCTACGCTTCTGTCCGTCTAGATATCCGTCGTATCGAAACTTTGAAGGATGGCCAAGAATCCGTTGGAAACCGTACCCGCGTAAAGGTAGTCAAGAACAAGATGGCGCCACCGTTTAAGCAGGCCGAGTTCGACATTATTTACGGCACAGGAATCTCGCGCGAAGGCTCATTGATTGATATGGGTGTTGAGATCGGTGTTGTTAAAAAGTCTGGTGCTTGGTACACCTACGAGGCGGACCAATTGGGTCAAGGTAAGGAAAATGCACGCTCATTCCTACTTGATAATCCAGATCTTGCTAATGAAATTGAAAACAAGATTCGCGAGCACTTTGTACCTGTAGAAGTTGATCCAGAGCTAGTTGCCGCTATCGATGAGGCCGCTGCAGAGGTGGATTTCTAAGCTCCGATGTTGGAGTTCATCAAGGTTGACCACGAAGCTGACCCTTACTCAATAGCAAACACCATCGCGTTAAATGCGCTGGTTACGCGGGCCAAGAGTAAGGGTGAGCTTCTGGCTCACCTAAAAAAGCGTGGAGTTGAAGATGATGTTGCTCAGGCAACTATCTTTCGCCTTCAAGAAAAAGGTTTGATTAATGACACAGAGTTTGCGAAGGCGTGGACACAGTCCCGTCACACTTCTAAGAAGTTGTCTAAGCGAATAATCGCAGGCGAGCTTCGCACAAGGGGAGTAGACCAGTTCAGCATAGATCAAGCACTTGATGAGATCGATGATGAGTCAGAGTATAGAACCGCATTTGCATTGGGTATGAAAAAATATAACACCATGAGCCGGCTAGAGCCAGAGGTTCAGATTCGCAGAATTCAATCCCTATTGCAAAGAAAAGGTTTTTCCTTTTCTACAATCTCTAGAGTTATTCGCGAGCTAGATGTTCAGTCAGACGAGCTGCAGTAGCAACTACAGCAGCAGCATGAATGCGGCCTGGTTGACGTCCTAGACGTTCGATCGGGCCGCTAATGCTTACAGCGGCAATTACCTTGCCATTAGGTGCACGAACAGGTGCTGAAACTGATGCAACCCCCGCTTCGCGCTCTCCGACAGATTGCGCCCAACCGCGACGGCGATCTGCTGAAAGTTGAGCAGCGGTAAACCTTGCATTGGTTAGGCCTCTGTGAATTTTTTCTGACTCTTCCCACGCTAATAAAATTTGCGCAGCAGATCCTGCCTGCATCGTCAGTGCGGCCCCAACCGGAACCGAGTCACGCAATCCAGATAATCGTTCCGCAACTGCAACGCAGATTCGAATATCTCCTTGTCGGCGATATAACTGTGCACTTTCACCCGTTGCATCACGCAGCGCTGCCAATGCTGGCGCTGCAGCAGCTAACAGGCGATCCTCACCTGCAGCAGCTCCTAATTCGCCTGAGCGAGGACCCAATACAAAGCGCCCCGTTAAATCTCGCGCCACTAATCGGTGAAATTCAAGGGCGACCGCTAAGCGGTGCGCGGTAGGTCGGGCTATGGCGGTAGCAGCCACTAGTTCGGCAAGTGAATGCGGACCAGCCTCTAAGGTGCTTAAAATTGCCACGGCTTTATCTAATACGCCAACTCCGCTATTCTTCTTGTTCATAGAGTGATATTAGCATCTCAATATATGATATGCAAATGAGATTGGCGAGGAGTGCAAAGCTGTGGGTAAAACACTAGCCGAGAAAATTTGGGCAGAACATGTTGTTCGTTCAACACAAGGTGAACCAGATCTTATCTACATCGATCTTCACTTAATTCACGAAGTTACCAGCCCACAGGCATTTGATGGTTTGCGCCTTGCAGGTCGATCTGTTCGACGACCTGACTTAACTATTGCTACAGAAGATCACAATGTTCCAACTTTAAATATTGATCGTCCGATTGCAGATCCAGTCTCCAAATTGCAAGTAGATACATTGCGCGCAAACTGTAAAGAGTTTGGCCTGCGCATTCACTCGCTGGGGGATAAGGATCAAGGCGTTGTACACGTAGTTGGCCCGCAACTAGGTGTTACCCAACCCGGCATGACAATTGTGTGCGGAGATTCGCACACATCTACACATGGCGCTTTTGGAGCTCTTGCATTTGGAATTGGAACATCAGAGGTAGAGCATGTTTTAGCTACTCAAACATTGCCTTTACAACGCCCCAAGACCATGGCCATTAATGTAGAAGGCACGCTAAAGCCTGGTGTCACATCCAAAGACATTATTCTTGCAATCATTGCAAAAATCGGCACAGGTGGCGGACAAGGATATGTGATCGAGTATCGCGGAAGTGCGATTCGAGCACTATCGATGGAGTCTCGAATGACTGTATGTAACATGTCAATCGAAGCCGGTGCGCGTGCAGGATTGATCGCTCCTGATCAAACTACATTTGATTACATCCTTGGCAAACCACATGCACCAGAAGATTTTGATGCAGCAGTTGCCTACTGGTCCACATTATTTACAGATAGCGATGCAACCTTTGATGTTGAAGTAAATCTCAACGCCGATGAATTAGAACCATTTGTAACCTGGGGAACTAACCCAGGGCAGGGTTTGCCACTTAATTCTGTTGTTCCGAATCCGGCAGAGATTGAAGATACCGAAGCACGAACTGCAGCAGAACGTGCCTTGGTGTATATGGGTCTTGAAGCAGGCACACCTCTTAAAAACATAGCGATAGATACTGTTTTCTTGGGCTCTTGCACAAATGGACGCATCGAAGATTTACGGGCAGCTGCCGATATTTTAAAGGGAAAGAAAATTGCATCTTCATTGCGCATGCTTGTAGTACCTGGCTCAGCTCGAGTGCGACTTGAAGCAGAGGCAGAAGGATTAGACAAGGTCTTCCTTGAAGCTGGCGCTGAATGGCGAAATGCAGGATGTTCCATGTGTCTTGGAATGAATCCAGATCAACTAACAGTTGGTGAGCGTTCGGCTTCAACATCTAATCGTAACTTTGAAGGACGTCAAGGCAAGGGTGGACGTACACACTTGGTAAGTCCACTAGTAGCTGCTGCAACCGCACTGCGCGGAACACTGTCATCACCTGCGGATCTATAGGGAGTAAACACAATGGATAAATTTATTAATCACACGGGTACTGGTGTCCCACTTCGTCGTAGCAATGTTGATACAGATCAAATCATTCCGGCTGTCTACTTAAAGCGCGTTACTCGTAGCGGTTTTGAAGATGGCCTATTTGCTGCATGGCGCAACGATCCTGAATTTGTTTTAAATCAAGAGGCATACAAAAAAGCCACGATCCTGATTGCAGGTGCAGATTTTGGAACTGGATCATCCCGTGAACATGCGGTGTGGGCGTTGCAAAATTATGGATTCAAGGTAGTTATTTCTAGTCGTTTCGCAGATATCTTCCGTGGTAATTCGCTCAAAGGTGGATTATTAACAATCATCCTTGATCAAAGCGAAGTTGAAGCTTTGTGGCTAGCAGTCGAGACAGATCCAACAACCTCGATCACTGTAGATCTTGAATCTCGAACCGTTAATTACGGTTCAAAGATTTTGGGATTTGAAATCGATGATTACACCAGATGGCGCCTAATGGAAGGCTTAGATGACATCGGTTTAACCCTAAAACAGACTGATTCCATTGATTCTTTCGAGAAAAATCGTGCTGCATACAAACCAACAACTCTTCCAATTCGTTCTTAAGGGTTAAAAACAAGCGTAAATCGCGGCTTTTTAGCACGGGTGAACCATTAGGTGAAAAACCCTAAATGATAGATTGAGGGTTTTCTACGCATAAAAAACGCGATTTTTTGTTATTTTTACAATAAATAAAAATTGCGACACGCGCATTTCAATAGCCTCATCACCCCTGTGTAGCGCGTAAGTTTATGAACACGTTAAGCGGTTGCTTAACATTTACGCGTAAATAAGGGGATTTCAATGAATAAGGCCCAATTCATTGCGGCGTTGGCACCACACTTCAACGACAGCAAGAAGGAAGCAGCACACGCTGTAGATATCGTTTTTGACACAATCATTCGTAACCTTGCAAAGGGTGAAGATGTAATGATTAACGATTTCGGTAAGTTCAAGAAGGTTGATCGCAAGGCACGTATGGGACGCAACCCATTTACTGGCGAGACAATCAAGATCAAGGCTTCAAAGAAGGCACGCTTCCTACCTGCAAAGGCACTCAAGGAAGTTATTGCTGGAGATCGCAAGCTTGCACCAGCACCAAAGCCAGAGCCAAAGGTAGTTGCTAAGCCAGTTGCTAAGAAGGCAGCTCCGAAGAAGGCAGCGAAGAAGGCTCCTGCAAAGAAGAAGCCAGCAGCCAAGAAGGTTGTTAAGAAGGCTCCTGCAAAGAAGAAGCCAGCAGCCAAGAAGGTTGTAAAGAAGACTGCAAAGAAGAAGTAATTCTCTTTACTCAAAAGTGGGGCTGGCTAACGCTAGCCCCACTTTTTGCATCTAACGCCCTATTATTGAGGGTATGACGGAGTTCAAAATTTCTTATGCTCCGCCCAAGGGAAAACCTTTGGGAACCAATCTGGCATTTAAAATTGGTACAAAGATAGTTATCCCACTCCTTAACCTTGTTGGTAAAAAATATTGGCGCGGGGGAGAAAATCTCCCGCAAAGCGGCAAAATCATTGTGGCTAGCAACCATGTTTCCTACCTTGATGTTTTGTATCTTTCTCACTTTTTATATCGAAATGGTCGAGCTCCCCGTTACATTGGTAAAGAGGGCGTCTTTAAGGTTCCAGTTATTGGCAAATTCGTTTTAGCAGCAGGCATGGTTCCTGTAGCCCGCGAAAGTAAAGATGCATCAAAAGCTTTAGATCATGCTGTGCGATTACTGGAAATGGGCCATTGCGTTGGCGTGTACCCAGAAGGAACTTTAACCAGAGATGAGCACGGTTGGCCGATGATTGCTAAAACCGGTCTTGCCCGCCTTGCGATATCTACACAAACCCCTATCGTGCCGATAGCCCAATGGGGTTCACAAATTGTTATGCCGACATATGAAAAGAAAATCAAACTCTTTCCTCGCACCCCAATAAAGATATTGGCTGGAAAACCAATTGAATTAACACCTTGGTATGGAAAAGAAAATGATCCCGAAGCTTTGCGCGAGGCAACGGCGTATTTCATGCGCGAGCTCACCAATCTTCTAGAAGAGCTACGTGGGGAAAAACGCCCTGCGGAAATATTTGATCCCCACACTTCCAATTTGCCCCGCGTTGGAAACTTCAAGAAAGCGAAGAAAGAGAAGAAGGCTAAGAAGAAGTGAGCAAGGTTGTCGTTTTAGGTGCTGGTCAATGGGGAAGCACCATGGCACAAGTTCTTTGCGATGCAGGCAATCATGTTTTGATCTGGGGCCGCAATCAAGAGGTCGTTGATGAAATCAATAATCGGCATACAAATGCAAAATACTTGGATCAGAACGTACTTCCGTTAGGACTTAAAGCGACCTCAGATTTAATGGAAGCCTTTAATTATTCAAATATTTATGTTTTAGCAGTTCCTGCTCAAACATTGCGCGAGAATTTGAAAAGCTGGAAACCGCTTGTGCAGCCAGAAGCCATGTTTATAAGTACCCTGAAGGGCATTGAGGTAAGTTCAATGTCACGAATGACCGAAATTATTCAAGAGGTCATGGAAACTGAAAATGTCTCGATTATCACCGGTCCGAACCTGGCTACAGAGCTAGTTTTGCGCCAGCCCGCAGGTGCGGTTGCTGCAGCACCCACTGTTGCTCTCGCTGAAAAAGTGAAGCAACTATTTGATACCCCTTATTACCGGGTGTACACATCTGTAGATGTTTTAGGGTGTGAACTTGCAGGCGCGATCAAAAGCGTTATTGCATTGGCAGTGGGGGTTTCAATCGGTTTGGGTTATGGTGAAAATACTCAAGCTATGCTGATTACTAGAGGCCTTAATGAAGTTGCACGATTGTGCGCGGCACACAATGCAGATCCACTCAGTGCTGCAGGATTGGCTGGCATGGGAGATCTAGTTGCCAGCTGTGGCTCTCCACTCTCGCGCAATCGCACCTTTGGCGAAGTATTGGGAAGAAGCGGTTCGATGGAACAAGCCCGCAATGAGGTAGCAAAAACCGTTGAAGGAGTCGCCTCATCTAGCGCCATTCTAGAAATTGCACATCGTGTCGGGATTGAAGTTCCGGTAATTGAAGCGGTCGCTGACATTGTTTCAGGTTCGATCACACCAACGCAGGCGCTGGACCGGTTGATGGAGATAACAACTAAGGCGGAAAATTTCATACGATGAAAAAACAAAGAATCGCAATTATCTGTGGTGGCCCAAGCAGTGAGCACGAGGTGTCATGTGTCTCTGCGGGTGGGGTGCTTAAAGGATTAGATGCAGAACGTTTTGAACCCGTTTTGATTGGCATTACAAAGTCTGGAGTCTGGGTCGTTTTGCCACTTGATTACCAGCTAGAAATCGTAAACAAGAAAATGCCAGTCATTGAAGATAACGGCAGACATGTTGAGTTAAGTCCATCGGGGTTTTCAATCGATGGCCAACTCTTGGATATCGATTGCGTTTTCCCTGTTTTGCATGGTGAATTTGGCGAAGATGGAAAGATCCAACACCTGTTAGATGAAGCAGAGCTTGCTTATGTTGGCAGCGGTGTGAGTGCTTCTGCCCAAGCCATGGATAAGGTGATTGCAAAACAGCTATTCGCAGCAAGTGGAATGAGGATTGCCTCAGGGGTTGATGTCACCCACGATGATTGGCGAAGCAAAACTGAATCTCTAAATTTTCCAGTCTTTGTAAAGCCAGCTAGTGGCGGTTCCAGCAGAGGAACGCATAAAGTAAAAAATGCTGCCCAATTAGAGCCTGCGATTTTGGATGCTTTGCTTTACGACACCAAAGTTTTGGTTGAAACCGCGATTAATGGTCGCGAAATCGAGTGCGCCGTATTGGAGCGAGACGGAAAAGTTGAAGCCTCAATTGTTGGTGAAATAATCGTTAACCCGAAGTTTGAATTTTATGATTTTGAGGCAAAGTACCTAGATGATGCAACAACTGTGAAAATTCCAGCAGATATTTCAGATATTGATGCCGATGAAATTCGGCGATTAGCTGTTGCAGCTTTTCATGTATTGGGTTGCTCTGGACTTGCCCGTTGTGACTTCTTTTACTCAACTACCGGCGAGATAATCATTAATGAAGTAAATACAATGCCCGGTTTTACAGGTACGTCGGTATATCCAAAGTTATGGCAGGCTTCTGGTGTTTCTTATCGAGATTTGATTTCAGCGCTCATTGATACTGCGCTCTCCTCGTAAAGAACTTAACTTAGGTGAATTACTGGACAGGTAAGAGTGCTTGTAATTCCAGGCACACTCTGAACCTTTGACAGTACTAGACGACCAAAATCTTCCATGCTCGATGCCTCAGCGCGCATGATTACATCGTAAGGACCTGTAACGCCTTCGGCCAAAGTTACTCCAGGGATTTTTGCAACAGCATCTGCGACTCCAGATGCTTTTCCAACTGCAGTTTGAATCAAGATGAAGGCTTGTACTGACATGTGAGCTCCTTGCCGATTGAGGTTCAAACGCTACCGCAGAGCCAACCTTACTTACTAGTCGATTAGGCTAAGCGGTATGAACTTTGACGAGGCCGGGGTAATTGCCGCCTTAGCGCGCATCTTTGGAGTAACCCATCGCGGGGTAACCATTGGAATTGGCGATGACGCTGCGGTGGTTGCAACAGGTAATCAAACCGTCATCACGACTGACATGGCCGTTGAAGGGACACACTTTTCAACAAAGTGGAGCAGCGCATTTGATATCGGACGCAAAATAACGGCGGCAAATTTGGCAGATGTCTATGCCATGGGGGGATCACCCAGGTACTTAGTTGCCGCAGTAACTTTGACTGGCAATGAAAGCTTGGAATGGATTGAAGAGCTTGCAGAAGGCATCGCCCATGAAGCAGCAAGTTGTGGAGCCTCTGTTGTAGGTGGAGATTTAGCCAAAGGCCCTTGCATCGTCATTTCTATAACAGCAGTTGGAGAAGTTGATGCTCCGATAACTCGTTCTGGAGCACAAGTGGGGGACTCGGTTTTTATTTCCTCTTTGCCCGGATGGTCTGCCGCTGGACTAATGCTCATTGAAAAAGATCCAGAAGATGATCTTGCACTTCACGCTATCTCAGAATTTTGCGCTCCAACTGTCGATTATGTATCGGCAGTTCAGTTTTCTAATAATCGCGTACACTCGATGTGCGATGTTAGTGATGCGCTAATTACTCAAGCACATCAAATGGCACAGGCATCAAATGTTTGCTTTGCATTTGATCAAAAACTGATCAGCCAGCATCCCGAGTTTGATACTTTGAAAGAGTTGGCTGATTCAAATGGAATAGATGTCTGGCAGTGGATTTTTGCTGGAGGCGAAGATCATGTATTTCTTGCCACCGGGATTGACCTTGACGGTTTTCGTATCGGAACCGTTGTGCCAGGTAGCGGTGTAACTGGTGCTGAAATGAAAAAAGCGCCAGATACCTGGCGCCATTTCAATTAAAAGTTATGCACAATTAACGAGTAACTTTTCCAGCCTTTAGGCATGAAGTACAAACGTTCTGACGCTTTGGTGTTCCACCAACAAGGGTGCGAACGCGCTGGATATTTGGATTCCAACGACGACGGGTTTTCACCTGTGAGTGAGAAACATTGTTTCCGAAGCTGGGCCCTTTGCCACAGATATCGCATGTTGATGCCACAGCGGTACTCCTTTTAACTTTTCTATAGATTTCGTTCCAATGGGAACAGGCCGTAAGGGTACCCCGTAGGCGGGGTTCAATGCCAATTCAGGCGTATTACCCAACAATTGCCGGATTTAGAGAGAGAATGCCCGTGTGGCACATCTGGAAAACAAGGTCTCAGCGGTCGTAGGGGACCGCACAGCAAAAGTTCTAGAGACCACTTTTGGAATCAAAACAGTAGGCGATCTAATGCGTCACTACCCAAGACGCTACATGGTGCGCGGGGAACTCTCCGACATCTCGGCCTTGCATGAAGGCGATGAGACCACAATTCTGGCTCAGGTTTATTCAGCGACTAATCGGCCGATGCGCGGTCGCAAAGGGAGCATGCTCGAAGTTGTTGTTACCGATGGGACAGACAAACTTTCCTTAACATTCTTTAATCAAGCATGGCGCGAAAAGGATCTTAAGGTTGGCCGCCAAGGATTATTTGCTGGAAAAGTTGGCGTTTTCAATAACAAAAAGCAGTTGGCACATCCAGATTACGAAATGATTCCAGATGGGTCAGATGTGGACAGCGCAGTTGAAGGTTTTGCCGGCAAATACCTACCGGTCTATCCCGCTTCGGCGAAATTGCCATCCTGGAAAATTTCTCAGTGCGTTCAGCTTGCAATCGCATCGCTCGAAGAAATTGTGGACTTTTTACCTTCTTCAATTCAGGACAAGCATTCTTATCCATCACTTCACCAAGCGCTAGTACAACTACATCAACCTGCAGACCTTGAGCATGCCGAGTTATCTCGCGAGCGATTAACCTTTGATGAAGCGTTTTTATTGCAATCGTTATTGGTAATGCGCCGAATCGAACTAAAGAAACTTAATTCAAAGTCAAGAAAGCGAACCACTGGTGGCTTGCTAGATGCTTTTGATAAAACTTTGCCTTTTGAATTAACTGCTGGACAGATTGCAGTATGTAAAGAAATAGAATCCGATTTGGCCCAGCCTCATCCGATGCATCGCTTGTTACAAGGCGAGGTAGGTTCGGGTAAGACAATTGTGGCGTTACGTGCGATGTTAGCTGTTGTTGATAGCGGTGGACAGGCAGCTTTGCTTGCCCCAACTGAGGTTTTAGCTGCGCAACATCTGCGAACAATTCAAAAACTATTAGGCGATCTCGGCCAGGCTGGAATGTTAGGCGGCTCTTCTCTTGCTACCCAAGTAACTTTGATTACAGGTTCACAAAATGCTGCAGCCCGAAAACAAGCCCTTGCCTTAGCTGCAAGTGGAAGTGCTGGCATTGTTATAGGCACTCATGCATTGCTTGGGGAAAAAGTAGAGTTTAAAGATTTGGGTCTAATCGTTGTTGATGAGCAACACCGGTTTGGTGTCGAACAACGTGATGCACTCAAAGAAAAGGCTGTTCTTCCGCCTCATTTACTCGTTATGACAGCAACTCCAATTCCACGAACAGTTGCAATGACTGTTTTTGGGGATCTGGATGTTTCGACTTTGCGCGAACTGCCATTAGGTCGCCAACCAATCACTACACATGTAATTCCAGTCAAAGAAAAGCCAACCTTCTTAGAGCGCGCGTGGCAGCGCATCAATGAGGAGGTAGCTCAGGGTCACCAGGCCTACATTGTTGCCCCACGCATTAGTGCAGATTCGGAAGCTAATTCCAACGCGGACATGGATTTCTTATTTGGGGAGGAGTCTTCAGAAATTTCTTCTGTAGAAGAGTTAGCACCGACATTGCATGCAGGCGCACTCAAAGGTTTGAGGATAGCTATTTTGCATGGTCGCCTACCTGCCGAGGAAAAAGAAGCAACAATGCAGGCATTTTCAAAGGGCGATATCGATGTTTTAGTTTCTACAACCGTCATCGAAGTCGGCGTGGATGTTCCCAATGCAACAATTATGGTAATCATGGATTCAGATCGTTTTGGAGTTTCACAACTTCACCAGTTGCGAGGTCGAGTAGGTCGCGGTACTTCTTCAGGGTTGTGTCTACTTGTTACAAATTGCGCAGATCAAACTCCTGCTCGCGATCGATTAAATGCAGTAGCTGGGACCCTGGATGGTTTCGAACTCTCTCGCATTGACCTAGAACAACGACGAGAAGGCGATGTCTTGGGTGCCAATCAATCCGGTACTCAATCTCATCTGCGCTTGTTGCGTGTTTTGCGTGATGAGTCATTAATTGAGCAGGCTCGAGAAGATGCCGAAACCCTCATTGCTACTGATAATGATTTATCGCACTATCCTGCTCTTAAGGCAGAACTTGCGCAGTTACAACGCGATCAAGCCGTTGACTATTTGGATAAGGGTTAATTAATTGAGAATCATTGCAGGAGTTGCCAAAGGTCGAACACTCGGCGCTGTAGCAGGTGCAACTCGTCCAACATCTGATCGTGCCCGCGAAGGGCTGTTTTCATCTTTGTTATCAGAGTTTGGAAGTTTTGAGGGACTTCGAGTTTTAGATCTCTTCGGGGGATCGGGCGCAATTGGCTTGGAGTCACTCTCACGGGGTGCAACCTCAGTTCATGTTGTTGAAAAAGATGAAGAGGCGCAACGTACGATCGAAGTGAATTATGAGTTAGTGAAAAAATCTAATCCATCGGGAAATTTTCATTTGTATGGCATGAGCGCTGAAAGATTTTTAAAGGATCCGCCGAAAGAAAAGTATCATCTTGTGTACATCGATCCTCCATATGATTTTACAAATCAAGAGGTTGAAGATGTGTTGGGGAGTTTGCACGATAATGAATTCTTAAATAGCGATGCCTTTATTGCAGTTGAGCGTACAGCTCGTGGCGCATCCTTCATTTGGCCTGATGCATTTTCCCCTGCGCGCGAGCGAAACTACGGCCAAGCCACTATTTATTATGCTCATTACCTGCCTTAAGAATGGATAACTGGCCCCACTATTGCTAGCGTTTGGCACATGAAGCGCGCGGTATGCCCTGGATCCTTTGATCCCATTACATATGGCCATCTCGACATCATCGAACGCGCAGCCCAGCAATTTGATCATGTAGTAGTTGCAGTGCTTGAAAATCGCACAAAATCTAGTTTGTTTTCCGTTGCAGAACGGATTGAGATGATTTCAAAGGTGACATCCAAGTTCCCAAATGTATCCGTTGATTCTTGGAGCGGACTTTTGGTTGATTACTGCAAAAGCAACGATATCCAGGCAATCGTAAAGGGATTACGAGCTGTAACTGACTTTGATTACGAGCTTCAGATGGCGCAAGTGAATCTACAAGGTTCAGGCGTCGAAACAATGTTTATGGCGACATCTCCGACTCATTCATTTTTGTCATCATCTCTTGTGAAAGAGCTCGCTCATTACAACGGGGATGTTTCAACAATGGTTCCACCATCAATTAATGAAGCTCTCAAAGATCGAATAGCGGGGAAGTAAAAATGGATTCAGTAGACAAGTTAACTTCTGCAATAACCATGGTCGAAGAGGCTCGCGGCGTGCCGTTGTCTGCAAGCTGTGTGGTTCACCGCGCCGAGATGCTTGAGCTTTTAGATGAAGCGCGCGAAGCACTTCCAGTTGATTTTGATACAGCACGCAAAATTATCGAGACACGAGATGCAATTATTGAAGAGTCTCGAGTGAGCGCAGAACAAATGATTGCAATTGCTCGTGAAGATGTTGCAGAGATGGTCGAGCAAACATCTATTGTAAAAAATGCCCGAGAAGAAGCACGCAAAATTCTAAAGGATGCTCGTGAGACCGCCGAACTCGAAAAACAAGAAGTTGAACAATATATCGATGGTCGACTTGCAACCCTTGAAGTAATTCTCAATAAAACTATGGATGCTGTATCTCGTGGTCGAGATCGCTTAGCTGGAGCAAATGACAAGGATGTCTTGTCTCAACTAGCCGATGACTAAAGCCTTAGATTCATTCAAGCTCAATACATACGAGCTTCCTCGTCGCGCAGGTGAGATGAAGGAGTACGAGCTCGATATTGTGGTTAAGGAAAAATTTGGAGTCGATCTAATTTCTGTTCCTGCCGGTGAAGTAATTGAAGTTGATGCGCGCCTTGAATCGGTAACAGAAGGTGTCCTGCTCAGCGCAGAAGTTTTTGCAGTGGCAAAAGGTGAATGCATTCGTTGCTTAGATCCCGTAGAGATCGTTATTGATCGCAAAATTCAAGAGCTCTATAACTATGAGCCAACAAATGAGCGGGGCAAAAAGAAGAAAAGAGCAACGGAAGACTTAACGACTGAGGATTTAGATGTTGCAGATGAGTTCATGATGGAAGGGGACATCCTTGATCTGGAAACCCCGATCAGAGATGCGGTTGTTTTGTCTTTGCCGGTAAACCCCGTCTGTAGCCCCGATTGCCTTGGGCTCTGCCAAGAGTGTGGCGGCAAGTGGGCAGATCTGCCTGAAGATCACGCCCATGAAGTAATCGATGCTCGCTGGGCATCCCTAGATGGCCTAAATCTGAGCGGGCCCGATAACCCCGATTTCAAGATTTAGCCTTTTTGAGGGATACTTACCCTCTGCGGCCCAGTGGCTGCTAAGTATTGAGAAGAGGTTTTAAAAAGTGCCAGTACCAAAGCGAAAAATGTCGCGTTCAAAGACGCGCTCTCGTCGTAGCCAGTGGAAAACAACTGCAGCTTCTCTATCAACTTGTGGACAATGCCAGCAACCTAAGTTGCAGCACACAGCTTGCCCAACGTGCGGTACTTACAACCGTCGCCAGGTATTAGAGGTCTGATCTGAGTTCAATGCTCAGTGAGCAGCTGGGAGTCACACTCGATCCAGCTTTGCTTGAGTTGGCCTTTACCCATCGTTCATATGCATATGAAACTGGGAGCAAAGAAACTAATGAGCGCTTGGAATTTCTTGGTGATTCAGTTCTTGGTTTAATTGTTACCGAAGAACTCTATAAGCGATATCCAGATTTTGATGAGAGTCGATTGTCTCCCTTGCGTTCTGGTGTTGTAAACATGCGTGCGCTCGCAGAAATTGCGCGAGGCTTGCAATTAGGTCAGTACATCCGTCTTGGAAAAGGCGAAGAAGTAACAAATGGTCGAGATAAAAACTCACTTCTGGCCGATGCATTAGAGGCGTTAATCGGTGCTATTTATTTACAATTTGGTTTTGAGAAGTGCACTGAGATAGTTCGACAGCTAATTACTGCAACGATGGATTCTGCGGTTGCACGAGGCGCTGGTCTCGATGGTAAAACTGCACTTCAAGAACTAGCCGCTTCCCTTGGAAAGGGCGCACCTGAATACGTTGTAAGCGAAGAGGGACCAGATCACGATAAAAATTTCACCGCCGTTGCAATGTTAAGCGGACAAGTTATGAGCCAGGGCACTGGAAAAAGCAAGCGAGAAGCTGAGCAAGTAGCCGCACGCGCGGCATATGAAGCGTTAAAAACCGCCTTTCCTCAAGCCTAAATTCGCTAAAAACACGCTCCAGAGACGATAGGTTTGCCGCGTGTATTTGAAGAGTATGACGCTGAAGGGCTTTAAGTCCTTTGCTTCGGCAACCACTCTTCGTCTGGAACCTGGAATCACATGCGTAGTTGGTCCTAACGGTTCAGGTAAATCAAATGTGGTTGATGCCCTTACATGGGTTATGGGTGAGCAAGGCGCAAAATCACTTCGTGGCGGAAAGATGGAAGATGTCATCTTCGCCGGAACTAGCGGTCGCGCACCACTTGGTCGTGCTGAAGTTTCATTAACAATTGATAACTCTGATGGCGCTCTGCCAATTGATTACACAGAAGTAACAATTTCTAGAATTTTATTTCGCAATGGGCAAAGTGAGTATCAAATCAACGGAGAGGCATCTCGTTTATTAGATATTCAGGAATTGCTGAGCGATTCAGGTATTGGTCGCGAGATGCATGTGATCGTTGGACAAGGTCAACTCGATGCAATTTTGATGGCAACGCCCGAAGAGCGTCGTGGATTTATTGAAGAAGCAGCAGGCGTACTCAAGCACCGCAAGCGCAAAGAAAAAGCATTACGTAAATTAGATTCAATGCAAGCCAACCTTGCTCGTGTTCAGGATTTAACAGTTGAACTTCGTCGCCAGCTACGTCCACTTGGAAAGCAAGCGGAGGTAGCAAAAAAGGCGGCAACGATTCAAGCGGATTTGCGAGATGCAAAACTTCGTTTGTTAGCCGATGATTTTATTTCGATGTCAAAGACGCTCGAACTAGAAGTTGCAGATGAAACAGCTTTGCGCGAACGTCGTTCAGCTGTTGAAACAGAACTCGACGCTGTTCGCCGCCGCGAAGAAGTACTTGATTCGCAATCGGCGGTCGAAGGCCCACTCTTGGTTGCAGCGCAAGAGACGTATTACAACCTCAACTCATTACGAGAAAAATTCCGTGGAACTCAGAGCCTTGCTCAAGAGCGCTCTCGCTTCCTCAATGAAGAAGCTGAAGAAGCGCGTACATCGGGCAGAGATCCTGAAAGCTTAGATCTTGAAGCAGCAGCGCTTCGAGTAGAAGAAAATGAACTTCGCGCCAATGTTGTCTTAGCTGAAAGCGCTTTACTTCAAGCAACATCACAACTAGTTGCCGCAGAGGCTGCACTAAAAAGCGATGAAGACACTATTGCTGCAGCAATGCGAGCTATTGCAGATGCCCGCGAAGGCACTGCTCGCCAAGAAGGACACATCAAATCTCTCAATGCCCGCCTTGAAGCTATTGCCGAAGAAATTGAACGCTTAATTAAATCTAGAAATGATGCGCAAGAACGGGTTGATAAAGCCCAACGAGAATACTCATCATATGAACTTGAAATTGCTAGCGCAGATTCGGGTGAGTTAGGTCTTGATTCGCAGTTTGAAAACACGAAAACATCTCTAGAAGGTGCCAAATCAAAGTTAAATGAATTAGTTGAAGCCGAGCGTGCTGCAGATCGTGAGAGAAACGCGGTCGAGTCAAAGCTTGAAGCTATAAAGCTGACCTCACAAAATCGCGATGGAGCATCTGCTCTACTTCGTGATTCTCGCGGAGTATCTATTCTTGGAAGTATTGCAGGGTTAATCGAAATTGATAATGGATGGGAATCGGCCGCTGCTGCAGCCCTTGGAAACTTAGCTGATGCGGTAGTAGTGAAGGATCTTTCATCTGCCGTTACTGCGCTAACAACTTTGCGTAGCGAGAACCTAGGACAGGCAGATGTACTGGTCTATGAACCTGGCCAAGCTGGAAATACCAATATTCCATCTGGACTGACTCCGCTAACCGCCCATATTCGATCAAATTCAATTGGCGACCTAGTCTCATCCCTTCTTGCTTCAACAGTTGTCGCTGAAAATGCAAATGCAGCAGAAGCTATTTTGCGTTCACATCCTTCGGTAACCGTAGTAACACGAGATGGCGATGTAATTTCAAGAAGCCGAGCACGCGGTGGATCTAAATCATCATCTTCATTAATTGAAATCAAAGCCCTGATTGAAGGACTTGAAAGTAAATTGCGAGAGATAACGCACGATTGTGATCGACTAAAGTTTGAAATCTCAACCGCTACATCTGAAGTTGCTTCACGCCAAAGTGATTACGATCTCGCACTTTCAAAGCTCAATGAGTCAGATGCTCGCATAGGCGCTTTGACTGAACAATTGGCAGTTTCTGGGCAGAACATGAAATCTGCAATGGCTGAGGTTGAGCGTCTCAATAATTCAATTAATGAAGCAACAGCTGCAAAGTCTCGCGATGAAGGCGAGATAATAATTGCGCAGAATCAGTTACAGCAACGAGGCGTAGTTGCAGAGCCCGATCATTCAAAGACAGAAGAGCTACGAAATAATGTTTCGATTGCACGCACGCAAGAAGTTGAAGCAAGACTTGCGGTTAGAACAATTGAAGAACGAGTGGTTTCAGTTGGCGCTCGTGCATTGGCTTTAGAGCAATCCGCCCAGTCAGAACGAGATGCATCAGAGCGTGCAATTATTCGTCGCAGTGCTCGCGCACGCGCCGCGGTAATTTCACAAGCGGTAGCCGAAGCAGCATACGAGGCGCTTATTCATATCGAGCGCTCTATTGCAAAGGCAGCGACAGAGCGTGGTCGCTTGGAAGAATCTCGCGCTGCGCGAGAAGGTGAAACTCTTACCGTTCGCACACGTGGTCGCGAGCTAACCTCAGAGCTTGAGCAACTAACTACCAGCGTCCATAAGGATGAAATTGCTCGCGCAGAACAGCGCTTGCGTATTGAAACTCTTGAAACAAAAACTGTTGAAGAGTTCGGAATTGATACAGCCACCTTGGTCAATGAATATGGCCCAGATAAGGATGTTCCTACTTTCCACGAAACCGAAGAGGGCGAAATCATTGCAACTGAAATGATTCCTTATCGCCGCGATCAACAAGAAAAGCGTCTTGCATCAGCGGAAAGATCTTTGAATTTGCTTGGAAAAATTAACCCTCTAGCTCTGGAGGAGTACACCTCTCTTGAAGAGAGATTGAAGTTCTTGGCAGAACAACTAGAAGATCTGAAGAACACTAAGAAGGATTTGTTGGACATCGTTAAAGAGGTTGATGACCGAGTCCAGTCGATCTTCATGGAAGCATATGAAGAGACCGCTAAACATTTTGAAGATATTTTCTCTCGACTCTTCCCTGGTGGAGATGGGCGCTTGATCCTGACAGATCCAGATAATCCATTAACAACCGGAGTTGATGTAGAAGCGCGTCCACCAGGAAAGCGTATTAAGCGTCTTTCATTGCTTTCTGGTGGAGAGAAGTCTCTAACCGCTGTCGCGATGTTGGTGGCTATCTTCAAGTCAAGACCGAGCCCCTTCTATGTTCTGGATGAAGTTGAAGCAGCACTTGATGATGTCAACCTTGGTCGTCTTCTAGTTGTCCTAGAAGAGCTTCGTGAGAGTTCACAGTTAATCATCATCACTCACCAAAAACGCACAATGGAAATTGCGGATGCGCTCTATGGCGTGACAATGCGCGGCGATGGCGTCACCGAAGTTATTTCACAGCGCCTGCGCGAATCTGACGCTAGTTAGGTCTTACAACGATGGGTCTTTTTAGTAAGTTCATCGCCAAAATAAAAGGCACAAATGATTTCTCTCCTTCAGATTGGGCAGAGCTAGAACAAGAACTCTTGTCATCTGATCTTGGTCCAACTTTGACGAAAAGTTTTTTAGATGAGGCTAAAAAAGTAAAAAGCGAGGATGCCGAACAGGCATTGATCGAAATCCTCACAAACAAACTTTCAAGCAATTCACGACAACCAATAATTGTTCCGGGAACAACAACAATTATGGTTGTTGGCGTTAACGGCACTGGAAAAACCACTTCGGTTGCAAAACTTGCTTCCTTTTATAAGAAGAGTGGGAAAAGCGTAATTTTGGCGGCAGGAGATACCTTTCGAGCAGCAGCTGTTGATCAATTAAAAACCTGGGGCGATCGAATCGGCGTGCAAGTTATTGCAGGTAAAGAAAATGGAGATCCGGCATCTGTGGCCTTTGATGGCGCAAAATCAGCACAGGAGTCGGCAAGTGAAGTTTTCATCATCGATACTGCTGGACGACTGCACAATAAAAATGATTTGATGGCAGAACTTGGCAAAGTAAAGCGAGTTGTAGAAAAGGTTTCACCCATTAATGAAGTCTTGCTGGTAATAGATGCAACAACTGGTCAGAATGGTTTACAGCAGGCCAAAATCTTTACTGAGAGTGTCTCGGTCACGGGAATTATTTTGACCAAACTAGATGGAAGTGCAAAAGGTGGGGTAGCCCTGGCGATCGAGGCCGATCTGGGTATTCCCATTAAGTGGGTCGGAACGGGTGAATCCGAGGCGGATTTCGCTCCGTTTGATGCTCACAGCTATGTAAAAGGGTTGCTCTCGTAACCCAGATTTAACACAAGGCGCTTTTTTGTCATACCCCTGAAATCCTAAATGTTCTTCTTTGTAACTGCCGTATTAGATGGTTTGGCCATCTCAAAGGCGAGTATTTATAGTGATTGAGGAAGCAGATAAGACTATGGAAGAGATTGTTTTAAATTCTGGCGATACAGCATGGATGCTGGCAAGTACCGCTCTCGTTTTACTGATGACACCTGGTCTCGCCTTTTTCTACGGTGGCATGGTTCGTACCAAGAGTGTGTTGAACATGATGATGATGTCTTTTATTTCGATGGGCATCGTAAGTGTCTTATGGGTTATTTATGGATTTGAGTTAGCTTTTGGATACAAAGCCGATTCGCCTTGGTATGGCAATTTCTCGTTCTCTGGTCTTGGTGGAGTGGTCAATGAGTTCACTAATAACGGTGGCACCTATCCAATTCCAGTGTTGGTGTTTGCAGCATTTCAATTGATGTTTGCAATCATTACGCCGGCACTGATTTCAGGTGCTGTTGCAGATCGCGCAAAATTTTCAGCATGGGCAATCTTCGTCGCTATTTGGTCAACGATTGTGTATTTCCCGGTTGCGCATTGGGTTTTCGCTTTTGGAAACAAAGTTGGTGACACAGTAACCGGTGCAGGATTTTTGGCCAGCAAAGGCCTGGAAGATTTCGCAGGTGGAACAGCGATCCATATCAACGCTGGCGCAGCTGCATTAGCTTTAGCAATAGTGCTTGGTAAGCGCATCGGATGGCGTAAAGAGGCGATGCGACCTCACTCTTTGCCGCTAGTTCTGTTGGGAGCGGCCTTGTTGTGGTTTGGATGGTTTGGATTTAACGCAGGGTCAGCACTTGCTGCCAATGGAGTAGCTGCACTTGCTTTAATCAATACACAGGTTGCAACCGCCGGAGCAGTGTGTGGATGGCTATTCAT
>Ga0208009_1000106_pt1 | contig 22989 bp, 31 predicted proteins | sample Wag4_2014_7_16_FD_187364 | JGI IMG/M metagenome (GOLD analysis project Ga0208009, IMG submission 187364) | Fresh water mixed with fracking chemicals microbial communities from Ohio, USA - Utica-2 Time Series FC 2014_7_16 (SPAdes) (version 2) ...
GTTGAAAAGTATTTAGTGCAGAGCGCACGTGCTAGGTCTAAGAAGTACGGAATACCCTGCACTATTACTTACAAAGATGTAATTGTTCCTGAGAAGTGCCCTTACTTGGATGTCGAGCTTGTACCTTTTTCGGGATGGACATCACCGTCCTTAGATAAGATCGTGCCCGAGCTAGGGTATGTTGCAGGAAATATCCAAGTCATATCGACACTCGCCAATACCATGAAGAATCAAGCCAGCATTGAACAGTTGTTGACTTTTTCAAGGGCCGTTCTTAGAATGCATTCAGAGAAATGAAAGGATAAACATGAGTGACGTAGAACGTTATTGGGAAGCCATACGAAAGCGATGGCCCCACCCCACACCGAGCTATCAACAGCTTGACCCAATGGAACAGATGATGTTGGTGCAGAGTGTCAACATCTTGTTGCAAATCTTAAACAACAGGAGAGCGTGATGAAAGAAACATTGAACATGTGTGTGTCATTATCTAACATGCAAACACATGACCCGCAGATGGTTGCATATACTGTGCAATCCAAGATTCGACACAGTATTGCTGACAAGATCGCCAGTATTGCTACCAAAGAAACACGACACGAATTTCACACAGAATACCGTTGCCGTGTAATTGTTGCAGACTACGACGACTATTGGCGAGATGTAAGAGAAGCGGCTGAGCGCCTTAGTTATCGTGGTATGAGTCCAATGTTTATTGAAGAAGGATTGAAATGAAAACCTACAAAGAACTTGAACGCGAAGCCTACATCGCAGGCAACACAGAGCTGGCAAAGCTTTATGCTGAGTTGATTGATAACAAATACTACCTTGACAGTCGAGGTTGCGAATGCGAGGACTATGACAATGAGTGATGGAGGCAAGGGCAGCGCACAGCGACCACGTTCTGTAGCTGATGAAGAATGGGCCAACCGATGGGATGCCATCTTTGGTAAAGACAAACCTGAAGAAACAAAGGACAACGACAATGACGACATGGACGAGCCGTTGCCTGATCGAAGGTGATCACTTATGTGTCTGCACTACTGAGGCAGACTACTATCGCACACTGAGATATTTGAAGGTGCCGATAGCTGAGTGGGATAGGTGGCTGATTCATGAATCGTTAGCGACTACCCACTACTTCAATACACCAAAGGGTAACAGGGTTACAGTTGTGTGCATCCCTGTCACACCTGATACAGATGGTATTGATGTTGCAACATTGTTAGTACATGAAGCTGTACATGTTGTGCAAGAACATTTCAGGTTTATTGGTGAAGACAATCCCGGCAACGAGATAGAAGCGTATGCTATTCAGAACGTGAGTGCTTCACTGATGAGAGCCTACAGAGATAAGTTGTTTCCCAAACCAAAGAAGGAAAAGAAAGATGGACTACCTGTGGGACATAGAGACTTACAAGACAGCGTTCACATTCTCAGCGATCAGTGCTGACGAGTCACATGCTGTAGCGTTTGAATGCTCCACCAGAAAGAACGAAGCTGCTGCATTGTTCAGCTTCCTTGACGAGTTGAAGAAGAAGAAACACAGGATGGTGGGGTACAACAACATAGGCTTTGACTACCCTGTGCTGCACGACTTGTTGTCTGTACGAGACAAGGCAGTGACTGTGTCGGGTAAGGCTGTGGCTACACGAGCGTACAAGAAAGCACAGAGCATCATTGGTAGTGATGATAGGTTTGGTCACCTCATCCGTGACAATCAACAGTATGTGCAGCAGGTGGATCTATTCAAGATCATGCACTTCGACAACCCCGCAAGGGCTACATCGTTGAAGGCGCTTGAGTTCAACATGAAAGCTGACAGCATCGTTGACCTACCATACGATCCTCACTCTGACCTGACCGATGACCAGATAGATGTGTTGTTAAAATACAACATGCACGATGTGAAGATGACGCTGCAGTTCTACAAAGAATGCTTGTCGCAGATTACATTCCGTGAAGAGTTGTCTACAAAGTATGGTCGCAACTTCCTCAACCACAACGATACAAAGATTGGCAAAGACTACTTCATCATGCGTCTTGAAGAAGACATGCCTGAGAGTTGCTATCGCATTGGTAAGAAGGGTGAACGTCACATCAATCAGACAAAGCGACCAGTCATTCACATCAAAGATTGTCTGTTCAACTACTACGACTTCAAGCGTCCTGAGTTTCAGCTTGTGTTGGAATGGTTTGCTGCACAGTCTTTGACAGAAACAAAGGGTGCGTTGTCTGACATTGAAGAGAGCGACCTCGGTGACCTAGCAGCCTATGCTGAGATGGTGACGAAGCGTCAAAAGTGGTTCAACAAACCAAGCGATGATGTTGTTGCTGGCTTCAAAGCTTTGCATCCAATGGGTTGGGTGTCAGAGGAAGAGTTGAAGGCTAAGAAAAAGGGTGAGAAGCAATACAGCTATTGGAAGAACTGGAGAGTTGCTACCAACTTGAACGTCACCATCAATGGCTTTCGTTTCGACTTCGGCACTGGTGGTATTCACGGATCTGTTGAGTCACAGATTGTTAGTGAAGATGACAAGTACATGATTGTTGACGCTGACGTTGCATCTATGTACCCCAACATTGCCATCGCCAATCGTGTCTATCCTGAGCACTTGTCTGAGAAGTTCTGTGACATCTATCAAGACGTGTACGAGCAGCGTAAGAGCTACCCCAAGGGCAGCGCTGAGAACGCCATGCTGAAGCTTGCATTGAACGGTGTGTATGGGGATAGCAACAACAAGTACAGCCCCTTCTATGACCCTCAGTACACGATGACAATCACTATCAATGGTCAGTTGTCTCTGTGCTTGTTAGCTGAGAAGCTGATGGACATTGAAGGCTTGACTATTGTGCAGGTCAACACAGACGGTATCACTGTGAAGATGCCACGTGACAAGCATGACGAGTACATCAACATCTGTGACGCATGGCAGAGACAGGTTGGTCTGCAGCTTGAGTATGCTCATTACTCTAAGATGATTATTCGTGATGTGAATAATTACATCGCTGTCTACACTGACGGTAAGGTGAAGCGTAAGGGAGCCTATCAATATGAAGGGCTAGGCTGGCATCAAGATCAGGGCGGCTTGGTTATACCGATGGCGGCTGAAGCGGCTATGCTGTATGGCATTCCTCTTGACGTATACATCAAAGGTCACAAGAACAAGTATGACTTTATGCTTAGGGTGAAGGTGCCACGTAGTAGTAAGCTTGTGATGGTGATGGATGACGGCACTGAGGTAGTGCAACAAAACATGTGCAGGTTCTATGCTTGTAATGCTGGTGGTGCTCTTGTCAAGATAATGCCACCACTCTCTGAAGAAGCTGAGCCACGCCGCATAGGTGTTGGTGATGGTTATGGTATGTGGACATGCAACGACATCAACGACTTCACTTGGAAGGATGTCGATTACAAATACTACATTGACGCTGCTGAAAAGCTGGTGATACAATGATGTATATAGGAAGCTGACCCCTATTGAATTGGTCAGCATTTAAAAAGGAAACTCAAATGAGTGACAAGTTGAAAATCAAAGCTACAGTTAACTGGGCTTTTCTGAATCGTAAGAACGAAATGGCTGACGCATACACAGTTGATCTGTGTAATTTGTCTGACAAAGCAGTGGCTGCGTTGGAAGAGATGGGTATCTCTGTGCAAGAGAACCTTGAGAAGAAGCCTGAGCAGGGTAAGTACATCACCTGCAAGAGTCAGAAACCAATCAAGGCTTTCGACACTGACAATGATGAAATCGTTGAGGATGTTGGTAACGGTAGCAAAGCAATCTGTATGATTGGTAGCTACGCATGGACATACAAGAACAAGAAAGGTGTCAGTCCTTCATTGGCTAAGCTGGTCATCACAGACTTGATTGTCTTTGCTGGTGGCGGCAACATCTCTGCTGACGACGAAGACGTGCTGTAAATGATCTGTTGCATCGACGCCGATATATATGCGTATAGGGCGGCGGCAGCATGTGAGAACGAGGATGAGCTACAGGCTATCAGGTCTGTAGACTCTCTCATCATCAACACTCTCATGTGTGGTGTAGACAAATGTGGCTATGTCGATCAATGGAAGTTGTTCCTTACTGGCAAGGGCAACTTCAGAAACGATGTAGCTGTCACTGCCCCCTACAAAGGCAACAGAGCAGACAAAGCAAAGCCTAAACATTTGGCTGCGGTGCGTAACCATCTGATGCAAGAGTGGAAGGCTGACATGTCTGCTGGTCAAGAAGCCGATGACTCCATTGCCATTGAAGCTACAAAGCTTGGTGACGATGGGGTCATTGTTTCGTTGGACAAAGACTTAGACCAAGTGGCAGGATGGCATTACAACTTCATCAAGAGAGAAGCTTATTACATCACTGAAGCTGAAGGGTTGCTCAGGTTGTACATGCAAATCTTGACAGGTGATACTGCTGATAACATCATAGGTCTTCGTGGCATTGGTAATGTCAAGGCTAAGAAGATGTTGGAAGATGCAGCAGATGAGACAGAGATGTTTCAGCGTTGTGTTGAAGCTTATGATGGTAACGAAGATAGGGTTGTTGAGAACGCCCATCTACTTTTCTTACGTAGACATGAAGGACAAACATGGACTCCCCCCTCCAAAAGAATGACGTAGCTGTAGTGCTGCGACCCATCATTGAAGATGGTGTTGAATGGGACGGTGCGTTCCAGATGTTGGTGAGTGTTGCTGGACCAGTGACGCTTGATGAAGAACACATGAAGAGCTTGCTCACTGTTGCCAGCTACCTAGCTGCTGCTGTTCCGTTGATGGAAGAGAGCAAAGCCTTCACTGAGTTGCTTCGTGACAGGGCTGAACAACTCACTGGTGATGTACTCATTGGTGATGGTGGTACTGCGTTGCTTACTAAAGACACTAAGTGTGAGGGAGGTGTGCAATGAGGCTGATGAAAGACTGTAAGACTTGCTTCAATGCTGGTCAAGTATTAGATGGACCTAACCCTGCGTGTTTTGGTTGTGTTGAATACAGTAAGTGGGTGTCTAGGGATTTCTTAATCAATGTCAGCGATGAACCAGTCGTAGTGAAGTCTGGTGTCAAGTACGACAACGGTAAACCGCAATGGTCTTTGCTGCCCTTCAGAGCATTGACACAGGTCGTTGAAGTGTTGACGTATGGTGCAAAGAAGTATGCTCCAGACAATTGGAAGAAGGTGCCCGATGCTCGTCGTCGCTATATCGATGCAGGCTTTCGTCACTTCACTGCTTACGCCAGTGGTGAAACACACGATCCAGAAACTGGTAAGCATCATCTGGCTCACGCTATTTGTTGCCTGCTCTACCTTGTAGCCTTTGACTTAGGAGAACACCATGACAAAAGTAACAGTGACGTTTGAAGCTGAGATTGATGTTGATGACTTGGGTGCTGAGTATGCTAACGAAGACTACCTCATCGACACTGTCAAAGAACATATCATCTATGCCATGAGTAGGCTTGATGCAGACATTACATTCAACAAGGTTGATGTGGAAGGACTAGAATGAAACTAACAATCACTGATGCTGAGAATGGCTTTGTTGTAGCGGTGGAAGATACACCAGAGAACACCTACTACTTCGTTGCGCTAGACGTTGACGATGTGTGTGGCATTGTGCAGAACATCTTAGTTGAACCACGAGATGTACTGGACATGACCAACGTTGCCTTTGAAGCTGTACCAAGTGACAGATAAGAAACGTAATGGTGGTGAATGGACAGAGGCACGATTCAAATCTTTCGTGACCTCTGCCCTACGTGCTGCATCACGGCGATGGCCTCCGAAGTACAAAGCTTTGAAGGAAGCTTTCGCTGGCAGGAAAGTGAATGCAAAGACTGGTAAGCTGGCAATGCATTACACGTGCGCTGCTTGCAAGAAACTCTATGTTGCTACCGATGTACAGGTCGATCACATTAAACCCGTTGTAGACCCTAAGAAGGGGTTTGTTAGCTGGGATATTTATATCAACCGTATGTTCTGTGAGATAGAAGATCTACAGGTGATGTGTAAGCCTTGTCATAAAATCAAAACTGATCAAGAGAAACTTGAAAGGAAGAAGAAATGAGCTTCATCAAATATCAACACCTTGAACGCTACGGCAACACCGAAGTGGAAGGCATTGAAGTGGGGACATGCTATGTGTTCCCTAAGCTGGATGGTACTAACGGTAGTGTCTGGTATGAAGCTGGCACACTACGTTGCGGTAGTCGTAACCGTGAGTTGTCACCTGACAACGACAATGCTGGCTTCATGAACGCCATGATGGACAATGTACCTGTACTAACGTACATAATGGCGAACAACGAACATGTTCTCTACGGTGAATGGCTTGTGCCGCATACGCTGAAGACCTACAACGACGATGCATGGCGCAAGTTCTATGTGTTCGATGTGTATGACCGCAGCAAAGAACGGCTGCTAAGCTATGACGAATACTCTGCAGGTCTTATTGCTGCTGGCATTAACGTCATTGCTCCCATTGCCATCATCAAGAACGGCAGCATCGACCACTTCACTGAGTGTCTGAGCAAGGCACACTACTTAGTGAAGGACGGTGAAGGCGCTGGTGAAGGTGTTGTCATCAAGAACTATGACTACCAGAATAAGTATGGTCGTCAGACTTGGGCCAAGATTGTCGGCAACGAATTCAAAGCTAAGCATCACCTTGAGATGGGTGCGCCTGTCATTGGTTGTGAGATTGTTGAAGAGAAGATTGTTGCTAAGTATGTGACGCAAGCTTTGGTGGACAAGGTTGTTGCAAAGATCACGAATGAAATGGAAGGATGGTCTAGCAAGTACATCCCTCGTTTGATTCACACTGTATACTACGACTTAGTCACTGAGGAAACTTGGAACTTCGTGAAGGAGTTTAAGAATCCAAAAGTTGACTTCAAGGTGTTGTCGCACTATACGACAGCGAAGATTAAAGAACTTAAACCGGAGTTGTTCTAATGAAAATCGAAATTGAAAACATCAAAGAAAACGAAGATGGATCTGCAGACTGCAGCGTCCACATGGATGACGAAGCTAAAGACTTCCTGATTCGTTATGCCCTCATTGCCTGCCTTACTGATGCTATTGAAGCAGGTAAGATTGCAACACCGACAGAGGAAACAGAATGAACCTCGATCAATATCAACGGTCAGCAATGACCTTCCGTTTACCTACAGCAGACCGTGAATATGCGCTACTCAATCTCTTTGCAGAGGCTGGTGAAGTTGCAGGCAAGGCAGCAAAGCACCGCCGAGATGGTGGCGATGTTGACGAATACAATATGCACATCAAGAAAGAACTTGGTGATGTAATGTGGCAGGTCGCTGCAGTTGCTAAAGACCACGGCTTCACTTTGTCAGAAATATGTACACACAATCTGGAGAAGCTGTCATCAAGGCAACAGCGTGATGTCATTCAGGGCAGCGGTGACCTGCGATAGATGGTATAACTCCTGTCCCTCCCACACCTAAGCAGCTTCGGCTGCTTTCTTTTCCTCTAATCAAAAGGTATTACTCCATGACATTCAAGGTTGACATTGACCTGTCCCGTGACGCATTGTTCGATGAACTCGGACTACAGCGACTCAAAGAAAGCTACATGAAAGATGATGAACAATCTCCACAAGAACGTTTCGCGTTTGTATCAGCAGCATTTGCCAGCAATCAAAAACATGCTCAGCGACTGTATGACTACTCTAGTAAACATTGGCTCAGCTATTCTACTCCTATCTTATCTTTTGGTCGTTCTAAGCGCGGGTTGCCTATTAGCTGTTTTCTTAATTATATGGATGATAGTGCAGAAGGTTTGGTCGATAATCTTTCAGAGACTAACTGGCTCTCGATGATGGGTGGTGGTGTCGGTGTTCACGTTGGTATCCGCAACAGTGACGACAAGTCGACAGGGGTTATGCCTCACTTGAAAATCTATGACGCTAGTTCATTGGCCTACCGTCAAGGACGCACACGCCGTGGTAGCTATGCTGCCTACCTCAACATCAATCACCCTGACATCATTCAGTTTCTGGAGATGCGTAAGCCCACTGGTGACCAGAACGTTCGCACCTTGAACATGCATCACGGCATCAACATGTCTGACGAGTTCATGAACATCATTGAACAATGCATGAAAGATGACGATGCCGATGACAGCTTCAACCTGATCAACCCCGCCAACGGTGAAGTGGTTGAGACAGTATCGGCTAAGTATTTGTGGCAAAAGATTCTTGAGTTGCGTATGCAGACAGGTGAACCCTATCTCATCTTCATCAACACAGCCAACAAAGCTTTGCCGTCTTGGTTGAAAGACAAAGGCTTCACCATCAACGGTAGCAATCTTTGTACAGAAATCTTCTTGCCAACAAACGAGAAACGCACAGCCGTGTGCTGCTTGTCTTCATTGAATCTGGAATACTATGACGAATGGAAAAAAGATAAGCAGTTTATCATTGATGTTATGGAGATGTTGGACAACGTGTTGCAACACTTTATTGACAATGCACCAGACACTATTGCCCGTGCTCGTGCCAGCGCTTTGATGGAACGTAGCATCGGTATTGGTACACTGGGCTTCCATGCTTTCTTGCAGAAGAAGGGTGTTGCCATTGATGGTGTTATGGCTAAGAGTTACAACAATGAAATCTTCAAACACATCCACAACCAATGCACGATTGGTGACGCTATCTTGGTTACGTCACGTGGCGAATGCCCTGATGCACATCTCAGTGGTGTTCGTCGTCGCTTTAGTCATTGGACTGCTATTGCTCCCAACGCCAGCAGCAGCCTGATCATGGGCAACACGTCCCCATCAATCGAGCCTTATCGTGCTAATGTATTCCGTCAGGATACATTGTCTGGTGCGTTCGTGTACAAGAATCGTTTCCTCAAAGCAGAGCTTGCACAGCTTGGTAAAGACGATGACGATACATGGGCATCCATCATTGCTAACGATGGCTCTATCCAGCATCTGGACGTGCCTGAGCAGTTGAAGGAAGTGTACAAGACAGCAATGGAGATTGATCAGCGTTGGTTGATTGAGCTTGCTGCTGATCGTCAGAAGTACATTGATCAGGGACAGTCGGTGAATCTGTTCTTCCCTGCTAACGTGTCTGTGAAGTATCTGCACAGCGTTCACTTCCTTGCTTGGAAGAGTGGACTCAAGAGTCTGTACTATCTTCGCAGTGAGAAAGTGAAGAAGGCAGATAAGGTTGGTGCTCAGATTAAACGTCAGCGCATCGAAGACGAAATTGATTTGAAACAAATTGCAGATGGTGACACCTGCTTAGCTTGCGAAGGATGAATATGACAAAGACTAAAGCCGACATTACACAAGAACGTACCATCTTCAAACCGTTCAGGTTTCCTTGGGCCTATGATGCATGGCTACAACACGAGCAGTCTCACTGGCTGCACACCGAAGTGCCTATGTCAGAGGACGTTAAAGACTATAAGAAGCTGCAGAAGGATGAGCAAGAGTTTCTGACAAAGATCTTGCGATTCTTTGTGCAGGGTGACTTGGACATTGGTAGTGGCTACCACGACCATTACATTCCTCTGTTCCGTCAACCGGAAGTGCGAATGATGATGAGCGGGTTTGCTGCCCGTGAAGCTTTGCATGTTGCAGCCTATGCACACCTGATCGAAACATTGGGGTTGCCTGAGTCAACCTACAACGAGTTCCTGCAATATGCTGAGATGGTTGAGAAGCATGACTATCTGCAGCGCTTGAACGTAGCACCAGTGGCTGAGAAGATTGCTGTCATCTCTGCTTTCGGTGAAGGTATGCAGTTGTTCTCCAGCTTTGTTATGTTGCTCAACTTCGCACGTAACGGTAAGCTGAAAGGGCTTGGTCAAATTATTAGCTGGTCCATCCTTGATGAGACTATGCATGCTGAAGGAATGATAAAGGTCTATCGTGAATATGTTAAACATCATCAAGACGAAACTACACCTGAGCAGATTAAAGAGATCGCTAAACAAATGGTTGCTCTTGAGGACCAGTTCATTGATCTTGCTTTTGGTATGGTGGAAGTTGAGAAGCTCACCAAAGAAGAAGTGAAAGAGTACATCCGCTACATTGCAGATCGTCGACTCATTGCTATGGGTATGAAAGGAATCTACAAGATTAAGAAGAATCCTTTACCGTGGGTTGATGGCATGCTCGGTACATCACACACCAACTTCTTTGAACAGAAGGTTACAGACTACAGCAAGGGTGCTCAGACTGGTACATGGGATGATGTGTGGGGTAAGGCAGCATGAGACACTTCACCGTCAGCTACAACAGCGCTAACAACGTCTTCAAAGGTGTGTTGCATGTTGAAGCTATGACAATCTCTGATGCTCAAGACAAGTTTCTGTCTTGGCTTCGTGAGCAACCTAGCTATACACATCTCTGGCAACTCAGCTTTGAGTTTGTAGAGATTGGAACTAGTCTATAATGTCCCCTGAGAAGCCCCATTTCGGGGCTTCTTCACAACCAAAGGAAGTATCGATGGTAACTAAGAAACGAGTAGCGCCTCACGTCATCCCTGACGCACCAGCACCAGCTACAAAGAACAATAGTTTGCGTGTTCGTCTTGACGACATGTCAACTATTCAACCCAAGACAGCAAAGCAGAAGGAGTTCTTTGATGCCTACAATGCTGGAGACTACTTCATGTGTCTGCATGGTGTTGCTGGTACAGGTAAGACCTACATTGCCCTGTACAAAGCGCTTGAAGAAGTGATGGACAAGACTAGCCCTTACAAGAAGGTTGTCATTGTACGTAGCTCTGTGCAGAGTCGTGACATGGGTTTCTTGCCCGGTGATGCTAACGAGAAGATGGAGACATTCATCCAGCCCTATCGTCAGATCTGTGCTGACCTGTTCAACCGCAAGGATGCATGGGATCGTTTAGCTGAGCAGGGCTACATTGAATTCATCTCCACCAGCTTCATTCGTGGCACCACCTTCACCAACTCCATCCTGTTGGCTGACGAGATTCAGAACATGACGTTTGAAGAACTTGACACCATCGTCACTCGTGTTGGTCACACATCGAAGATCATCTACTGCGGTGACATTCGACAGACTGACTTGAAGAAGAAGGATGACAAGACAGGCTTGCCAAAGTTCTTGGACATTGTTGAAGGCATGAAAGAGTTTAGCCGCTTTGAATTTGGTATGGACGACATTGTTCGTAGTAGCTTGGTGAAGAACTACATCATTGCTAAGACGCTGTATGAGGATCGACAACCATGATACTAATCGAACTACGACAAGGCATCGGCCTTGACATTGAATACAACGAATCAATTTGTTATGTGGCAGATACCGATGAGGTTGAAGATGGCTTGTTTGCCTTTGTTGGCATCATCATCATGCTACCTTTCGTTAAGATTCACATTGGTGATATGAATCTGATCGGTGGTAAGCAGTGATTGAAGTAGTTGTTACAGGCGACATGCTCGTCACTGCTAGAGACAAAGCTGCAGAGATGGGTAAGCTGCGTAACAGCATTACCAACGGGGCTGGCAACATTGCTGGCTTCATTGGTGAAGCTATCGCTCAACAGGTTATGGGTGGTGTGTTAGCCAACACATACGACTACGACCTCATACTATGCAACGGCAAGACAGTGGATGTGAAGACTAAGCTGACTTCTGTAAAGCCTTTGGAAACATATGATTGCTCTATTGCTGGATTGAATACCACTCAAGACTGCAACTACTACGCCTTTGTTCGTGTGAAGAATGACTTGAGCGTGGGTTGGTTCTTGGGTGTGTACGAAAAACAACAGTATATGCTTGACAGTGTGTTTATGAAGAAGGGTACAATCGATACTAGCAATGGCTACACAGTGAAGTCTGATTGCTACAACCTCAAAATCAACCAATTGAAAGGACATGAATATGTCAACGAATAAAGCAACACTAATCTTCACCGACGACAACGATGGTGGCCTCAGTATTCAGATCTTGTTTGAACCAGAGAAGCCTAGCAAGGACATCAACTCACACGTTGCAGCCATCCTTGCTCACCAGTACATTGTCAAGAAAGTTGAGGAGGCATACGGTGATGAATCAGTTTAAACGTCCACAACATTTGCTGCGTATTCAGTTTGAGAAGGGCTACTACGCCTTCAGTCGTGGCTGGCTAACCAACAGCTACGATCCATCTAGCTTAGCTGGTATGGAATGGGAGCGCGGCTTTAATGCTGCCTACTTCGACAACCTTGCAAAGCTTAGACAGTAAATAAAAAGGGGTAGCTATAACGGCTACCCCTTTACTATTTGTCGGTAATTGTTGACTATTACCGACGACTTGCAAGCCCACCTTTAGCCATCTTTTCTGCTGCGTTGAATACAGCATTAAGCTCTTTCATACGACCAGCTTCCTCGACAGCATCGCCACCAAAGTTTGATCCGTAGTCAGACAATGTCTTGGTAAAATTCCTAAGCGCCTGTGCTTTTTGTTTTGCACCTGCAGCGTCAAGAATGTCGGCTACCTTGTTCAACTCATCAATCTTACTTAACTTATCAGCCTTGTCAAAGAACGAGTTTAGCTTTGTAGCAGATTGATGACCACGACCACCCTTCACTGAAACATTTGATGCCATATTGTTGATGACACTCATGAGGTCACGAACACCACCGTATGCTGTGTAGGCATCAGCAACACTCTTGGTCTTAACAGCATTCTTCAATGTAGCATTGAAGCGCTTGGCTGTCTCGTTGTACATTTCAGGTGATGCGTCCCTATTAGACGGAGCAGTCAATGCCTTCATGTCTTTGCCACCGCTACTAAGTCTAAGCTTGTCAGCTTCAACCATCATGTCTTCTTTTTCAAAGTAACCAGCACGAGGCAAAGATATTGGACGAACAACTGTTGATGATCCGTTAATAGATCTTGCAATTGTGTTCAAGTCTTTAGTGTCATAAGCACCCGGTTGCATGTTGATTCTTGTGAACACATAATCCGCATATGGCATCTTAGTGTACAAGATGTTTTCAGGATTTGTACCACCAAACGAATCAGCGGTTGCATTCAGATTCAAATCGCTAGTAAACGATGGAGCACCCACCATCAGTTCGTCGTGATACTTAGGACTCCGTTGAGGACTTGTAAATCCTTTTGCTTTTACTGGTGCAATCTTTGCTGGTGTATTACCGTGCCACAGTTTCTTATCAGGAACATCTTTATATTGTTCACGAAGAGTATCAAGTTTATTCTGATAGCTAGTCGCCATTTTCATACCAACATCTTTATCAGACGCTACGTTAAACTCACGGTTGAACTTGGCTCTAAACTCACCCTGCAATACACCCAACACTTCGTCATCGAACATGTCGAACGACTCGTCCTTCCGAATGTTGCTAAACTCTTTAGTCCTGTACTGTCTAATTGAATCCAACAAATCATTGCGTTGTTTGACGTAGTTCTTTTGCTGAGCGATAGTGGCATCGTCCACATCCAACTCTGGAATTTTAAAATTAAGATTGCCAGATTCAAAACCATCAACCTTCTTAGCAAGAGGCGTAGCAATAATGTCAGGTTCAAACGAAGCAAACTCATCATCCAACATTGAGTCGGCACCCTTACTTGGTGTAACAGCGATACCATTCACAGACACTTCGTTGCCATCAATGTCATACTCAATGTTGTCCACTAAAGACTCATCAGCCTTCTTAGCGAAAGGCGGTGGTGGCATTTCAGAATACTTCAACCCCTTAGCCTGACCAGTAAAGCTGTGCAGAGTATTGGCATACTCTTCAGGACTAAACACTTTCATGTTTTCCAACTGAACCGGAGTATACGCTTCAAGCATAGCCTCCTCACCCATTGCATAGTCTTCATCAGCAAAGGCTTTAGAAGGCGTAGGAGCCTCCATCGTCTGTGCTGGTGGGGTAGGTAGGGCTTCTTCAATTGGTGCTTCTGTAGGGGCAGGAGCAGGCTTTGCTGCAGCTTTAGAAGCTTTAGGCAGCACAGGCTTCTTACCCATCAACATATTGGCTGTCTGGTCCATTGCTGGTGACGGTGTTGCTTGTTCAACAGGAGCGTCCACACCAGCTTCTTTCCTGACCTGCTGCAGCAACGTCATTGTCTGGTCAAGTACTGAAGACTTACCAGCCTTTTTCAAAGCTTGTTTACCGATAGAACCACCAACAGCAAAGCCGGGTTTGTCTTCCTGCACAGCCAATGGCGCACGTCCAACAATCTTAGATAGTTGCAAAGCAATGCCGTATTTGCGGAAGTCTGTATCTTCTGCGAAACTCTTACCCACTTGATCTTTATACAAAGCTAATGTAGCTCTACGAATCTTCGGTGCAAGCGATTCAAACTTCTTCTGTTCAATAGGAGGAACCTGTTCACGGCTGTAATAGTCCTGAATAGATTGCTGTGTTGCAACATTTTTAGCTTGAGTTTGCAGTTCTGTAAGTCGCTTCTTCAACTCAAGGAACTGCCCTTCTCTTGTGGCGGTGCTATATTGATCGCTACGCAGATAAGGCATTAAGCTAGACTCAATGTTTTCTGCCATAAACTTACGAGCCTGTGAATCAATTGTCTTATCACCTGTTGTTTTAAATACAGACTGATAAGGAATGTTGAGTCGTTCAATCTCTGTTTCAATCTCGTTCTTTGGTGGAATCAAAGCCAAGCCCGTCATTTGCTTGAACGGACCAGAGTCACGTGGTGCAGCTTTCTCACGTGTTGCTGGTTGATATTCAGGCAATGCTTGTTTCAAAATGGGAATACCCTTCTGAATAGATCGACCAACAACATCAGCACCAGACAACTTCTCACCCGGTTCGGTGACAAAGATGTCGCGTTGCATACCTTCATCTCTATCAAACGCACTAATCAAATCACTGAACTGATTCAATGGTACAGTGGCTCGACCAAGCCATGCACCTAGAAACTCAGCACCAGACTTGTTCATTTTATTCAGAGCGGTTTCGTCTGTTTCATCGCCTGTAAAGGATGAAGCGATACTGGCTGTAGCTTCACGAGCAACATCAAGCATCTGACCTTGTGTACCAACGGCTTTGAAACCTGTCAGTGCTTCGACCAAGTCTTTAGTTGAGAAATCTTCAGGATTACCATTGGCTGTTTTGTAATAGAAATCAGCAAGCGCAAAAGGTACGTTTAATGGAAACAGATACTTAATGTCAACGGTTGTACCGTCATCACTCTTCATGATGTTCCAAGGAGTGTCTTGGTTTTCTTCACGATATTTGTAAGCAGCAATGAGTGTCGCAGCCCCTGTTGCTTGTTGAGCGATACGGTCAGCACCTTGCTTGAGTAAAGCTTGACCACCCTCGTCACCGTTACGCAGCATGCTCACGCCCCTCACCATGTCTGCAGCGCCTACACCAGCGGTGAGGCCGGGGTTGTAATGTTTCCATGTCCACTTTGTAGCGTTGACAAGGAATCGTGCGAACGGAAATACAACAGTGCTAACAGGACGAGCAGCTTCAACACCTTTGACAAAGGCTAAACCAAGTCCTTCTGTGGGTGTCTTGCTGAATGTAAATTCAAGAGCGTCATCGACACCCTTACGCAGCACATCAATAGGAATGTTCTTACCCTGTGCCATCACATCAAACAAGTCAAGACCAGTCTGTTTCATGTGATAGTCAATAGACGAAGCAAACACTGCCCTACGAATGTAGTTGTCCATCAACACAGCAGGAGTGTTCAAGATGCGGATAGGAGCAATCAAGTCTGTCTGCTTCATCTCTTCAGCAGTTGCCAACATCTTGCTCATCAACATTGGGTTGTTCTTCAGAGCTTCTTCAGTGATGTCTTTAGCCAATCCTTGCTGACCAAGATAGAACCATGTATCAACAGTGTCGTCAATTGCGCCATAGATACCACGACCAAGGTCACCAGTGACAGGCTTACCACGAAGTTGTCCAGCAAGCTTACGACCAGTGTTGAACAACAAAGACTCAAGACCACGTTCTGCAGCACCATACGTTGAGTTGGCACCAACACCGAAAGCGTTACGCATAACAGTAGCCATGTTGGTTGTCATACCAGTAATCATGTTACGGTCAACACGATCAATGAAACCTTTCAGGCTAGACAACGAACCAGTTACAGGGTCTTTCTTACCCAACAAAGCATCAACAGCTTTAGCAGATTCTTTATCGATGTTACGCATTGTGTTCAACATACGACTGATCACGGACTTGCTTTGCAAAGTACGAGCAGCATCACTGGTTGAAACACCATACATTGCAGAGAACTTCTCAAGCGCATCAGTGTCAAGACCACCAGCCTCAAGACGAGTCAGGAAGTTAGGAAGATCTGTACCTGCGTCTTCCAACGATTGTTTGATGACGTTGTCTGGAAGGCTGTCAAAACTACTGAGAGTGCGTTGCACAGCCTCAAAGGTTTGTTCACCCGGCTTAGGTGCTGTGTCAGGTATCTGCTTCCAGATTGATGCAGCAATCAAGTCAGCTTGTTTATCAAGAGAGTTCTTTACCTGCATCTCAGCAATGTCAGTGGGAGCAGCTTGCTTGTTTAACAAGTCACGACCATCATAAATGTCAGTGGTTGTTACAGCAATGTTGTCTGCGTCCTTATCACCAGTGAGCACATCAGGCTTCTTAACAGTGGCAATGTTGAGTTGTTTCTTACGTGCTTCAAGAATTTCATCAAGAGTGAAGTCACTGTTCTTCAAAAGCTTTGTAGACGCTTTAGACGCAAGAGCCAATGGACCAACTTCAACAGCCAAGCTAATAGGAGCAGTGATTGCACCAGTCAAAGCAGCCTCACCAACATCAACACCCTCTGCGACTTGCTTCTCAATCTGTTCAAGTTGTGGTGTCAATTGTTTCTGTTGCTCTTCAGACAACTGAGGCATCAGCGCTCTCATCTCTTTAGCAGCAGCATCTGCCACAGCCAACTCACGCTTCTGACCGTACACATTTGACAAGACGTTGGTTGATGTTTCTACAGCCAATGGCGCACCAATGCCGACAGCACCAGTCTTAGACGCAACAGCCTTCTTCAATCCCTGACTCATCACCTTTGACATCAAAGGACCAGTGACAGCTTTACCAACACCAAGGCTGGCAACAGTGGAAGGAGCGCTACCGACACCAGCGATGTAGTCTGATACAGCCTTCAAAGGATTCTGACCACCCTTGCTCAAGAAGCCAGCAGTTTTGTCAAACAAAGCATAAGCTTCACCAGCCTTCAACACATCTTCAGGTTTGGAATTGTTGATCCAGTCTTGTTCTGTGAAGTAGTTGATTTCGTTTGTGTTGATAAAACGCATGTGCCGAGCAAAGCGATCAACATAGTCTGCTGCAGACTCACCATCTTTAGGTTGTCCTGTCTTACCAAACCTAGACGTTGCATAGTCCTGAATCTTCTTCAGGTTTGCAGGGTCTTTATACAGTTGTTCAAACGGAATCTCGGCTGCTTTCTCAGCAGTCTTCTCGGCTTGCTGACGAGACAACGAAGCCTTAGAAGCCTCAAGAACGTTGAAGCCTTGAGGTTGTGTAGGTTGTGTTGGTTGTGTAGGTGCAACTTCAGCAACTTGTGTAGGTGGTGCTGGCTGTGTAGGCTTTGGAAGCTTCTTCAGCGCAGCAGCCATTTCATCCTTAGACATTCCATCAGGAAACTCAACAGGACCGACACCAATGATTTCAACAATTTGAGCCATCTATTATTCCCAAGAGTTTGTAGCAGGATTCCATTTAGGTACAGCACTTGTTGTTGGCTGTGTTGTAGCAGGGCGTGTTGTAGCGCCACGTGGTATAGGTGCTGGCGCTGCTGCAGGTGTCGCTGCTGCTGGTGGCGGTGGCTTAGGCGAACCACCCTTGACAGGCAACTCAGGCACAACAGGCTTGATAGCTTTACCAGCTTCATCGAACCTGATACCAGCAGACATCATAGCATTCTTGTGCATCTCAGAGCGAGGTGAGCCATCAGGCTTTGTCATCTCTTTAATGATGGCGTTGGCAGCAATTGCATCACCTCTGCGGAACAAATCACCCTGTGACAAATCACGCAACGTCATTGTGACATTGCCTTGTGCGTCTGTAGAAGTAATGAATGTACCCGGTGGAAGCTGTTGCTCAATTGTTGTAGCACGTGTACGTGTTGCAACCTGAATCAGGTTGGACTGAGAAATCTTATCAGCATCTGTCTTACCATCACCGCCCGGTGCTTTCGCCAAAACCTGACGTTGACGCAACAAAGCCTGAGACAATGCAGCACCTTGCTTATCACCCTTAGCTTGTTTCTCTTGAATCTCAGTGATGAGGTCAGACTGAATCTGTGCTTCTGTTTTGTTACTGGTCTTACTGATTTCTTCAATGGCTGTGATGCGACCGAGGTTTTCTGTGGCAACAGCAATCTGTTCAGGATTACCACTCTTCTTCGCATCCATCATGTCCATCAGGGCTTGATCTTTGACATCCTTAAACTCTTGCTTCTTACGGAAAGCACCGATGTCAACTTCAGCCATAGACTCAATAGTCTTGGAAGCAGGTGTGCGCGAACCGAGCAGGTCTTCAAGAGAAACACCCAAGCTTGCAGCAGCCTTCTTAGCCTCTGCCATCTTGTCAGTAGAAGTCAAACGCTGAATCAGGTTGCCCTTGCTGGTATCAGCAAACGCTGACTCAACTTGCTCACTGGTAGCTTTAGCCGTACCAAACACTGTGTCAATCCATTCAGCAGGATCAACATCTTTAGGTGCGTTAGCTGTGGCTTTAACAAAGTTCTTAGACACCCGATTGACATAATCAGGATTCTCTTCAATCTTCTTCTGCACTGTTTTAGCCAACGAAGGATTGGACAACAACCCAATCATCTGGTCATTGTCGAGAGTGCCATCAGAGAACTTCACGCCTTTGAAGAAGTCATACACACCACGCAATTCGTCCTTGCGTTTAGCAACATCCTTCTTCTGTTCGGCATAACCAAGGTACATAGCCTTGATGTTGGCTTGTATTTGTTCGGTGTCAAGTTCTTCTTGCTTCTCTATTTGTTCGTTGAAGCCTTTAGCCATACCACCGATAAATGAACTCAGTCTAAAACCCATATCATTCTCCCCGAGCCATCAAACCCTTACGACCAACTTTGGCTTCGGGATTGGTGACAACACTTTGTTTAGCTTCTTTCATCAACTCTTTGATGATGGAAGGACTCACAGTATTCTTCTTAGCCACTTCTTCAGGAGTGACAACATATTCAACATCGTTCAACTCAGCCAATGTCTTCACAATTTCAACAACAATTGGTGTGACCAAGAAAGCTGTATCAACAGTGTGATAGCCTTTCATCACAGATGTCTTCGTCAGAGTGTTGACGATGGTAACAATTGGCAAACCTCTCTCAAGCAAACCCATCAACTCATAAATAGCTTCAGGGTTTTGTAGCTTCTCCATGTAGAAGGAAGCAACGTCATCAAGTGTGACGTATTGTGGTGGCTGCTCCCAAGGAACACTACCGGGTTCTGTTGTCAATGACATGCCGGGGATTGGTGCCGACAAGAACATTGCGTCTTTATTTTCTTCCATTCATCAACTCCTGTTTCTGTTTGCGAATTGCTTCAATGTAGTCAGCAACTTGATTGTAAATGTCAGATTGTTTCTTAGCACTAGTGTCACCTGTCTTAGCGACAAGACCCTTTGAAGGCTGTGTTTTCTTTTTACCCATTCGTTCGTTGACAACAGTGTCAATCTTGGAATAGAAGGATGAGAAGTTTTTCATTGTTGTTCCTTAATCTAACACTTTACCGAGCACTTTAGCTACAAAGTTTCCTGTAGCAGCACTGGCTTCAGCATCAGCTTTGATGTTGGCAGCACTAATACTGGCAGCAGCGCTTATCTCAGCAGCAGCAAGTTGTGTAGCCCTACTAGCATCATTCTCTGCAGACTGCCAAGCGTGTGCCACATCATCACGATACATCTGTGTTTCATTATTATACTCAGCCATTGTCATCTGTTGTGACAACTGAGCATTAACAATGTTGGCAGCGTTTGTAGCGGCAGTGTTGGCTGTAGCAATTTCACGTTGCCATTGAGCGTTAGCTTGATCAATAACAAGTCGTTGCTGAGCGTTGAAAGTCTCACGCTGATTCTTCACTTCAGCATTGAACTTAGAGATGGCGTTTTTCTGATCAGTGTTAAACTGAGCAATGGCATTCTTCTGAGAAGCATTGAACTGACTCACCTGTGTAGCAAGCTGTGTATTAAACTGATTGGTTTGATTGACACTGGTAGCATTAAACTGTTTAGCAGCATTATCAGCAGCAGCGTCAGACAACATAGCTTGTGACATTTGCTGTGCTTTAAACAATGTTGTTTGTTGCAAGTTAGACAAGTTAGCCATGTCCATCTGCAAGAACGACTGAGCATTCACAACAGCAGCTTGTTGACGGTTGTTAAGGTTGGCTGTCTCAAGTGTTGCAATTTGTGCAGCGTTAGCCATCACCATTGCTTGATTGTTAGACAGGTTAGCCAGATCCATTGTCTGAGCCAAACGAGCATTCTCCAAAGCAACTTGTTGCTGAGCAGTGAAGTTCATGTTAGCAATGTCAGACACCTTAGCTGCATTGACAACACGTGTCTGAAACTCCTGATCAAACTCTTGACCCATAAAGGCAGCACGTTGTTGTGCAGCCAACACAGCAGTTTGTTGACGGTTGCTTAAATTTTGAGCAGCTACAGACTGATAAGCCTGAGCATCGGCAGAGGCAATCGGCAAGGCAGACTCAAGTGTTGCTTGAATGAGAGCCTGTCCAGCCAAGCTAGAAGCACCCAAACCACGAGCAGCCAATGTAGCTGTAACAGCACGAAGGTTTGCAGCAGCCCAAGGTGGAGGATTACCAGCTTCAAAGTCGGTCATCAACTTGTTCAACTGACCTTGCACCGTCATCTCTTCAGTGACAACACCCTGTGCGGCAGACGCTTCTGTCTGTGCAGCCAATGCCTCAGCACGGGCTTGGTCAACAGCAGGACCAGACACCATCTCACCAGCTTCTTCTGTACGTGTAGGAGCACCCTGCACCGTACCAGCAACACCTTGTGCAGCTTCCATGTCTGCCAAGGCTGTAGAGGTTGGGTCCATCTGCTCAGCACTCACCAAACTCTCATCACTGACAGTACCCTGCGCTGCATCAACACCTTCCATTAAATCAGTAATGTCATCTGCGGCTTGTGTAGCTTTATACGTTTCAGCTTTTACGGCTTTTGGTTTATCAGCAAGAGTTGCCTTAACTTGTGCTGCTTTTGCTGTTTCAGCAGCACCAGCACGTGCGGTGGTGTCAATGTTTTGTTCTGGAGTTGCTGCAATTTGAGCTACACCAGCCTTTGCTGCTTGACCAACCTGTGGCTTACCAGCGTCAGAGAATTTCACACCTGTTGCTGGCGTACCCACAGTGGTCTTAAAAAGCTCAACTTCACCGGGGTCAACGATGGACCCGAATTGTTGACCCCAATAATCTCGATCAGCTTTTGTAAAATTAGGACCGATGTTTTGTTTTAAAAAATCATCAGTTGTCATTTCAGAGTTTGTGACTGCACCACCAGCAACAAACTTCTTACGAGCCATACCGCCCTTAGCCATACGTGTAGCAAACTTATCGCTGATGGCAGCATACTTCATAGCCAACGCAGGTGATGAGTTGATGAAGTCGTCAAAGCCCTGCATAGGGCCGTCATAACCGAGCTTACGAGCTACGATTTCTCTTTGTTTTGCTGTGAAGTTTTCAGCCATATAGTTTCCTGTTATGCGTTCTCGTATCCAAGACGATACATTATCAAGTGTAGGAGATCGCTGTGCATTTCCCCATGTTTATTCACTTCTTTGTTCGTGACAACTATGATAGGTATACCAGCTTTCTGAGCAATCTCAAAACGGTTAGCGTCCCTTACTTGTTGCTTCTCAAACCCACCTTCTCTATTTTTCCATAAGAAGTAGTCTGGATCGTAATGATGAGGGCCATCAAACTCTATCAACAACTTATTGTCGACTAGAAAATCAAAAGGCTTACCCTGTATTCTGTGCTGAGGAACAACAGTAACACCTAGCTTGCGTGACAAAAACTCTCCGAATTTGGTTTCAATCTTCGACACATACCTTGTAGGAAATCTACTCATTCTTTCCCATGCTGCTTTTTGCATACGCAGTTTAGACTCATCAGAACGTTTCGCTCCTGTATGCGTAGCTATTCTTCGTTCGATGATAATGGGGTTACTAAGGAGTGTCTGACGAATAGAAGAAGCCAACATCTTATTTCTGACTTCACCGTACTTCTCTCGTGTAACATCACGTTCTGCTATCAGCTTCTTTAAAGAGTGCAGAGGAATGTTAAACTGCTCAGCGGTTCTTGATTGAGAATTCGGTTGAAGATAGAACGCGACAATATCGTCTTTCGTTTCCTCGGACAATCCACAGTAGGCAGAGGAGTATTTGTTAGCCATCAAGCTATACCATTAGAATAAATAGCACGTCCTTTTACAAACACCGCAGTTAACACTTGTTGTTTGAGGTTGTTACTATCGTATGAAACATGCACCCAACCACTGTCGGGAATACCTTCGATGTACCCCTCAAGAATAAGTTGTGTGAATTCAAAGTTGTCACGAATATACAATGCTAAATCTCTATTGGGTACACCAGCAATCTCAATGTCAGCAGCCATACCTTTGCAATGGTCGCTAGTACGACTACCACCAACAGCAGCATTAACATCAGGGCTACGATAGCCACTGTTGACTTTAATACCAACACCATATGCATCACGCAAAGGTTGCAACACTTGCTCACACAAGATTGTCAAGTTCTGAATCACTTCATCGCTGTGTGGATAGTTGTCCATGTCTCGACGTGAAGCTGTCTCGCTCTTAATCATCTCATGCAAAGAGAAGTTGTTAGTCAGCATTGTCATTTTGTTTCCTTTGTTGTAGGCCAAGCATCTCTCAAGGCTTTTGCATCAACTGCGTGTCCGTCAGCGAGTCTTGCCATTTCTTCAAGAGCAACTGTACAC
>Ga0208009_1000108_pt1 | contig 22904 bp, 35 predicted proteins | sample Wag4_2014_7_16_FD_187364 | JGI IMG/M metagenome (GOLD analysis project Ga0208009, IMG submission 187364) | Fresh water mixed with fracking chemicals microbial communities from Ohio, USA - Utica-2 Time Series FC 2014_7_16 (SPAdes) (version 2) ...
GGCTTACTAAAGATGAGGTTAATTCTTGGGAATTACCAGAAAAGCCTACTGTGTTTGAATTTGCTCAGTTTGTAGAAGCCAAACTAAAGGAGAAGAACACATGAAGCTAGGACCATGTCAGATGCATGGCTTACCAGAGCTAATCACTGATGCTGAGCTCATAGCCATTGCTAAGGACCAACAGACCTACTTGAATACCTTTGCTGATGGTCCTATACTACGCTTTGGAAGGGCCCTAGAAGCTGTTATAAGCCTTCGCTACGAGGAGCAGATAGCTGAGCTAGAGCGAGAGGTAAGGATGGTACGTGAACGTGTTAAACGACTTGAACAGGAGAACTCATGGCTGGAAGAAACAAACGTAAGAGTGATGCAGACAACGAATCACTAATGGAGCTGGTCCCTAAAGAAACCCTACAGATTGTAAGTATTACTTGCGATAACAAGGGTAGTGTGATGGGCCTAGGTAACAATGGTAAGTTGTATAAATACAACAGTGACAATAGGGAATGGGTGATGCTATGAGATGTTTGTCTTGTGACTGTATCCTTACAGACTATGAAGCTACACGAAAGTCAGCACACACTGACCAGTACATTGACCTGTGCAATAGGTGTTTCTCCTACGTTGACGATGACCTAGATGTGGTGGATCGTCCTGACCTGGAGCACGAAGATGCTGAATCAGATGTTGACAACGATGAACTTCTGTGATAGAATCTCTATATAGATACTATGAAGTTTACTAAGTATTCTTTATATTATAATTATAATTACTATTAAGAAAGGAACTATGAAGTGGAAGACTATGAGCAGCAAGCCTACGAGGAAGGACGTTATTGGTTTTGTCTGAATGATGTGGTTGACTACATGGAGATTGTTGGTCAAGACAAAGTGTTTGCTGACTTGTCTGATCTTTTCAACCAGCGTCAGAAGTTTGATACCAAGTACAAATCTAAAATTAACCTTGATGATATACCTTTCTAGGAATATAAATGGCTGAGCAACTGAAGTCACATCAACCTTGTCCTGATTGTGGATCGTCTGACGCACTGGCTGTCTACGAGTGGGGCACTAAATGCTACTCATGTGGTAAGTCTAGGGTTAACCCTGAGGAGCAGAACACAATTGGCAAAGGCGATAAACGGCTCTCTGAGGGCCTCAAACAGAGGATGACTATGCACACCCTTACCTTGGTACAACCAGCGTCTCTGGAGTACCATTCCGTGCCTTCCAGGGGCATCACCAGGGATACCTGCCTGGACTATGGTGTAGGTTCCCATAACAATCACTACTATTTCCCTTACTACAATGGGCCAGATGAGCTCGTAGCGTACAAGAAAAGAGGGACAGAACAGAAGCAGTTCAGCATCGAGGGTACGTGGAAGGATGCCAAGCTGTTTGGTCAGCAGTTGTTCACCAAGGGAGGGAAGTATGTCACGATTGTGGAAGGCGAGTTCGATGCTCTCGCAGCGTATCAGATGTTGGGTAGTAGATATCCTGTGGTTTCTATTAGGAATGGAGCGGGCTCTGCTCTCGCTGATTGCAAGGCGAATTATGAGTGGCTCGACTCATTTGAGAATGTGGTCATTTGCTTTGACTCTGACGAACGAGGTAGATCTGCTGCTGCTCAGGTGGCTGAGTTGTTTGGAACCAAGGCACGAGTATTTAAGCACAGTCAAACCTTCAAAGATGCGTGTGACTATCTCTCCGCACAAGAATCAAAAGGATTCGTAGACCAGTGGTGGAAGGCTGAGCAGTATGTGCCTGATGGTATCCTGCCTGGGTCCACACTGTGGGAGCTAGTCAACCAGCCAGTAGAGAAGGCTGAGGTGATGTACCCATTCAATGGTATGAATGACCTGACCTATGGCATTCGTACTGGTGAGCTAATCACTGTGACTGCAGGCTCAGGGCTGGGCAAGAGTCAGTTCCTTCGAGAGATTGTGTACCATGTGCTCAAGAACAGTGACGCTAACATTGGCCTGATGTTTCTTGAAGAGTCTGTTAAGAAGACTGCGCGCAGCTTGATGTCGCTATCTATTAACAAGCCACTCCACCTACCAGATGCTGAGGTATCAGATGACGATCTTCGACTGGCCTTTGATGATACTCTTGGGACTGATAGGCTTTATCTGTTTGACCACTTTGGCAGCACTGGCGTTGATAATATTATTAGTCGGGTTCGCTTCATGGCTAAGGCACTTAACTGCAAGTTCATCTTCTTGGATCACGTCTCGATTGTGGTGTCCAGCCAAGAGAATGGTGACGAGCGTAAGGCGTTGGATGAGATCATGACCAAGCTTCGCATGATCGTAGCAGAGACTGGTGTGTGCCTGTTCGCAGTGTCCCACCTCAAGCGTCCTGATACCAAGGGCCACGAGGAGGGTGCAGCTACCAGCTTGTCGCAGCTACGTGGGTCAGGGTCTATTGGGCAGTTGTCTGATCTGGTCATTGGCCTGGAGCGTAATGGTCAGGCTGAGGATTTGCAAGAACGCCACACCACCAGGGTTCGTGTGCTTAAGAATCGATTCAGTGGCTTGACAGGACCAGCATGTTCGTTGTATTATGATAAGACTACTGGACGAATGACTGAGACCTTTACTGATGAGCTATAGAACTATCATCCTTGACATCGAGACAAACACAAAGCATGACACCATCTGGTGCTGTGTTACCAAAGACATTGGAGCTAAGGAAGTAAACGTATGGACGGAACCAAAAAAGTTGAGCGAGTATCTAAGACCAAGCGACAAACTCGTTGGACACAATCTCATTTCGTTCGACTTACCGATCTTGAATCGGCTGTGGAACTTGAAGACTCACTCGAACCCAGTAGCAGATACATTGGTGATGTCGAGACTACTGGATCCGCAGATCGAGGGAGGACACAGCCTAAGCGCATGGGGAAAGAGACTCAGCAACCATAAGGAAGACTTCACTGACTTCGATGGTGGCCTGACGCAGGAGATGATTGACTACTGTATCCAGGACGTGCATGTTACTGACATGCTGTATCAGAAACTAAGCAGGGACCTACAAGATTGGGGAGAATCAGTTGAGCTCGAACACGAAGTTGCGAGTATTATCAGAGATCAAGAACAGCATGGATTCCTGCTGGATAGAACCAGAGCTATGTGTCTCATTACCGAATGGAAGACGAGGCTATCTGAGATCGAGGAGAATCTCCAAGCTGTCTTTCCGCCTATTGTCACTGAGCGTTATTCGGACAAAACAGGAAAGCGACTCAAGGATGATGTGGAGTCCTTCAACCCAGGCTCTCGTCAACAGATTGCTAAGAGGCTAATCTCCCTTGGGTGGAAGCCTACTAAGTTTACAGATAAGGGACAGGTGATCGTAGATGAAACAGTCCTTGCAGGAGTTGATATTCCAGAGGCTAAGCTTATCGCAGAATACCTACTCATTCAGAAGAGGGTATCTCAGGTTAGCTCCTGGCTTGATTGTGTTCAGCAAGATGGGCGTGTTCACGGTAAGGTGTTCACCAATGGAGCAGTCACTGGACGAATGACACACAACAGCCCTAATATGGCTCAGGTGCCTTCCTCTGGATCTCCATGGGGTAAGGACTGCAGAGACTGTTGGATCGTACCAGAGGGCTATAAACTGGTTGGCATTGACGCTTCAGGGCTGGAGCTTCGTATGCTGGCACACTACATGAAGGATGATGATTATGCAAAAGCAGTGGTTGATGGTAGGAAAGAAGACGGTACTGACATTCATACCAAGAACCAAGTTGCCGCAGGACTTAAGACAAGGGATCAAGCGAAGACTTTCATTTACGCATTTCTCTACGGAGCAGGCCCAGCGAAGATCGGAACAGTTGTTGGTGGTGGGGAGAAAGAAGGCAGGCAACTCATCAAGGCTTTTCTTGATAACACTCCCGCGCTCGAAGCACTTAGAGCAAAAGTGTCGAGGCATGCTGAGAAGGGCTGGCTTACAGGTCTCGATGGTAGGCACCTGCAAATACGTTCCGCACACGCTGCACTCAACACACTCCTACAGGGGGCTGGTGCGATTGTAATGAAGAAGGCTCTCGTGCTCCTGGATCGTAAGATCAAGGCCATGAAACTCAGAGCACACTTCGTAGCTAACGTGCATGACGAGTGGCAGATCGAGGTGGTTGAGGAGGACGCAGAGATGGTAGCAGCAATGGGCATTCAGAGTATTCGTCAAGCTGGTGAGAAGTTTAAATTGAATTGTCCTCTTGACGGGGAAGCAAACATAGGTTATACATGGGGAGATACGCATTGAGCTTGACACCAGATCAGATGAAGGTATGGACAGACATGATCGACTGGCTAGTACAGCAGGATGGATTTGTAATCATCGGGACCAAGGATAACGAGGTGAATGCCAAGTCATCTGTTGAGCTTGATGAAGCATTGGAGCTAGTGGGCATGGTCTATGACATGCTTCATAACTCCCTGGAGAGTGGGGCTCCAGAGGGATTGCAAACCCTACAATAGTGTGGTATAATATTATCTTAACTTAACTTGTTCAGGAGAACAAATATGGAATTGAAACCTCTTAAGATTGAAGCTGACATCATGTGGGCTTTCCTTGATACACCTAACCAGATGTCTGGTAAGTATCAAGTGGATCTCTGCAACCTGTCTGACAAGGCCATCCGTGCCCTGGAGGATATTGGTGTGAATGTTCGCAACAAAGAAGGCAAAGGTTTCTTCGTAACAGCGAAGTCGAAGAACTATCCTATCCCTGCAGTGACGAAAGAAGGTAACACGATCACTGCTAAGGTAGGTAATGGCTCTCGTGGTGTTGCGTTGGTCAAGCCTTACGCCTATAAAGCCAGTGGTAAGTCTGGCGTAGCAGTAGGTATTAATAAACTCATTGTCACTGATCTCGTAGCTTACGAGGGTGGTGAGAGTGAATCAACCGATGACGCACTATAAGGAGCTATCATGACTGTCAAAACTAAAAAGCCTGTGGTATCAGCATCTGTCAAACAGAATCGTGCAGTGTACGAAGTCGAGGTACCTGATGGTGGTAACATCTGGCCTGACACTTTCCAGTTCTCTGTCTACCCTGATGGCAGTGTCATGCTGAACGATGATACCTTTAACACTACCAAGGTAGCAGCGACTGCACTTCGTCAGATGGCTGACTTCCTCGACAAGTTCAAGGCCAAGTAATGCTTGCTATTCTAGATGGTGATATCTTTGTGTATCGAATTGGATTCGCTTCTGAGGGTGAGAGCAAAGGTATTGCCATATCTAGGATGGCCTCGTTCGTTGAGGACCTGATCATGATGCCTGAGATAGGAGACTACCAGGGCTACATTACAGGTTCAGGTAACTATCGTTTTGAGATAGCCAAGGAAGCCCCTTACAAGGGCAACAGGACTGCTGCTAAGCCTGAGCACTACGAGCTCCTTCGGGAATACCTTGTCAGTGCGTGGGGATTCGAGCTGGTGGAAGGTCAAGAAGCTGACGATGCTATAGGGATTAAAGCCTATACAATGGACATTGAGGATTACATGATCTATAGCATTGACAAAGACCTTGACATGATTCGTGGTTGGCATTATAATTTCAACAAGGATGACAAGTACTTTGTTGACGAGGGTGACACACTACGCACATTCTACAAGCAGGTACTCACAGGTGATCGAGTAGATAACATTCCTGGTCTTAAAGGCATTGGACCTAAGAAAGCTGATAAGATCCTTGGTGATGCTCTTACAGAGAGCGAGATGTTTAAGGCAGTACTCGAGGCGTATGACAATGACATTGAACGAATGACGGAGATGGCACAGCTACTATGGATAAGACGAAAGGAAAACGAGATGTGGCAACCCCCAAGCTTGTCTACCTCGAATGGGTAGACGCAGTAGCTGATCTAGGATGGGAAGCAAACTGCAAGGCAGAGCTGCATCATTGCCACACTGTAGGGTTTATTGTGGACGAGACGAAGGACGCTATATGCATAGCAGCGACATGGTCTATCACGATGAGCAATGCACGGATGCATATCCCCAAAGCCTGGATCACTAAACGAAAGGCAATCAATCTTGAAACCAAGCAGCGCAAAACAAAAAGGAAGACTGCTTCAGCAATGGACCAGGGACCTGATCATCAAGGAGTTCAATCTTAGTGACGAAGATGTCAGATCAATCAGCATGGGCGCGCAAGGGGAAGACATCCTCTTTTCCAAAGCTGCGTCCGAGCGACTACGAATTTCTATCGAATGCAAAAGCAGGGATCGAATTGCCGTTTACGGCTTCTATGACCAAGCGAGAGAAAACACACCAGCAGCGAGAGAGCCAGTCGTTGTTATTAAACAGAATCGAAGATGCCCCTTGGTAGTAATTGATGCCGAGTACTTCTTCAAACTATTAAAAGGAGTTGTAACATGCGAGTCAGTGGAGTCCCCTACGAAGTAGATAATCCTAAAGAATACACAATGGAGTTTGAGTTTACCTTCCGTGGGCAGAAGTGGCCTGAGAATTTTAAAGCTAACGAGCTCACGAAGAAGCTAGTGGTCAGTGATTGTACGACATGGGGTGAAATCCATGATGAGTTCCTTGACTTCCTCAGCGCAGCCTATGGCTATAACGTAAAGGATATGGTGAAAGATAATGACACGAACACATTTAGTAATTCCTGATTGTCAGGTTAAAGATGGAGTCGATCTCTCGTATCTTTCCTGGGTTGGTCAATATATTGTTGACAAGAAGCCAGATGTTATCATCAACATTGGAGACTTCGCTGATATGCCTAGTCTTTCTTCTTATGACGTAGGTAAGAAGAGCTTCGAAGGCAGACGATACAAGACTGATATTGAAGTAACCAAGTATGCAATGAACCTGCTGCTTGATCCTATGAGGAAGTACAATGAGCGACAACGAAGAAACAAAGAGAAGCAATACAAACCACACATGGTCCTCACCCTCGGAAACCACGAAGACAGAATCAACCGAGCAATTGAAAATGATTCAAAGCTGGATGGAACAATTGGCCTGGGAGATCTTGGATACGAAGAGGCTGGTTGGACGGTCTTTGATTACCTTAATCCTGTTATTATTGACGGTGTGGTTTATTGTCATTTCTTTACTTCGGGGGTGATGGGCAGGCCAGTGGCTAGTGCTGCAGCTCTGCTGACCAAGCGTCACATGTCTGCTGTCATGGGCCACGTGCAAGGCAGGCAGATTGCCTACGCCAACAGAGCAGATGGCAAGCAGATTACAGGGCTCTTCTCAGGCTGCTGCTACCTACATGACGAGGACTATCTAGGCCACCAGGGTAACAACTACTGGCGTGGTATCTGGATGCTGCATGAGGTAGAGGATGGTCAGTTCGATGAGATGCCAGTCAGTTTAAAATACTTGGAGAAGCGATATGGAAGTAAAGCAGATTCTTAAAGAGCGTGGTGATAGGTATGGTAAGTACAACAACGTAGCATGGACATCTCAGAAGCTGAAGGAGACAATGCGTGACTCCTACAACTGGCGAGAGATGAAGCTGCACTGGACTCAGAAAGAAAGTCTTGATCTTATCTGCAACAAGTTAGCTAGAATCTTAAATGGTGATTCTAACTATAAGGATTCATGGGTAGATATTGCTGGCTATGCCCAACTTGTCGTAGACCAGCTTGACAAGCAAACCAATTTCTGATATAATAATAGGTTCCTCTATGGCATTGACGATACCTGAAATACAGGAGAGGTTAAAGCGGCTAGACGAGTTCACCTTGATAGAAGAGTTAAACATTAGTTCCGAGGACATAGTAGATCGGTTCTCTGATATCATAGAAGAACAAGCGGATAGGTTAGAAAAACTAATAGACTGGGAAGATTGAATGGAATATCTGGGAATCAAACTAAGACAACAACAATATGAATACACCGATCAAGCAAGCAAGCTACTCAAAGACTACTACATGCGAAAGCACGAGGACAGCCCAGACCAAGCCTTCGCTCGAGCAGCCGTTGCCTACAGCTACGGAGACATGGAGCTGGCGCAGCGTATCTACGAGTATGCTTCTAAAGGTTGGTTCATGTATGCAAGCCCTGTGCTCAGCAATGCGCCTCTGCCTGGAGAAAAGCCTAAGGGTCTACCGATATCTTGCTTTCTCGCGTACGTTCCTGATACTCTTACTGGCCTCATTAGTCACACTGCTGAGCTCCGTTGGCTATCAGTACTGGGAGGCGGAGTTGGCGGTCACTGGTCTGATATTAGGAGTACTAGCGATATTGCTCCTAGTCCTATTCCTTTCCTGAAGACAGTCGATGCAGACATGACTGCCTATCGCCAGGGCAAGACACGAAAGGGTTCGTATGCAGCATACCTGGATGTTAGTCACCCTGACATCATTGAGTTTCTTAATATCCGTGTACCTACTGGCGGGGATCCTAATCGTAAATGTCTTAACCTACATAATGCGATCAACATTAGTGACTCGTTTATGCGAGCGGTTATTGAAGATAAGGTCTGGGAGCTGATCGATCCTAATGACAAGACTGTACGGGACACAATCCCAGCTCGTGAGCTATGGCAGCGTATCCTCGAGACTCGCTTCCGCACTGGCGAGCCTTACCTTAACTTCATCGATGCTGCTAATCGTGATATGAATCCCTTCCAGAAGAGGAAAGGGCTGACGATCAAAGGATCAAACCTGTGTAATGAGATCCACCTAGTGACTGATGATGAGCGCACTGCTGTCTGCTGCCTGTCTAGCGTGAACCTGGAGTACTTCGATGATTGGAAAGACACCACGATGATCCGTGACCTTATCCGCTTCCTCGATAACGTGCTGCAGTTCTTCATTGACCATGCTCCCAGTGAGCTCGAGCGTGCTAAGTTCAGTGCATCTGCTGAGCGCAGCCTAGGCCTTGGTGCAATGGGATTCCATAGCTATCTCCAGAAGCACAACATTGCCTGGGAATCTCCTATGGCTATCAGTCGTAATATATATATCTTCAAACATATCAAGACGGAGGCTGTAATTGAGACTGAACTTCTTGCCGAAGAACGTGGTGAGCCCTTTGATCTGGAAGGCTCTGGAGTGCGTAATGCTCACCTGCTTGCTATCGCTCCTAATGCCAATAGCTCTATTATCAGTGGTTGTTCACCATCTATCGAACCTATTAAGTCGAACGCGTACGTCCATCGTACAAGGGCTGGAGCGCATCTGGTCAAGAATAAGTATCTGGAAAAACTTCTAGAAGAGAAGGATCAAAATACTGATGCCGTGTGGCAATCTATCATTCTGAACGAGGGATCTATCCAGCACCTAGACTTCCTAGACGAGTACGAGAAAGCTGTGTTCAAGACTGCGTTTGAGATTGACCAAGCCTGGGTGGTGGACCATGCTGCTGATCGTCAACAGTACATCTGCCAGGGACAATCAGTTAACCTGTTCTTCCCTGCTGGGGCCAACAAAGGACACGTCAACAGTGTACACATCAGGGCCTGGAATCGCTGCTTGAAGGGCCTGTATTACCTTCGTACTACCGCAGGTGTATCAGCAGATAAGATCAGTCAGAAGGTTGTTAGGAATGCATTGAAGGACGCAGAAGAGTGCGTTGCTTGTCATGGATAAGGAGAAAACTATGAGCGTATTGGCACCATCGATTACTTACAAACCATTCCAGTACCCCTGGGCTGTGGAGGCTGCAGTCGAACACGAGAAGATTCACTGGGGTGAGTGGGAAGCTAAGCTGAACGAAGACGTAGCGCAATGGAAGATTGGAACGATCACGCCTGAAGAGAAGAACCACATCACTTCTATCCTTCGACTGTTCACCCAGTCAGACGTAGCTGTAGGTACCAACTACATCGAGCAGTTCCTGCCCAAGTTCAAGAACAACGAGATCAGGGCTATGCTGACCAGCTTTGTCAATCGTGAGTTCGTTCACCAGCGTGCCTATGCTCTGCTCAACGACACACTAGGGCTGGCTGAAGAGGAGTACTCATCGTTCCTGGAGTACGAGGAGATGAGAGACAAGATCGAGTTCATGCAGTCTGCTGACGTGCACACCCAGCAAGGGCTAGCTAAGGCACTGGCTCAGTCAGCCTGTAATGAGGGCATGAGCCTGTTCTCAGCCTTTGTCATGCTGCTCAACTACCAGCGTCAAGGCAAGATGAAGGGCATGTGCGAGATCGTTGAGTGGAGTATCCGTGATGAGTCTAAGCACGTGGAAGGCATGACTCGCCTGTTCCATGAGTTCCTGAAGGAGCACCCACGGATCGTTACTGACGAGTTCAAGCTTGGCATCTACCAGATGTTCCGTGATGCGGTAGCTCTCGAGGACAAGGTTATTGACCTAGCCTACAAGGAGAGGAAGGAGATCGAGGGCTTGTCTGCTGCAGAGGTGAAGCAGTACATTAGGTACATTGCTGATCGCAGATTGATTCAGCTAGGACTGAAGGGCAACTGGAAGGTCAAGGAGAATCCCCTGCCTTGGCTGGACTGGATCGTGAATGGTGACAGCCTGAAGAACTTCTTTGAAGGCGTGGTTACTGACTATAACGCTGACGGTATGTCAGGTGACTGGGGCTGGGCTAAGGCCGCTTAAGGAGAACAGAATGGAAATTGAAATCGGATTGATCAGTGGAGTGTCCCTTGGTTTTGAATACCAGGAACTAGATAAAGGCTACCTAGTCTTCGACTTGTTTATTATTAGAATCCTACTGAGTCGAGCGACAGAAGAGTAATCCCAGAGCAGTACCTTTACAGCCCTCTTCGGAGGGCTTTTTTTATTCCTTGGAGTAGAGAGCCTTCTCGTCTTCTCTGCGCTTGAGCAGGCCCTTGAGCACCTTGCCGCCTGCCTTGGCCCACTTCAGAAACTCTTCTGCAGCTCCCTCGTAGTCACCACGATTATGCTTCATACGTAGGCTGGACTTCTGCAAGCTTCCTAGTCCTACGTTAAAGCTGAAGCTAACCAGGGCATCGAACTGACCCTGAGTCATCTCTCCAGGGCAAAGCCTGTGTACACCCATCTCAAACCTAGCTAGGTCCTTCCTTAGGATGTCGTTGATCTCGTCCTGGGATAAGGTCCTGTTCCAGCCAGCAGGTAGTTCCAGGTTAAGGCGGTCTGCAAAAGGGACTCGTGCATGATTAGGATCAATAACATGTCCGACACCTATGGTCCACAGACGGGCTGGACAGCGGTAAGCAGTGGCTTTGACACCTTCGTGGTGCTTGATCATCTTGATGCACTCGTCAGATACCCACACTACTTCTTACCCCACTGTCTACTTCCAAACCAGAAGGAAATGATTCCGCTTAGCAGGGCCATCTCATCTTCGGAGAAAACCACGTCACTAGCTTTGATCATGTCATCGACAGACTGCACTTCACCAGACAACATGAACCAGCTAACCAATGCAATATTGATCAGGACTAGTTCAATAACAAAGATGAACGTAACAGCAGGACGAACCATACCATTAAGGTTAACCACCCACTCAGACGCACGAGCCATGATAGCCTTGTCATGGTCCAGTGCGGCACCTTGACGCTGAGCATCAGTCTCCATAGCAATCTGGTCAGTGCGGATCTCTTCGATCTTAGCCTGGGCAAGAAAGCCTTCTTTGGCTAGCTGCAGCTCACGCTCAGTCTGCATCTGTGCAAGCTTAAGCTCGTGCTGCTTGTCTGCCTTGTCCTGGAAATACTCTAGAATCTTAGGCAGGCCAGAGGCAAAGAAACCAATTGCTGATGATATTAGGCTAAGCATCTACTACTCCTTAATCTACAAAATAACCTTCAGTGAACGGATTTATACCACGCTTTAACATTTCTTTAGCAACAATAGCTCGATAGGCATTAGGGTCTGTAACCACCTCACGCATGTACATTAGACGTATTCTGCTACGAAGTTCAGACACTATTCCCATATACACTTTAGCCTGCATACGATCAGGCAATGCCAGGAAGCCAGGGTTGCTGCCTAAGTTCTCAGCAACTTGTCTAGCAACGTCACCCATCCTATTGGACATCTCAACATACTTATCTGCTGGTAGTTTATAACCATACAGATCCCTGCTAGGAGGGCTGATCCGCAGCTCAGGATTATCTAGTACTCTACGAGTAGCATCGTTGATTACAGGAGAGACAGGCAAACCAGTTACCAGACCAGAGATAGGCAGGTTCCTCTCTTCGCCTACCACGTTGACAGATGCAGGAAGGGTCTCACGGATTACAGGAATACGAGACTTCAGATTGTTCACAATCCATGCACGTAGGTCTGGGTCTCTAACTTCACGCACCAGAGGATCTTCCAGTCTAGCAATCGTGTTCAGGATGTTAGGAGTCAAGCCATTGGTCAAACCAACTAGGAAAGATTCTACTCGATCTGGATCCTGGATAGCCAGCATCATGTCAGCTAAACTCTGAGTGAAGGTCTTGTCAAGGAAAGCTGCTCTGACCACGTCACCCATGTTCTTAGCAATGCCAGCCACTCCCTTGCCCTCACGAGCTGCTTGTTGGACAGCCTCAAATGACCCCGCCACTAGGCCTAAAACGGTCTGTACGGGCTCGATACCAGCGTAGCTTATCCACCTCTCACCCACGCCTGGGACGTTCATCTTCATCGAATACTCGGGCTTGCCTTGGGCCTGCCACTTAGCTCTTTCTGCTGGATCAGAAGGCATACCACCAGTGAACTTGTTGTCTTGCACCATGCCGTAGGCCCAGACTACCATCCCAGTACCAAGGATCTGCTGACCAATGAAGTCACGATTCAGATCCTGCTTGAACTTGACCTCACCTTCCAGCTTCATGATACGCTCTTCAAGCTTGGCTGCAGCAGCAGGACTCTTAGCATTAGCTAGCTTATTACGTAGGCTACCGATAGCGTCTTGTAGATTGGTAATATCCTTGACACCCTGACGATAACGAGCAAGACCAATACCTGGAATATAACCAGCACCAAACTTAGCAATGTTAGTAGGAGTGATAATAAATGGTAGGACAAGGCTCAGCTCAGGGATATCACGAGCAGCTTGAGCCACTGCCTTAGTTCCTTTGTCGATCAGGCTATCGCCTAGCTTACTACGGAAGGTACCATAACGTGCAAAGTCATCAATCTCTTGAGCCCAGTCAGGAGCTACCTGCCTCAGGGTATCGAATAGACGATCATCAGCTCTGGATTGTTTCAGTGCCTCGCGCACGTCATCAATAAACTTGCCTGGGGTGGTGCCACGTTTAGCTAAGAAAGTCCTAACACCTTCGTTAGTAGAGGCCTCACGTCCAATACGATTGAGCATTACCTCTAGCTGGGCATGCTCGAACAATGTAGAGTATGCATCGTCAACACCACGCTGCAGCTTCGAGGGCCAAGCAAGCAGCATGTTAGCTGCCTTGGTAGCAGTGTTCAATTCATTGGGATCTTGTCCAGGCATCTGCAACCAGAAGTCATACTTGGACCTAGTCTGCCCATCGATCTCTACAGTATGGTCTCTGATACCACGCATGAACCGAGGAAATACTTTCTGGAAGGCGTAGCTGTAGCCCTTCAGAATATCCATAGCCTCTCCAGGTCTACCTGAAGCAAGACGAGCTAATGGCAGTTCGATAAACCTAGTGGTGTTACCGATAATGTTCTTAGCAATGGTAGAGATACCAGACAAATAGTTGTTACGAACCATGCTGGCAAACTGCTGACGAAGGCCAGGGTTCTTCAGAGAGTCAACCATAGCCTCAGAGACAGCCTTAGCAGCCGCCTCCTTATTCAGAGATGGGTTATTCAGTGTATCGTCTACACCTCGAACTACTGACTTCAGCCACTGGATACAACGTGCGGAGAAATTTATCATTTAGCAAGGTCCATTTGCAATGAAACTAGATATCTTACCACCGTTCTTGAACATCTGATTTAGGTTCTCAAACGATTTAAGAGCAACAGATACAGCATTCTTGTCACCAGCAATGGCTGCTGCAGAGCTCATGGTCTTGGTTAACTGTGATCCAAGGAAAGCTACCATGTTATCGTCACCAGCCAGGAGAGCTTCGTCAAGCTGCTGCATCAGGATAGGCAGGTCTTGCATCTGCTTAGCAAAGATAGGATATACAATCTGTCTCTCTGCGTCAGTCAGCACGTCACCCTTGCGATACTGCTTGGCGATGTCATCAGCCACTCGACTGTAAGCCTCATAGTCCTCTGCACCTACCTCAGACAATAGACGCTTAGCCTCTGCCACTGCTGCAGCTTCCTTATCTTCCAGCGACACACCGATACGAGTAACACTCTGCAGCCTCTGCTTGCCAACCTGAGCCAGCATCTTCAGAGCTTTGGATGATTCATCGTCTAGGTTTTGAGACAAGACACCGAGCAACTTGAACTTCTTGTTCGGATCCATCTGACTGATACGAGCAAGCTGGTTCGCCGTGAATGGACGAACACTCTTAGGAGCAAACTTCTTAAATAGTCCTATGTTACAGACTGGTTTCTTAGCAGCCATCTAACTCTCCTGCAAGGGCAGCGTCAATCAGAGTATCAGTATTCTTATGCTTATTAACCAGCATGTCTTCCAGACTACGAGCTCTGAATGCTCTACCTTGTTGCTGTTTTGATGCTTGTAATAGTTTCGTATAATCTTTAATCGTGGCTAACATATCCAGGTCAGAGGCATTAGGATCTAATCTCTTATAGATATCAGCCACACCTTCGGCTTTAGCCTGAGCAATCTTGTCACCAGGGACCATATCGTCAGTCAAAGACTTACCAAAATTATACACTATTTTAGTCTGTTCGTCAAGGTGTTTCTCGATAGGATTAACTACGCTATCAAGAGCCTTGGACATACGGAAGGGAATGACATCGATTGGTTTCTTACCCTTAGAGGCTGCAAGCTGTGCCTGTTTACCCCTTGCGATTACTTCCTTACGTACCTCAGCACCCAGTTTAGAAATCTGAGAATCAGACAGGTTTAGCGAAGTCTTCAGGAACTTTACATATTCATCATGAGACTTAGACTTGGTAGTAGGATTACCTACAATGTACAGAGCCTTGTCTACTTCAGTCTCAAACTCAAGCTTAGACGTGAAGAACGAAGGCTGTGCACCACGGAGATAGTTAGGAAGCTTGGGCAGGTTATTAACATCGAACTGGTTAACAGCAGCCTGCACTACATCCTGGCCCTGGGTGTCCAAAGTCTGAGCTACAGGGATCACTGGGTTTAGCTGGGCAGATACTTCCCTGGTAGCAATCCTACCATTCTGCTTATTGACCCACTGCCTGCCAAGGAACTCATACTCCATGTTATCTGGACCAAGCTTGATGTCACCCACCTTAGGCATCTCAATCTTAGGACCAGCCTCAACCACAGGCGCACCTGGAATATCCACTGTACCGCCACCAGGAAGGTCTACAACGGTCTGAGTAGGCTCCACCCTAGCAGAGGCTGAGGGCACTGTAGCAGCGGCATCAGCACCCCTTCCAAAGCGTTGTACAACCCCTCCGATGGCACCACCCAGGACAGTACCTAGGCCAGCTCCGATAGCTGCGGATTGTAGTCTACTATCCTCTTCAGTAAACTCAGGACGTACAGCACCAGAAACGGCACCGCCTAATCCACCTGCAGCAGCCATACCCTTCCAACCTTTGAAGAAGGCACTACCAGGAAGCAGAGTAGATGGGTTGACAAGACCACCAAGCAATCTACCAGACAAAGTAGACCAGTAGTTCTCAGTCTCTGACTGCCGTGCTAGGTTCTCTTCAAGGATACGCTCGTTAGACAGCTCACCACCAAGGAGCTGTTTAGCACCGTCAACCTCAGATAGAATCTCAGCCTTAGCACCAGCAATGAAGGAGTCAAGTTTAGACATACCCTGACGATTAAGATACCCAATGATTTCGTCATCAGTGTATCCTTCTTCCCTGGCACCAGCGACATCAAAGCCAGTCTTACCAGCTAAGTAGTCTGCTATCTCAGTCTTGGAGTAGCCTTCTTTCTGTGCTCCTACTACGTTAAAAGCAGCCACAGTTAAGCCCTTTCAAAGAAGCTTCTTAACTTATCCGAGTAGGTCTTTCGTTTACCAGCATTCTTCTCTTGAATCTCTTTTAGAAGGATGGCCTCATACTCAGCAGCATCTACGTCACTACGTACAACCCATCCACTCTCGCCATCTTCAATTTCTTCATCGGTAGGAAGATTGGACTTTGCCTTAGACTTAGCAGCTGCCTTAGCCTTAGGAGCAGGAGGTTCAACCACGGGCTTAGGTTCCATTGCTGCACGCTCTGCTTTTCGAAGAGCCTTCTTATTAGCTTCTGATGCAGCCTCGCCTTGAGCAAAGCTAGCGGCAGACGTAGCAGGCGCAATGACAGAATCAGAAGCAGCAGGTGCGTTAGCTGGAGGAGTAGGGGCAGCATTAGGATCAAAGCCACTGATAGGTTTCTTCTCACCTTTAGGAGCAGCTTTCTTATCGCCATCAGCGGGCTGGTCTTTCTTAGCCCCAGCGGCTAGCAAAGCTGCTAACGAATCTGGTTTAGTAATGACCTCAACCTCACCAGAAGCAACTGGAGTATCATCCATCTTGTACAGTCTACCAGCCTTCTCGTACAAAGCACCACCACCCTTGAGCTGATAGGTAGAGCTAACTTTCTTACCACCTTCCAGAGTAGCAGTCATCTTAGAAGCTTCAGCAGCAGCCAATGCAGCAGGCTGAGCATAACCAGCAGCAGCTAGCTGACGAGCAATGCTAGCGTAAGCGTTAGCAGAAGCAGTGGGATCAGTAGGATCAATACCCTGCAGCCCCTGAGAGATAATGCTGTTGACTTCAGATACCCTACGCAAAGCAGGATCTGATACCTCAAAGAAGCCACGTCCCTGGAACAGGTTAGCAATACCACGACCAAGCATAGCACCTGACGTAGCAGCTAATCCTAGCTGAGGGTTCTGGAAGTTCTGATACTTCTGAATCTCTTGCTGAGCTAACTGACGCTGCAAGTATTCAGGATCATTACCTAATATCTGTTGTGCGCTAAGTCCCATATCTAATCCTTAGAATAAACCGTAGTCAGAGAAATTCATACCAGAAGGTACTGATACTCTTCCTTGGAATGGGTTAATATAAGTTCTCATATCAGTAGCAAAAGGAGTTCTAGCAGCAGCTCCGCCACCACCACCAAAGCCACCAGCAGCAGCAGACAAGGCAGCTTGCAAGAATGCAGAATTAGCAGCGTTAGCTTGCTGGACACCCTGGTAACGGGTATTAGCAGCCTGAGACATACCAGCACCAAGCAACTGACCACCAGCAGCAGAGCCTTGAGTAGCTAGACCACCAAGCTGCAGACCAAGATTGTAAGGATCTTGACCAAGCTGCTCGATACTCTGAACAGTACCAAGGGTAGACTGTAGAGGAGCAAGTGCCTGAGTAGGGATCGCATACTGTTGACCAAGGAGACTAGAACCAGTACCATACAAACTAGTTCCGAAGCCAATCTGCTGCTGTGCAGCCTGCTCAGCCTGGGCAGCTAGCTGTAGATCCTGAGTCCTACGAGCCTCTGCTAGTGCACGAAGCTCAGGCTGACCGATGTCACCAACATTAAGACCAGCCCTGCCACGTCCGAATACAGAGCTTGCAAGACGCTGCTCTTCACGTGCGCGGGTAGGCTCCAGGAGTGCCTGTTGCTGGGCCATATAACGCTGTCTGACAGCCTCTGGAGTCTCTCCCAGGTATTGGGTACCAAGGTTAAAAGCCTGCTGAGCAGCAGCCCCTACAGGCGCAGCAGCCATCTGAGCCTGCTCTGCAGTGGTAACAGCACCACCAGTCAAGCCCATTAGCCTGTCCTGCAGAGCCTTGAGCTCAGGAGCTACGGTGTAGCCTCCAGCAGTTACTCGTGGAAGACCAGTGACTGGATCAGTCTCAGTGGTGAACTGTGACGTGCCGAACCTAGAGGTCATCCCAACAGGACGGAAGGCAGACGCATAAGCAGCTAGACGAGCAGCTTCAGCCTGCTGAGCAGCAGCCCTATCTGCAGCAGCTCTAGTCTGGTCTGCACCAGTAAAGACATCTAGTACGTTACCAACGATCTTACCCATTATAGACTCCTTGAGTATACTTTGTATACATTTCCATCATTTCCTTTGACAAACTGCAAGAATGTAAAACCTATTGTCTCACCAAACTTACCTAACTTCTCATTATCTACTAGTCCGTAGATAGGTACATTAAGTAAGTCTTGCAGTCTATCTAGGTTTCGTACATAGTCCTTCTTTACTTCGGAGGTCCACTTCCAAACATCAGTGTGTAACCAGAACAAATCGTTTGCGTACTCTAGATACATTATGTACTCAGCACGCTGTACTACTGGCAGCTTACCCATTAAGCTTTCATAATGTACGCAAGAGCGTAGTATGGAGGCAGGTTAGCGTTGGTACCAGAGGAACCAGTAGACCCAGTAGTCCCGCTTACTGATACACTGTGAGTGTGTGACGCATCAAAGTTAATACTGCCCACGTTAGAAGTATCAGTAGAAGCAGGAGAGGCGTTGTCAGTATAGTTACCACCCTTAGAGAAGACACCAGTGGCAACACCACCGTTGTACCAAGTCTCAGAAATCTTCTGCAACGAACCAGTAAGTGAAGCACTGTCTGTAGTAGCTGATGCACTGAATGTGTGCGTGTGTGCTACAGCAATTGCGTTTGCACTACCACCAGTAGCGGCTACAGCATAAGCAGAACCAGCACCTACAACAAACTTATCACGAAGGTCTGGAGTTCCATTAGAACCATTACACAGGTACCAGCCACTAGGGATAGAAGCAATGCTACCAGACCACATGATAATACCACCACTAGGGAATGCAGCAGTGGCAGCAGCAGTAGCAAAGGCAGTGGTAGCAAGCTGAGTCGTGTTAGTACCAGCAGCTGCAGTGGGTGCCGAAGGAGTACCAGTAAAGGTTGGGCTATTGATATCTGCTTTAGATGAGATAGCAGAAGCTACAGCAGTAAGCTCCGTATCAATCTCAGTACCTTTAACTAGCTTATTACTATCACCACTAGGAAGAGAATCCTTAGCGGTAAAGTTAGTGGCTTTCGTATAGTTACTCATATCTTATCCTTAGATAATAGTCTTACCTAGTTTAACACCTACGTCAATCTTCTGAATTGACAAAGGATTACCATTAATATCTGACTCAATGCCAATCTGCATCACAGCACCTGACCCACCTAAGTTAGCAGTGAAACGATCAAGGACAATACCACCAGAGTATTCAGCAATGTTATACTCAGCAATACCGTATTCATATGCAGTTGCTGACTCTAGATTGGTAGTCACAGATTGATAGTTGTCGGTATAGTCAAAGCCATACTTAATAGCAATAGCCTGATTAGAACCACCAATAACAACAAAGCCAGCCTTCTTCAATACCTTAATGCTAGTTGGTTGATCAAAGTCAAAGTAGTTAGTAAAGTAACGCAGGCGATAGCTAGTACCATTATCATCATGACCAAAGTACTTACCAACATAACCAGCTTTACCAATCAAGAGCTCTTTAGCTACAGTGGTAGTAAAGGCGTGAGGCTCGATACCAGTCCAGATAGTAGCTCTGGCTGAGCCATCCTGCAGAGGAGCCCTGAGGTCAAAGCAGTAGACAAACTTAGTAGCAGGCAAGGCAAGCAGGTAGAATGCATCACGATCGTAATACACTGCACGAATCTTGGTGGTGGTCTCTGATGCTACGTTAGCTACCAACTCATCTCGTACGTTCTTAGACAGGTCACGGAAGGGTAGAGACTTCTCTTGCACCACGCGCTGCAGGCTACGTACGCCAGAGTCAGACAAGAAGATGATATCCGTACCAGTGTTAACGATAGAGTCCCTAGCTACGCAGCCCACGTTAGGTATGAAGTCAGCTAGCGTGAGCTCAGTGACATCAATCGGGTTAGCGTAGATAGCAATGTTATTACGTCCGAAGATGATCAGGAAGCCGTTGTGAGCAGCCATGCCAATGATCTGGTCTGTGTTAGGAAACACTGCATTCAAGGACAAAGAACCTGAGTCACCGCCATCAAACTCAGAGCCATTAAGAAGCTGGCTGAAGTATACCGTCTGCTTGTCACCTACAATGTCTGCCATCCAGATACGACCATAAGCAGCTAGTACACAATTAGGTTTGAAGTCAGTAGTAGCATACCCAGGAGGTAAAGAGCCTACATCACCGAGACGCTGAAAACCATAAGTGCCGCTATCATGGTCATGAGGACCGCCACCGCTAACAGGTAGCTCATGGTAGACCAGTGTTTCATGGCCTGCTTGAACCAAGTAAGCATGAGGAACAGCATCAACACCGTCACCAAACGGCAGAGAAGCTGCCTGCCAGTCGTTACCAGAGATTGTATAAGAGACATCACCAGAGTTCGTAGTGTTACGTACAGTCTTAGTTACTAGTGTAGTAGTACCGACAAATAGCTTATTGTTGCCTCCAGAGATAAGCTTATTACCGTCAGTAGGATCAGCCATCTCAAACAGAAACTCGATGTTATTACTTCCAAGATCCGTGTTAGTAGCATTGACAGCATCCCATCCCCTACGTGAACCAATACGACCGTACCTATCAATCACACAATTCTGAGCAGTTAGAGCAAAGCCAGAGGACAACTGAATACTAGACTCCTGAGTATTTAAACCCAAGAAGCCAGGAGCAGCAATCGTAGCAGTAGCTAGAGGTTTAGCCATTAGTATGGAGTCCAGAGATTCTCGTCAGGATAACGACTATTCTCAATAGCGATATGGTCTGCCAATGAGGTCTGGTACAACTGGTAAGCTTCAGCACTGGTCATGCCAGAATCTTCACCGCGCTCAACCAAAGCTTTGGCATAAGCCAGGAATATCACTGGCTCTGAAGGTACAGTAATCTTGTCACTGTTAGCAGACAGAGCAGCCTGAGGCTTGATGATGTTAAAGTTAACATTGTAGATAGCATCTGGAATAGGATACAGGTCAACCTGAGTATCACCGTTAGCGTCTACACCGTTAAAATTATAGTAAGTAGGGAAGTCTTTCTGAGGAGTCTGGTTTAAGAACCACTCATCCATAGCCCTGGTAGGAGCATACTCTAGAAAGTTATCCTTCTCTAGGCATAAAACATCCAAGACACGAAACCGTTGACCAGATCCAGTCATGACATAGTTAAACAAGTCAGGAGCAGTGGTAACAGTTAGGGTCTCTGACAGAGCGTTCCAGTTGTATGCATCCTCTACCTGACGCTTGGCATCGTTAACAAACTTACTAATAAGCTTGGAGTAAGGAGTGTCAGTAACAGCAGTGACCTCGTTCTCGCGCAAGCGCACCAAGACTTCATTGACTAGATCTAAATAGTTCATTACCATTTCACCTTATCAGCCCAGTAAGCTGCAGACATCTTACCTTTAGCAATGTTAGCAGCATGACGAGCCTTAAAAGACTTCTGTCGTTTAGTAGGATCTTTGTCCCCAGTTACACCTTGTTGCCCAAAGCGAATAGTCTTGACCTCGTCACCAGACTTAGCCACTACAACATGTGACTTAGTTGGATGGTTAGGAGTACGCTTAGGCTTGTTATAACCAGATACGCCAGCACGCTCAAGTCTAGAATCCTTTTTCATATTGCATTTACCTTAACTGGTAGACACACACCGTCAACAGCACTGTCACCTAAAGCCTTCAAGACATCTTTTACTTTAGCTTCACACTTCTCTTGGCTGTAATAGTTCTCGTCAGCTTTCCAGAATGCACAGTCACCGCCAACGCAGAAGAAAGCTACCGCGATCCACATAGTCATTTCTTAGCAGTCTTCTTAGCTTGTTTGAAAGCCTTAGCAGTCGGAGCACCCTTGCTACCAACCTTCCTCATCTTCTCACCAGAGCCTTCAGCAATACGCTTACGCTTGGCATGGATGTTAGCGTAGAGACCTTGCTTCATTTCATCTTCTTTTTCTTAGGCTTCGACTTACCAGCAGCACTCAAGGCAATGGCAATAGCCTGCTTCTGAGGCTTGCCTGACTTCATCTCTTTCTTGATATTCTCAGAGATAACTTTCTGAGAAGAGCCTTTCTTCAATGGCATATCAGCCTCCATGGAATTGAGTAGCTTGATTAGTAAACAGCTCGATTGTAGCAATGTAAGTAATAGACGATGTACCAGACTGAGATATCTTAATTTGATCCCCAGCCTCGATAGCTACTACAGCATCGGACAGAAGAACAAACTCACCTACGCCTAGGTTCTTACCACCAATGATATAATGAGTAGCATTCTCTGAAGCATCATACCAAGTAACAGTAGGACTATTAGTACCAGCAGTACTGACAATGTACATCAAAGACCATAGACCAGTGTTCTTCGTAGGCACAGTGAAGATAGTCTCTTCTGCCGTGGTGGTCTTGGTTTTAGCTACGGATATCGTACGTGCCATGGTTTATAGTCTCTATAGATGCTATATTATACCACACTTTTTACTGTTTGTCAACTGTTTTCTTACCTAACCAGCCCTGAACAGTGTCTGTTTCCCAGATACGGATAGCTGTCCAGACGATCGTAAACAGGGCTGCAACGGCTGGTAGCACGTCAGCTAGGGTACCTATTACCGTGACTACAGAAACCCCGTCCAGGGCGTGCTTGGTGCCTTCTGATACGTCCATTACAGTGCCTCCGACATTTGCCTTATGATACCGTTGATATAAAGGATAGCTACTATAATAGCTGCCAACCCAAAGCAATAGACCTTGAGCATGAATAATTGCTTTCTGTCATGCCCGTCCTCGTTATAGATTCTTTCCCAGTCCTGCTTCATGCGCGCTTCAATCCTGATAATGTCATCTACAGCCTTCTGACCATAGTTTCTTTTGACTTCATCAAGCATTTCTTGTCGCATATCGTGAATCTCTCTGAATCTTTTCCACTCTTCCACAGCTTCAAAGAAGTGAGTATCAGGTTTTCTTACT
>Ga0208009_1000109_pt1 | contig 22865 bp, 21 predicted proteins | sample Wag4_2014_7_16_FD_187364 | JGI IMG/M metagenome (GOLD analysis project Ga0208009, IMG submission 187364) | Fresh water mixed with fracking chemicals microbial communities from Ohio, USA - Utica-2 Time Series FC 2014_7_16 (SPAdes) (version 2) ...
GGGGGTGACCATGGCGGTGACGACACGGCCGAACGGTGCATTCCCCCAGGGGTTGGCAGTTGCCGGGTTCAAGCCTCACCTCCCTGCCCGTCAGAGCCCTGAATCAACAGTTCAGCGATCTGGATGGCGTTGAGAGCGGCGCCCTTGCGGATCTGATCCCCGCACAGCCAGAGCTCCAGAGCGTGGGGATCGCTGAGGTCCTGGCGAATGCGGCCTACCGCCACCGGATCGCGACCGGTGACATCCGTGGGCATCGGGAACCGGTTGATCTCAAAATTTTCCAGCAGCTCCACCCCTGGGGCCCGCTGCAGGAGTTCACGCGCTTCGGACACCGGAAACGGCTCGAAGAATTCGATGTTGACGGCCTCGGAGTGGGCCCTCAGCACGGGCACCCGCACACAGGTTGCCGTCAGGCGCAGGTCGGGCAACCCCATGATCTTGCGGGTCTCATTGAGCATCTTGAGCTCTTCCTCGCAATAGCCATTGGTCTGCAGGGGAGAGTTGTGCAGAAAGAGGTTGAAAGCCAGGGAGTGGGGCAGCACCGCACTGACCGGTTCGCCGCCATCGAGCACGGTGCGACTGAGGGTGCGCAACTCCTCCATCGCCCTGGCCCCGGCCCCGCTGGCGCTCTGATAAGTGCTGACCACCACGCGCTTGATCGGCCGGCGGGCCTGCAGGGGTGCCAGGGCGAGGCTCAGCAGGATCGTGGTGCAGTTGGGATTGGCAATGATCCCCTGATGGGTGAACGCCGCGGCCGGATTGACCTCCGGCACCACCAGCGGCACGTCGGCATCCATCCGGAACGCACTGGAGTTGTCGATCACCACCGCGCCAGCCGCAGCAGCGACGGGAGCCCAGCGGCGAGACGCGGAGCCCCCTGCGGAGGCCAGCACCAGATCGACGGCCCCGAAACTGGCGCTGTCCACCGCCTGGATCGTCAGGGTGCGGTCCTGCCAGCGCAGGGTCTGACCAGCCGAGCGGGGCGAGGCCAGCACGGTCAGTTCGGCGATGGGAAACTGCCGTTCAGCCAGCAGCTCAAGCAGCTCCCGGCCCACCGCACCGGTGGCGCCGAGAATGGCAACGCGCAGAGGCCGCCGAGGCAGAGCGGCGCCGGCACGGGCAGCGGTGGAAGCGGAAGCGGTCTGAGCGGCAGTCAAGAGGATCGGTGAGATTCGGGTGGAGACGGGGTCCCTGTCGATCAGCGGAACGAAACGGCTTCCGGGATCGGATCAGGTGAACGGCCGCGGGCTGCGCACACCTGCAAACCAGGGGCTGGGTCGCTGGAGGGACCAGCGCCGGATTCGGTTGATGCAACACCAGAGTGATGCAGCAGAAGCGCTGGGCACGAATTCACGGTCGGGCGACCATATGGACGGGGAGGCAGGAAAGGAACAGGTTTGGCGAGCGGCTGATGGCTCCGCCGAATGGGGAGCATCCGCGGCGTTGAGCGGCTGGTGGAGCCGTGGTGTTGGCCGAGGAAGGTGGGATGGCGGGAGGCAAAGAAGCCGGAGTGGCGATGCGGGATGGCCCACCGGGTGAGCTCACGGCTGGGGTGGAAAAGGAACTCTGGCGCTGGATCAGCGCTCTGACGAGGGATCACAGCTGGAGTTCACAGGGGAGGATCCGGAAACTGAATCCGATCGACAAGGCGAACAGAACGGAATGGGCGCTGCGTGGACAACAGAAACGAGCAGATGGGGTTCAGATTGCCGATGGGTGGGGTGCATGCTGCTGATCGTGCAGCGCGAACGTTGGCCTGAGCCGAGAGATCACCCGAGCGTCTGGAGCTGATATGGGATGTGGTGTAACGCAGCTGGCCGAGGCAACCGGCTCGGACGGGTGGCTGGGGCACCAAAACAGGTGACCCAAGGCTGATGCACCAGGAGAGGTGCCCCAAGACTGGCGCCCTAAGGCGAGGCATGGGCCGGATGGACTCAGCAGCGGACGAACCACAACCCAACAATGGCTTCACAATACCGCCGCCAGAGACCGGTGTAGACCCTTTCTTAGAATCGGTGGCTGCAGAGTTTTCCCATGAGTCGAGCCGCCAACGCCGCAAGCCCCGCCAAGGCCGCCACAACTCCCAGCACAGCCGCCGCCACTGCCACCGCCACACCGAGCGCCACGCGGCCGGCCACGGCCGACCTGCTGGTTAAATCCACCGCCCGCCCCGGCAGCCGGGTCGCCCTTGAACTGGCCATCTCCGGCAGCCGCAGCCAGGCCTCCTACGAGGCGGCCGTGCAGAGTCTCAGCCGCACCGTCAAGCTGCCAGGCTTCCGCAAGGGCAAGGTGCCGAAAGCGGTGCTGCTGCAACAGATCGGTCCGCTGCGGATCAGGGCCACGGCCCTGGAGGACCTGGTGGATTCGGCCTGCCGCGATGCCATGGCGCAGGAAAGCGTGGCTGCCCTCAGCAGACCTGAGCTGACCGAGGGGTTTGACGTGGTGCTCGAGCGCTTTGAGCCAGGCACTGATCTCACCATCACCCTGGAACTGGACGTCGAACCCACGCCGACCCTGAAGAAGACCAAAGGGCTCAAGGCAGAAGCGGAAGCCGTGACCTTCGAACCCGAACGGGTCGATGACCTGATCGAGCAGTCACGCCGGCAGCTGGCAACCCTGGTGCCCGTGGAGGGGCGCCCAGCCGCCAGCGGAGACGTGGCCGTGCTCAGCTTCTGTGGTGTCTACGCCGATACCGACGAACCGATCAGCGGCGGCAGCAGCGATGCCATGGAGGTGGAACTGGAGGACGGCCGCATGATTCCCGGCTTCGTGGAGGGGGTGATCGGCATGGCCATGGGCGAGACCAAGACCATCGACTGCCAGTTCCCCGAGTCCTATCCGCAGGAGGACGCAGCTGGCCGCAAGGCCCGCTTCGAGATCACTCTCAAGGATCTCAAGACCCGTGAGCTGCCGAACCTCGACGACAGCTTCGCCCAGCAGGCCAGCGACAAACAGACCCTCAGTGAACTGCGCCAGGATCTGGAGCAGCGGCTCAAGGACGATGCCGAGCGCCGCGCCAAGGCGGCTCGCCATGAGGCCCTGTTGAGCGCCCTGGTGGAGGAGCTGGAGGTGGAGCTGCCCGAAACCCTGATCCAACAGGAAGTCCGCACCCTGATCGAGCAGACCGCCGGCCAGATCGCCCAGCAGGGGATGGATGTGAAGAAGCTGTTCACTCCTGACCTGGTGCGATCCCTGATGGAGACCTCACGCCCCGAGGCCGAACAGCGGCTCCGGCGCAGCCTTGCGCTCCAGGCGCTGGCCAAGGCCGAGGCGATCGAGGTGGCCGAGGCCGACCTGGAGACGAAGATCAAGGAGATCAGCCGCGGCCTGAGCAACCAGGGACCAATCGATCCGCAGCGGCTTCGCCAGGCCGTCGCCAACGATCTGCTCCAGGACAAGCTGCTTGATTGGCTGGAGGCGAACTGCACCGTCACCACCACGGCAGTGGCCGCCCCAGCGGACAGCGGCGAAGCGGTGAGCGATCGCCAGCCAGAGTCAGCCCAATCCGACGAGGCCCCCGAGCCCAGCCCCGCAGCCGCCCCGACAAAACGACGTTCCTGAGCCAGCTCCCCATAGATTGCCGTTCCACCGCAGCAGCCGAGCGTGACCGCCGCCCCCCAGCTGAGCCCAGGCCCCACAGCCCTGCGCACCCATCCGGCACTGAGCCGATGGTCGGGGCTCAGCCCCCAGGCCATCGCGCCGGGCAGCCCGGTGGGCGCCCCCGGGGTGCTGCCCACCGTGGTGGAACAGTCAGGGAAGGGCGAGCGGGCCTTCGATATCTACTCGAGGCTGTTGCGCGAACGCATCATCTTTCTGGGCACCGGCGTCGATGACGCAGTTGCCGACGCCCTGGTGGCCCAGCTGCTGTTCCTCGAGGCAGAGGACCCCGAGAAAGACATTCAGATCTACATCAACTCGCCGGGCGGCTCCGTCACGGCAGGCCTGGCGATCTACGACACCATGCAGCAGGTGGCACCTGATGTGGTGACGATCTGTTATGGCCTGGCCGCCTCCATGGGTGCCTTCCTGCTGTCGGGCGGCACCAAGGGCAAACGTCTGGCCCTGCCCAACGCTCGGATCATGATTCATCAGCCCCTCGGGGGAGCACAGGGCCAGGCGATCGATATCGAAATCCAGGCCCGGGAAATCCTGTACCTCAAGGACACCCTCAACGGCCTGCTGGCGGAGCACACCGGCCAGCCGTTGAGCCGGATCGCCGAAGACACTGACCGCGACTACTTCCTTTCCCCGTCAGAAGCGGTTGAATACGGGTTGATTGATCGGGTCGTGACCGACTCCGCTGCCGCCAGTGCGTCCTGACCCTGGGTTTGATCCTTAAGGTCGGCGCGTGCTGCCCTGATTCGGGGCAATCCTGGACTCTGGGGCCCCCGGGCCTGTCTTCCCCTCTTGAACCGGATCCCTGTTCCGGCCGATTCCGCCGATGGCCAAGTTCGACGCCCACCTGAAGTGCTCCTTCTGCGGCAAATCGCAGGATCAGGTGCGCAAGCTGATCGCTGGGCCTGGCGTCTACATCTGCGATGAGTGCATCGACCTGTGCAACGAGATCCTCGACGAGGAACTGGTTGACGGCCAGGGCGGCGCGGCTCGCCACGCCCCGGAGCCGAGCCGCGGCAAGCCCCCCACCAAGAAGGTGAGCAAACCGGCTCCCACCCTGGCGGAGGTTCCCAAACCACAGGCGATCAAGGATTTTCTGGACCGTCAGGTCGTCGGTCAGGACGAGGCCAAGAAAACGTTGTCGGTCGCGGTCTACAACCACTACAAACGCCTGGCCTGGCAGGGCGACGGCAAGGGTGAAACCGCTGAAACCGCCACCCGGCTCCACAAGAGCAACATTCTGCTGATCGGCCCCACGGGCTGCGGCAAGACCCTGCTCGCCCAGACCCTGGCCGAGATGCTGGCGGTGCCTTTCGCCGTGGCCGACGCCACCACCCTCACCGAGGCCGGCTATGTGGGCGAAGACGTGGAAAACATCCTGCTGCGGCTGCTGCAGAAGGCCGACATGGATGTGGAACAGGCGCAGCGGGGCATCATCTACATCGATGAGATCGACAAGATCGCGCGCAAGAGCGAGAACCCCTCGATCACCCGTGATGTGTCGGGCGAGGGGGTGCAGCAGGCCCTGCTGAAGATGCTGGAAGGCACCGTGGCCAATGTGCCTCCCCAGGGGGGCCGCAAGCATCCCTATCAGGACTGCATCCAGATCGACACCAGCCAGATCCTGTTCATCTGCGGCGGCGCCTTCGTCGGCCTCGAGGATGTGGTGCAGAAGCGCATGGGTCGCAACGCCATCGGTTTCATCCATCCAGACGGCTCAGGGCGGCCCCGCAGCACCAAGGATCGCCAGGCCGCCGATGTGCTGCGCCATCTGGAGCCGGATGACCTGGTCAAGTACGGGCTGATCCCGGAGTTCATCGGCCGCCTGCCGGTGACCGCCGTGCTGGAGACCCTCGACGCCCGGGCCCTGCAAGCCATTCTCACCGACCCCCGCGACGCTCTGGTGAAACAGTTCCAGACCCTGCTCAGCATGGACGACGTGGCCCTGCAATTCGAAACCGACGCCATCGAGGCGATCGCCGCCGAGGCGCACCGCCGCAAGACCGGCGCCAGGGCCCTGCGCGGCATCGTCGAAGAGCTGATGCTGGATGTGATGTACGACCTGCCCTCCCGGGAGGATGTGAAGACCTTCACGATCACCCGGGATCTGGTTGAACAGCGCACCCGCGCCCAGGTGGTGCAGCTGGGCGGCAGCATGGAGGAGGCGCGCCAGGCCAGCGCCTGACGACGCCGTTCACTCCACCCTCCCTTCCGCCAGCCTTGCCCGCCGCCGACCATCTGCAGGTTCCGCGCCAGCACGGCCTGTTCAATCACCACGGCATCGACCTGGGGGATGGCACCGTCGCCCACTATCTGGAGGGGCGCGAGATCCTGCGCAGCTCCGTGGAGGCGTTCAGCCGGGGGCAGCCCCTGAGCGTGGTGGAGTACCCGGAAGGAAGCTGCTCAGCCAGCGGGGTGACTCTGCGCCGGGCCATGGGACGCCTCGGGGAGCAGAACTACAACCTGCTGTTCAACAACTGCGAACACTTCGCCCACTGGTGCAAGACCGGCCGGCATCGCAGTTCCCAGGTGGAGGACTGGCTGAACACGGGCAGCCTCGGGGCCCTGGCGCTGGGCCAATGGCTGCCGGCGGCGGTGCTGAGCGGGGCGCGGCTGCTGCTCAGCCAGGGCCTGCGACTCGATGCCCTCCGGCTCGATCCCCAACAGCTGGAGCAGGGCCTGGCGGTGGCCCGCCGCAGTCTCGATCAGCTCGACAGGCTGCGCCAAGGGCTGCAGCAGAAGCTGGACGAAGAACTGGCCCGGGCCGAAGCCCGTTGGGGAGAGGGTCAGTTTGAAGGCCTGCGCCGTGCCGCCCTGCGACTGGCGGACCAGCTTGCCGACGTGGAGGATCTGGAGGCGGCAATGGAGCAGCGCCTGCAGGCGCTGGAAGCTCCGAGAGCGCTCAGCGACGCGAGCGCCCGGGATCAATGAGCTGCCGGTAGCCTCATCATTCCGCTTCCCCGAGGCAGCACGCCATGCCTTCGGCCTACCAGCCTCTTCATCACAAGTACCGGCCCCAGCGCTTCGATCAGCTGGTGGGTCAGGAGGCGATCGCAGCCACACTGGGCCATGCGCTGCGCTCAGGCCGGATTGCGCCCGCCTACCTGTTCTGCGGTCCGCGCGGCACCGGGAAGACGTCCAGCGCCCGGATCCTGGCCCGGTCGCTGAACTGCGTCGCCAGTGAGGGGCCGACGCCGGAGCCCTGCGGCACCTGTGAACTGTGCACCTCGATCGCTGCGGGCAACGCCCTCGATGTGATCGAGATCGACGCCGCCTCCAACACCGGCGTCGACAACATCCGCGAGCTGATCGAACGCTCCCGCTTCGCGCCGGTGCAGGCCCGCTGGAAGGTGTATGTGATCGACGAGTGTCACATGCTCTCGACCGCCGCCTTCAACGCCCTGCTCAAAACCTTGGAGGAACCCCCGCCCCGGGTGGTGTTCGTGCTGGCCACAACGGATCCCCAGAGGGTGCTGCCCACGATCCTGAGCCGCTGCCAGCGCTTTGATTTCCGGCGCATCCGCCTGGATGCCCTGGAGCAGCATCTGGGCTGGATCGCCGGGCAGGAAAACATCGGCATCAGCGCCGAGGCCCTGACCGTGGTGGCCCAGCGGGCGCAGGGTGGGCTGCGCGATGCCGAGAGCCTCCTGGATCAGCTCAGCCTGCTGCCGCCGCCGATTGAAGCGGCGGCGGTCTGGGAGCTGCTGGGGGCCGTGCCCGAACAGGAGCTGCTGGAGCTGGCCGGCGCCCTGGCGAGCGCTGAACCCCTGCAGCTGCTGGAGAGCTGCCGCAGCCTGCTGGAACGGGGCCGGGAACCGGGGGCGGTGCTGCAGGGCCTGGTGGGTCTGCTGCGCGATCTGGTGCTGGCCGGGGTGGCCCCCGATCGACTGGAACTGACCGGTGTCTCAGCCCAACTGCGCGACAAGCTGCCCGCCGTCGCCCAACGGATCGGCAAGGCAAGACTGTTGCAGTGGCAAGCCCAGCTGCGAGGCAGCGAGCAGCAGCTGCGCCACAGCATCAACCCGCGGCTGTGGCTGGACGTGCTGCTGCTTGGGCTGCTGCACGACCCGGCATCCCCGGTCGCCAAGGCTGATCCAGCTGCTGATCCAACACCCCGGCTCAGCGCAACCCCAGCTCCCATCCCCCCCACTGCCACATCAGCAACAGCAGCAACAGCAGCAACAGTTTCGCCGCCGGCCCAAGAGCCAGCGCCGGCCACCAATCTGGTGGAGCTGTGGCAGCAGATTCTGGGCAGCCTTGAACTGCCCTCCACCCGGATGCTGCTCTCCCAGCAGGCTCGCCTCGTGCGCCTGGAACCTCAGCGAGCCGTGGTGCAGGTGGCCGCCAACTGGATGCCGATGGTGCAGACGCGCCAGACCCTGGTGGAGCAAGCCATCGCCCGGGCCCTCGGTCAGCCTCGCCAGCTCGTGCTGGAAGCCACCAGCGATCCACCTGCCCAGGGGAGCGGAGCAGCGGCACAGCCGCTGACCAGCAGCGGCAGTACGTCTGCCGCCCCACCCGGGCCGGCGACACCGCCTCCTCCGGCCAGCGGCATAGGGGCAGATCGGACAGCCGCTGACCTGAAGAGCACACCGAGCAGGCCCGCAGCCTCCGCTGCAGCAGCCGTCGAGCCTGCTCCTCCTGCCGAGCCCCACCCCCGAGAGACTGGGGGTGGCACCCCTCTCGACGAGCGTGCACGCCGACTGGCGGACTTCTTCAACGGCGAGGTGATCGAGCTGGACAGCCCGCTGGATGAACGCGGGGACCAGCCCACCAGCCCGTTCTCCGGAGCGGATGCCGCCTGATCAGGCGGGAGCGGAACCCTCGCCGATGTGCAGGGTTTTCGCCCAGACGAGACGCTTGGGTCGCAGCGCCATCCGCAGGGTCGTGTAAGGGATCACCAGGAACCAATGGCCGAGATAGAGAATGCCGACCAGCAGGTTGACCGGATGCATGGCCGGCATGGGCGGGCCCTCACTGCTGCGCCGGCAGCCGAGCAGGATCGAGAGGCCCGAGAGGCTGAATGCCACCAGGGAGAGAGGCCAGATCGTCGGAGGGGTGCGGGTGATCGCCGAGCCAAGCAGATCGGCGGCGGCCATCACCGGCAGGACGTACTGAAGCAGGAAAAAACCAGCCAGATCGAGCTTGCGAGCCCCTGAGAGCCGACCCGAGAGCAGACCGGGGGAATAGTCGAAGAACCGCTGCAACCCGCCCTCCGCCCAGCGCTGACGCTGGCGCCAGAGAGCCGCCACACTCAGCACGGCCTCCTCCTGCACGGGCGGATCCCAGAGAATCGCCACCGGCTGCTGGTCGAGCACCAGGCGGAAGCTGAGATCCAGGTCGTCGGTGACGGTCTCCTCGTTGAAGCCGCCGGCCTGCTCAAGGGCAGACCGGCGCAGCAGCTGCCCGTTTCCCCGCAGCTCCACCACCCCGCCCCGGCGCTGACGGCCCTCCTGCACCACGGTGTCGAGAGCCATCTCCATCGCCTGAGCCCGGGTGAGCCAGTTGGCATCAGGGTTGACAACGGCCTTGCGCAGCTGGACAGCCCCCCAGCCTCCCTGCTCGGCCAGCGGCATCAGCCGCTCGAGCGTGTCGGGCTGGAGATCCGCGTCGGCATCGAGCACCAGCATCCAGGGCGCCTCCAGCTGTTGCAGTGCCAGATTCAGCGCCCCCGACTTGCCGCCGCCGGCGTCCGGCTCACGGCGCAGCACCCTCAGGAACGGATGGCGCTCCTTCAGGTCAGCCAGCACCAGGGGGGTGCGATCGCTGCTGCCGTCATCGATCACCCACAGCCGCAAGGCCGCTGCGGGATAGCGGAGCCGGGCGATGCCTTCGACCAGGCGGCCGATCACCGCCTGTTCATCGCGGGCCGCCACCACCAGATCCACGGCCGGAGCGGTCGCCGGGCTGCGCGTGGCAGGCCCCTGATCAGAGGCCATGGAAGCAACTGGGGAAGCCTCCCCAGCGGTGGCACCCGGGACTGCACCGGATCCGGCCGCCGATCGACGGGCCAGGGCGGGCAGCAACACCGTGTGCACACTGAAGCCACCGAGCAGCACGGCCAGAGTGGTGGCTGGCACCAGACGCAGACCTGGATCCAACCAGTGCGGGCCCATGCCGGCGATGCCGCAGGCCACCAGAAACAGGGCCGACTTGCCGCGTCTGTTGTTGGTGGCACTGCTGCTGGTGGCACTGCCGTCCGCGGCCATCGAGATCCCCGGAAGTCCCTGGACTTTAAGGGGCGCTGCTGAGGGAGCCGGGGTTGAGAGCGGAGAGCGGCTGCAGTGAGGTGCCGGGATAGTAGTGCTCAAGGATCGACTGGGTCGTCCAGCCCCGACCACCCAGATCGATGGCGCCAGCCTGGGACAGGCCTGCCCCATGGCCAAACCCACCCCCCACAAACCGCCAACTGGCCGCGCCCTGAGGTTCCACCACGAACAGGGTGCTGGGCAACTGCCTGAGGTTGCGCCGGATTGCATCCCGCCGCAGCACCACCGCCTCACCACCGGCGCCGCGAATCTCCAGGGCAAGCACCCGACCGCTCGCACCCCGCTCCAGCACCTTCAGCTGCGTCGGCAGCCCCAGCGCGGGGGCCACGGGCAGCAGGGCCTGGCGGAGCTGCCCGGCATCAAGGCTGCGGATCCAGCGAAACCGCGGGTGATAAGACCCGTAAAAGTCACGGCTGGCGAGCAGCGCCGGCAGCTGGCCGGGCTGAAGTGGCAGCGAAAAGCGGGACTGGACGGTGGTCGATCCATCCAGCCGGGGTTTCAGGTAAGGGAGGGAACCGCCGCTCCAGACCTCCTCAAACCCGGCGGACACTCCGCCATTGGTGGCGTGATAAACCGCATGAATCGGTTCCCCCTGCCAGACGAGCACCCGGTGATGGGTGCTCGCGATCGCCTGCCGCACCGCCGCGCCGGCATGGCGCGGGTCGGCGTAGACCTGGCACTGCGTGTCTGCGCAGAGGTGGTAGCCATCCACTCCGAAGCGGCGGATGTTGCGCAGGGCCCAGGTGCGGGCCAGCACCGCCTGGGCAGCCAGAGCGGGCTGGGGCGATGCCGCTCCGATCTCATGGGGGACGACACCGAGCAGGTAACGCTCAAGCGGCACCTGCTCCACCAGGCTCCAGCTGCCATGGGCATCGGGCTGGAGCCGGAACGGCCCGCTGAACACCCCACCCTGCCAGCGCAGGCCCTGAGCAGCCTCGATGCTGATCGGACCCCGCAGCAGCACCACCCCCTCCGGACGTCGCAACTCGAGCACGGAACGCTGGGAGAGGTCTTGCTCCAACCGGCGGGACGGGCCGAGACCGGGGGGCAAGGGAGCATCGAGCGGTGCCCACACCTCCCAATCGCCTGGATGGGCGATCACCGGACGGGCTCCAGCCTGCCGCCAGCGGGAGGCAGTCTCTTCGGCGCTCTCGTAACTGGCGAAGGGCCCAAGCACCTGGCGACGCAGGCGCAGGGGGGGTGCAACAGCCTCGCTGCGCCAGTGCAGCGCAACACGTGTCCCCTGATAGCGGGCCCCATCAGCGTCCACCAGGGTGAGGGAGCCGGCGGCGGCGGAAAGCAGCACGGGGGCTGGCGGCCGCAGATGGGCCGCCAGAGCGACCCAGAGCACCGGCTTCAGCGGGTCGACGGCGGGAGCAGGCGCAACAGGCCAGTGCAGGGAATCGGCGACCGGGGGGATCGGGTTGGCACGGCATCCGCCGGACAGCAGCAGGGGCAGTCCGACAGCCAGCAGTGACAACGGACGGGGCGCTGAACGGGCGACGGGGAAGGCCAAGGCGGGAAGACGGCGTCCTCTAGCAATCCTGGGGGAGGACTTGGACAATCGGAGGGCAGCGTCGTAGTGTGTTTGTTTGGCCCGCGTTGGGAGACATGCCGAAGCTCAAGACCCGCAAAGCAGCCGCCAAGCGGTTCAAGACCACCGGCAGCGGTAAGTTTCTTCGCCGCCGGGCGTTCCGCAGCCACCTGCTCGATCACAAGAGCCCCAAGCGCAAGCGCTACCTCGGCACGATGGCGGTCGTCGACGAGCGCGACGCCGACAACGTGAGCGCCATGCTCCCCTACGCCTGAGTCATCCTCAGGCTTCTCCGTCCCGATCCGCACCACCTGAACTACTGCTATGGCCCGCGTCAAGAGGGGCAATGTCGCCCGCAAACGCCGCAACAAGATCCTGCGCCTGGCGCGGGGCTTCCGTGGCGGCAATGGTTCCCTCTTCCGCACCGCCAACCAGCGGGTGATGAAGGCGCTCTGCAATGCCTACCGGGATCGCCGCCGGCGCAAGCGGGATTTCCGTCGCCTCTGGATCGCCCGCATCAACGCCGCAGCCCGCCTCAATGGCCTCAGCTACAGCCGCCTGATGGGTGGCCTGAAGAAGGCTGATGTGCGCCTCAACCGCAAGATGCTGGCCCAGCTGGCTGTGCTTGATCCCAGCAGCTTCGCCAGCGTGGCCGGCGCAGCCCGGTCCTGACACCACCACCGTCCGTAGGTCCCGTTGGACACTCTCCTGCCTCAGGCCTACCTGATCGGTCTCATTGCCATCCTGCTGATCGCCGCCATCGCGATCGGCAGGCAGATCTGGCGCGTCCGCAAAGATGAGGTGACCCTCTCGCGGCTGGACCGCAAGGGGGAGGGTGCTCCCGGTGATGCCGCCAGCCTCTACGAGCTGGCATCCGTGCAGCTGCGCAAACGGTTGTACGGCCAGGCCGTTGACAACCTCAAGAAAGCTGTCAAGACAGCGGAAGCAGACCAGGAACCCACAGAGGCGATCGCCCTGATCCAGAACGCACTCGGCTTCGCCCTGGCGGCCCAGAACAATCCCAAGGCGGCGCTCCGGCATTACCGAGCCGCCCTGAGCGCCAAACCGGATTACCCGGTCGCTCTCAACAACCTGGCCTTTGCCCTCGAAAAACAGGGTCAGCTTGAAGAGGCGATCAACAGCTATCGCCAGGTACTGGCCCTGGATGCCGCCAACGCCACAGCCCGCAAGCGATTGAAGCGTCTGGAAGGTCGCCTGCCCAAGGTTTCTGCCCCGTCGGCACCGGAATCCTGAACCGATCCATGGGCTTCAGCATGGGGCTTCAGCCCTGGATCTGGCACACCTTCTCCACGGCACACCCTCTCCCCGGCAGATTCCCCCTGGGCTGACTCCCCCCGCGTGCGGCAACCAGAGCCGCTCACCAGAGACCGCGGATCTGGCGGCCAGCAGATCCGGCAGCCGGTTGGGCTGGAGCAGCCTGGGAGACTGGCAACAGTTCAAGACGACCTCCCTGGTTGGTGAGCCGAGGCGCCTGCCAGCCGGAGAGCTGCAGCCCCTGCAGTCCTGCAAAGGAACCGCCGATTTCCAGGCCGCCCAACGTCTGGCAATCGCACAGCACCAGCAGATCCAGCTGGTCGGATTCGGCGTTGAGGTTGCCCTGGACCGGTGCGCTCGCCCCACCGATCACCAGTTCGCCGCGCAGGTCGACCATCTGGCCAAGGGCATTGAGGGAGGCCAGCCGCAGCTGGACCGGCACCGCCTCGCCTGAATCGAAGGATCGGTAGGTGCCGCTCCAGCTGCGCGGGATCTGCTGGGCCAGCAGCTGGGCGCGCACCACAGGATCAAAAGTCTCAACCGCGTTCGCCCCGACAATCGAGTCACCGACCAGAGATGCGCCGGCAGGCGGGTTGAACGGCACGAACGCATCGCTGCCCAACGGCACCGCCGCCAGGCCCGCGGCGGGGAGAAGCGGCAGGGCGCTCAGCCAGAGCGATCGCAGAACCGGACGAAGCACGGGCGAAGTTCCTCACGATGGATGCTGGTGGGAGGCTAGAGCCATCCCCAAGCCCTGTTCACACCGTGCCGCCGGACGCCACCGTGATCGCCTCGTCCCCAGACCCCAGCCCAATCCAACAGCGGCATGCGGATCCCCTGCGGATCGGCGACCGCACCTTCTGCAGCCGCCTGATGACGGGCACGGGCAAGTACCCGGACCTGGCGGCCATGCAGGCCAGCCTCGACGCCAGCGCCTGCGAGATCGTCACCGTGGCGGTGCGCCGGGTGCAGAGCCAGGCGGCCGGCCACGAGGGGCTGATGCAGGCCATCGACTGGTCGCGGATCTGGATGCTGCCCAACACCGCCGGCTGTGCCACCGCCGAGGAAGCGGTGCGGGTGGCCCGGCTGGGGCGGGAACTGGCCAAGCTGGCCGGCCAGGAAGACAACAGCTTCGTGAAGCTGGAAGTGATCCCCGATACCAGACACCTGCTACCTGATCCAATCGGCACCCTGGAGGCAGCCGAGCAGTTGGTGAAAGAGGGCTTCACCGTGCTGCCCTACATCAACGCCGATCCGCTGCTGGCCAAGCGGCTGGAGGAGGCGGGCTGCGCCACGGTGATGCCGCTGGGGTCGCCGATCGGCTCGGGTCAGGGCATTCGCAATGCCGCCAACATCGCCCTGATCATCGAGAACGCCGGCGTGCCTGTCGTGGTGGATGCGGGCATCGGCGTGCCGAGCGAGGCGGCCCAGGCCATGGAGATGGGAGCCGATGCCCTGCTGATCAACAGCGCCATCGCCCTGGCGGGCGACCCGCCGGCCATGGCCAGGGCGATGGCAATGGCCTGCCAGGCCGGTCGCACCGCCTTCCATGCCGGCCGACTGCCCGTGCGCCCCGAGGCCAGCGCCAGCTCACCGACCACCGGCCGGGTGGGCAGTCAACCCACCTAGACAACCCATATGACGTTCCATCCCAGCTGGTGGCCCGCTCCGAGCGCTCTCCATAGGGTGTGCGGCAGTCGCGCCAGGAACGCATGCAGGTCACCGAGGAAGACGGCGGTCGTCTCAATGCCTTTGCCCGCGAACCGCGGATGGTGGTGATGGACCAAGGTGAACCGGCCAGCCAGGGCAGCCGGGCGCTGCTGATCGGCGGCGCGGTGCTGGTAGCCCTGCTCGTGGCCGTGGCTGCGGGAATCAGCCAGTAGCGCTTTGAGGGAGCCAAGCCTGGGATTCGGCCGAATGCCTGTAGTAGCTTGCGTGCCAGAGCCTGGACGCGCCCCGCTGACGTCCAGGAATTGCGCCATGGGGTTGCGGCAATGAAGATCTTCGTTCTCGGCGGCGATGGCTTCTGCGGCTGGCCCTGCGCCGTGAATCTGGCCGAAGCCGGCCACGACGTGCTGATCGTCGACAACCTCAGCCGACGCAAGATCGACATCGACCTGGGCGTGGAGTCGCTCACGCCGATCGCCACCATCTCCGATCGCCTCCTGGCTTGGCAGCAGGTGGGTGGCAGGCCCATACGGTTTGACAATCTGGACATCGCCAGGGAATACGACCGGCTGCTGCAGCTGCTGTGCAGCGAGCGACCCGATGCGGTGGTGCACTTCGCCGAACAGCGCGCTGCGCCCTATTCCATGAAGAGCAGCGCCACAAAGCGCTACACCGTCGATAACAACGTCAATGGCACGCACAACCTGCTGGCCGCCATCGTCGAGAGTGGTCTCGACTGCCATATCGTCCACCTTGGCACGATGGGGGTCTACGGCTACGGCTCCCACCGCGGAGCCACCATCCCTGAGGGCTATCTCACCGTGGAAGTGCCCCAGCCGGATGGAAGCCGCTTCACGGAAAAAATCCTGCACCCCACCGATCCCGGCAGCGTCTATCACATGACCAAGACGCTGGATCAGCTGTTGTTCTTCTATTACAACAAGAACGACGGCATTCGCGTCACAGACTTACACCAGGGCATCGTCTGGGGAACCAATACCGCCCTCACCGAAAAGGACCCGCGCCTCACCAACCGCTTCGACTACGACGGCGATTACGGCACCGTGCTCAATCGCTTCCTGATGCAGGCGGCGATCGGCTATCCGCTCACCGTCCACGGCACCGGCGGCCAGACCCGTGCCTTCATCCACATCCGCGATTCGGTGAAGTGCGTGCAGCTGGCCCTGGAGCACCCTCCCAGTCCCGGTGAGAAGGTGAAGATCTTCAACCAGATGACCGAGAGCCACCAGGTGGGTGAGCTGGCCCGCAAGGTGGCCGAATTGACCGGCGCCCAGGTCAATTACCTCCCCAATCCTCGCAAGGAGGCGATTGAGAACGACCTGATCGTCGACAACCGCTGCTTCATCGAGCTGGGCCTCAAGCCCACCACCCTGGATGAGGGTCTGCTGGGGGAAGTGGTGGATGTGGCCCGCCGCTGGGCCGACCGCTGTGATCGTTCCCGGATCCCGTGCGTGTCAGCCTGGACCAGCAAGCAGGCCGAGGCCATCCAGGCCGTCTGAGCGCCCGCCGGAGTTCTCCTCTTGAAGATCGCCTTCTTCACCGAGACCTTCCTCCCCAAGGTCGACGGCATCGTCACCCGCCTCACCAAGACAGTCGAACATCTGGTTGCCGGCGGCGACGAGGTGCTCGTGTTCTGTCCGGAAGGGGCTCCGGATGTCTACATGGGAGCGCGGGTGGTGGGCGTGCCGGCCATGCCCCTGCCGCTGTACCCGGAGCTGAAGCTGGCCCTGCCCCGGCCCGCCGTGGCCGAGGCCCTCGATCGCTTCCGGCCTGACCTGGTGCACGTGGTGAACCCCGCCGTGCTTGGCCTGGGAGGCATCTGGCTGGCCAAGACCAAGGGCTATCCCCTCGTGGCCAGTTACCACACCCATCTGCCCAAGTACCTGGAGCACTACGGCATGGGCATGCTGGAGCCCCTGCTCTGGGAGCTGCTCAAAGCGGCTCACAACCAGGCCCGGCTCAACCTCTGCACCTCCACGGCGATGGTGCAGGAGCTGCGCGAGAAGGGCATTCAGCACACGGACCTCTGGCAGCGCGGGGTCGACACCGACCTGTTCCGCCCAGACCTGCGCAGTGCGGCGATGCGTGGCCGCCTGCTGGGCGGCCATTCCGATACCGGCAATCTGCTGCTCTACATCGGCCGGTTATCGGCAGAGAAACAGATCGAACGGATCCGACCGGTGCTCGAAGCCTTGCCGGAAACCCGGCTGGCCCTGGTGGGGGATGGCCCGCACCGCCAGCAGCTTGAAGCCCACTTCAGCGGGCTGCCGGCCACATTCGTGGGGTATCTGGCTGGGCAGGAGCTGGCGAGCGCCTATGCAAGCGGCGATGCCTTCGTCTTTCCCTCCAGCACAGAAACCCTCGGGCTGGTGCTGCTGGAGGCCATGGCTGCCGGCTGCCCGGTGGTCGGTGCCAACCGCGGCGGCATTCCAGACATCGTCTGCGACGGTGAAAACGGCTGCCTCTACGAGCCCGACGGGACCGATGGCGGAGCGCTCAGTCTGACCGCTGCCGTGCAGCGGCTGCTGGGGAACAACCAGGAGCGCCAGGCGCTGCGGGAAGCGGCCCGCCGTGAGGCGGAACGCTGGGGCTGGGCTGGCGCCACGGCCCAGCTGCGACGCTTCTACGCCGGACTCCTCAAGGATCAGCAGGCCGCCCTGGCTGCCTGAGGCCTCTCGGCTCCGGCCGGATCCAGGCCCTGCATCACGGCACCGCCGGCGCTGATGCCTTGGCGCTGCCAAACCAGCTGGCCATCACGGTTCTGGCCATCGGTGCGGCAACGGTGCCTCCGTACCCACTGGAATTCTCACCAAAGGCGATCACCACCAACGTCGGCCGCTCCGCTGGTGCGTAACCGCCAAACCAGGCATGCACCGGCCTGGGGGGATCTTCGGCGGTGCCGGTTTTGCCAGCCGCGGCGGGCAGGGAGGGATCGCTGAGGGCTTTCGCCGTTCCCATCTGCACGGCCTGGCGCAGGCCACCGCGCACCACGGCCAGGTTGGTGGGGTCGAAGCCAATCCACTGGCGCTGAGGCTGACGCTCGACCAGATGGGGCGTGACCAGCCAACCCCCGTTCGCCACCGCCGCCACCGCGCGCGCCATCTGCAGAGGCGTGACGAGTACGGCCCCTTGACCGATCGACGCTGTGATCGTGTCCACCGCCGTCCAGGGTTCATCAAGCACTCTCTTCTTCCAGGCGGGATCGCCCAGCAGGCCCAGACTCTCCTCCTCCTTTAGCTCCACCCCGGTGGCCTGGCCGTATCCGAGCTGGCGCGAAACCTTGAACAGCGGGGCAGGGCCCATCTTCAGGCCCGCCCTGTAGTAGACGCTGTTGCTGCTCAAGGCCAGCGCCAGGGGGAAGCCGATGGCACCCTGGCTGACATGATCGCGGTAGCAGAGCCCGGCCGTGCAGAAGCTGCCCGTGCTGATCTCAGTGGAATCCGGTTGATAGACACCGGATTCCAGAGCCGCGATCGTGGTGATGATCTTGAAGGTGCTGGCGGGGGGAAAACCCTGCAGGGCCCGGTTCAGCAGGGGGGCTTCCGAACCATTGAGCGCCGCCCACTCGCTGCTGGTGGGTGCCGGCGAAAACAGGTTGGGGTCAAAGGTGGGGCGGCTGGCGAGGGCTCGGATCGCCCCGGTCTGAGGGTCCATTGCCACGATCGCCCCCTTGCGCACCCCGTCCAGGGCTCGCTCGGCTGCCTGCTGCAGCGGCAGGTCAAGGGTGAGCCGCAGGTCCTTGCCGGCCCTGGCCGGTTTCTCGCCCAGCACCCGCTGCACCTGGCCAGCGGCATTCACCTCCACCTGCTGGCCGCCCCATTCACCGCGCAGGTGGGACTCAAAGGCCTTCTCCACCCCACTGCGGCCGACACGGTCGCTGATCCGATAGCCCCGGTCCTGCAGGCGGTCGTATTCCTCTTCGGTGATCCCGCTGGTGTACCCGATCACATGGGCGCCGAGGCGGCCGTGGGGGTAATGACGCAGCACGTCCACGTCCACAACCGCACCGGGCAGAGCGGCGGGCTGTTCCCGGAAACGCAGCACCTGATCAGACTTCAGCCCCTCCGCCAGCGGAATGCGAAAACCCTCGGCGTTCCGACCTGCCCGCCGGCGCTCATCCAGGCCAGCTGCGGACAGACCCAGCAACGCGGAAAGACGATCGCGCAGGGCGGGCCAGGCGGCGTCATCCACCTCCTGGGGCTGGATGTAGAGGTTGTAGGTGAGGCGGCTGGTCGCCAGCACCCTGCCCTGACGATCCAGCAATCGTCCGCGAATCGGATTGCGGGGCATCAGGCGGATGCGGTTCTCATCGGCCCTGGCGCGGTTCTCGGCGCCATGGAGCAACTGCAGCCAGGCCAGCCTCGCCACCATCGCGCCGCTGACGAGCACCACCACCACCAGCAGCCAGACGGGCTGACGGCCCATGCCGGCGTGGCGCATCCCAGGGGCGACAGCCATGGTCAGAGCCGCTGTTCCAGCAGGCGCAGCCGTTGCTCGATCAACTGCAGACGGCACTGCAGCTCAGCGTCGCTGGGACGGGAACCATCCGCGGCGACCGTGGAAACGGCCATCGGGGATTCGGGTTGCACATCGCGCACCTCCACCTTCATCACCGGATTGCCCAGGCCGGGGCTGAGCTGATCCAGCTGCTGACGCAGCCGACTGGCGGCGGGTTCACCCTCCTCCCGCAGGCGTGCCACCGGGTCGCCTTCCCCGGCCGTGAGCGCCGCCAGCAGCTCGGCCGGCCCTCCCTTGCGCACCCGATCGACGGCCCCAAGGCCAACGGGAAGCACGTCCTGCATCAGGGCAAGCCTGAGGGCATCAAATGGATCAGCGGCCATGGCTGCTCAAGCCGTTTCCTCCAGTCTGACCCCGCCAGGGGCTCAGGGCGTCGGGCGCAGCGCCGCCGCCGGTGCCGGCTGGCTGTCGAGGGAGCCCCGACAGGCCTGCTGGCTGCCCCACAGCCAACCGGCCGCCACCGCCAGCACCACCACCGCCGCCATCGGCAGCAGTGCCTGGCGGGTCACCTCCAGACCGATCCACTCCTGCCAGGCCCGCAGACTGCGGTCCCGATCGAAGCGGCGTCGCTCCCGCGCCTCCTCCTGTTCACGTCGCCGCAGAGAACGGGCCACCCAGTGCTCGAATGCCCGCTTCTTGGTGACCGCCATCTTGCGCTCCACCTCCAGCAGCTGCCCCGCGGTGAGCTCGGGGTTGAAGGTGCTGATCAGCTCCAGGCTCTTGAGGAACATCTCCACCGCGCCGTCCTTGGCAGTGCGCTCCTCCTCACTGAGCAGGTCCCAGGCCACCTCGGGATAGAACCGGCTGCGGTTGGCCTGGATCTGCTCCTCGCCGAGCTGGCCGGGCTCCCGCAGCCAGCGGTCGGTATTGGCGTCGAAGCGGCGCCAGTACAGGAAAGGGTTGAGGTAGATCGTCTTGCCGCCCAGCTGGATGCTGTCCTGCTGGAGCCGACGCTGCAGATCAGTGTCGCTGGATGGCGCAGGAGCGGCGGTCACGGCGCGGCGGTTCCGGGGCCCCGAGGGTAACGGAGTCCCCCAGGCATCGCCACAGGCTGAGCGGCCAGGCGTTCATTCCCACTCGATCGTGCCGGGGGGCTTGCTGGTGATGTCGAGCACCACCCGGTTCACGCCCTTCACCTCGTTGACGATCCGGTTGGAGATGGTCTCGAGCAGGTCGTAGGGAAGTCGCGACCAGTCGGCGGTCATGCCGTCCTCCGACGACACGCAACGCAGCACCACCGGGAAGGCGTAGGTGCGCTTGTCGCCCATCACCCCGACGCTGCGCACCGGCAGCAGCACTGCGAAGGCCTGCCAGATCTCGTTGTAAAGGCCCGCGTCGCGGATTTCCTCGCGCACGATCAGGTCGGCATCCCGCAGGATATCGAGCTTCTCGTCGGTGACCTCGCCCAGGATGCGGATGGCCAGCCCGGGGCCGGGAAAGGGATGGCGGCCGACGATCTCCTGCGGCAAGCCAAGGCTGCGGCCCACCTTGCGCACCTCATCCTTGAACAGCTTGCGCAGGGGCTCCACCAACTTGAACTGCAGATCTTTCGGCAGCCCGCCCACGTTGTGGTGGCTCTTGATCTTCACGGCCACCCGCTCACCCGTTTTCGGATCGACATTGGTGCCCGCACTCTCAATCACGTCGGGGTAAAGCGTGCCCTGGGCCAGATAGTCGAAGGGACCGAGGCGCTTGCTCTCCTCCTCAAACACACGAATGAATTCAGTGCCGATCAGCTTGCGCTTCTCCTCCGGATCGGTGACGCCGGCGAGCTTGTTGATGAAGCGTTCTCGGGCGTTGATGTATTCAACGTTGATGTGAAAACGCTTGTCGAAGAACTCCACCAGAAATTCGGGCTCCCCTTTGCGCATGAAGCCCTGATCGATGAACATGCAGGTGAGCTGATCGCCGATCGCCCTGTGGAGCAGGAAAGCGAGGGTGGAGGAATCGACCCCGCCGGACAGGGCCAGCAGCACACGCCGATCGCCCACCTGGGCGCGCACATCAGCAATCGCCTCTTCGATGAAGGCGGCCGTGGTCCAGTCGGCTTCGCAACCGCAGATGTGGTACACAAAATTGCGGATCAGCGCCATCCCGCAGGTGGAGTGCACCACCTCCGGGTGAAACTGCACGCCATAGAGACGGCGCTGGTGATCGGCGACAGCGGCCTCGGGAGTGTTGTCGGTGTGGGCGAGGCGCACAAAACCCTCCGGCAGGCGCTCCACCGAATCACCATGGCTCATCCACATCGTGGAATTAGGTTCCACATTGGTCAGCAGATCAATCGGGTCGTCAACCTGCAGAGGCGCCTTGCCGTACTCGGCCTTGCCAGCGGCCACCACGGCGCCGCCCAGTTGCTGCACCATCAACTGCATCCCGTAGCAGACCCCCAGCACGGGAATGCCCAGCTCCCAGATGCCCGGATCACACACCGGCGCGCCGGCCTCGTACACCGAGCTGGGGCCACCGCTGAGGATGATCCCCTTCGGCCGAATGGCTTTCAGCTCCTCGGCCGTGGTGGTGTAAGCCATCACCAGCGAAAACACCTCGGTCTCGCGCACGCGCCGAGCGATCAGCTCGGAGTACTGGGAGCCGAAATCCAGGATCACGATCGCCGGATGGCGGGTCGACTGGGAGGCGGCGTCAAGCACGGGCATGGAGCAGGCCGGATGGCCCGAGGGGGCATTTGAAACAGCCTAGGAGCCGCCCTTTGCCGCACCGGTGGCACAGACCCCCCCGCCGGCATTGCCCCCATCTGGGCTCAGCTCCTGCCGCAGCAGGGCACCGACCGGCCCGGAGGCGCAGATGCGCCGATCGCGGTCGAACAACACGGCCCCCACCACCATTGCCGCCTGACCGTGGCACTCCAGGTAAGTACAGCTGCGCCGCTCGATCGCGGCGGCGATCCGCCCCTGCAGGCGGGCGGCCAGGGCCGGTTGGCGGCAGCGGAGATCGACCAGGGCCTGATCGACGGTGGCGGCAGCGTGCAGCGCCTCCAGCTCAGGCCCCGCCAGCCCCTCCAGGGCCGCCAGGGCGGTGAGCACCTCGGCGCGGCCATCAGCCAGATGGTGATGGGTGTGGAAGATGCCTCCGGCCAGCTTGATCAACTTGCCCTGATAGCCGAACAGCAGCAGGCGCCGCACACCGGCAGCGGCCGCCGCCACCAGCAGCGGTCCCAGCCAGTTACCCGCCTTGAGCAGCAGTTCCGGCGGCAGGCCCAGGCGTGGTGCCAGATCCAGACCGTTCTCGCCGATCACCAGCACCAGATCACCGCCGAAGTCCGGCCCGGCCGCCCGCCGGCGCAGCTCGACCAGGGCCGCCTCCAGCTGCTCGGGGGCGGCGCTGCGCTGCACCGTTGCCTGGGTGCCGATCAGGGCCAGGCCGTCCACCACGCCGAAGGCGGCATTGCTGGTGCGGGCGGCCAGGCGCTCGCCCTCGGGGATCACGATGCGCAGCGCCAGGCGCCGGCCGGGGGGGAGCAGGGGCAGCAGGTTCCACTCCAGGAGCTCCCGCGCATAGGCCGAAAGGCAGGCCTCCCCACTGGCCGCCAGCCGGCCCACCCCGTGGCCCGGCGTCAGCTCCAGCCACTCCCCGGACCCAGCCAGCCAGCTCAGCTGGACCCACAGCAGCAGCCCGCGGGTGAGATCGAGCACAGCCTCCCCCGGATCACAACGCACCATCACCAGGGCGCAGCCATCCTCCAGGGGCGCCACCGCCTCAATCGGCACGGGCACCAGCTCCTGCGGGGTGGCCGCAGCGGCCAGCTGCAGGAGCTGGGGGCGCTGCACCGGTTCAACGCGCAGCTGCTGCAGAGCCGCCCGGGCCGCCGCAGCCAGCCAGACCGGCAGGGTGAAGCCGGCGCGGGATGCGGCGGCGTCAACGGATCGGGTCAACGGGACCGGTACGGCGAGGGCCGTTTTTTATGTTGGTGGATTGCGCTGTCTTCGGGCGGCCACCCCCCCGCC
>Ga0208009_1000112_pt1 | contig 22758 bp, 20 predicted proteins | sample Wag4_2014_7_16_FD_187364 | JGI IMG/M metagenome (GOLD analysis project Ga0208009, IMG submission 187364) | Fresh water mixed with fracking chemicals microbial communities from Ohio, USA - Utica-2 Time Series FC 2014_7_16 (SPAdes) (version 2) ...
AGTCCCAAGGGCAGACCCTTCATGGCTCGAGAGGTTGCTGCTGGCAGCAGCTTGCCCCAGACGGTGTAACCGCCCTCGCCGTCCAAGACCTCGCCTACCTTCAGGTCGCGCTTGGCGGTTGCCACCACATCGGCCTTCCAGAATTCAGCCGTGCCGGTGGGTTCACCACGCAGAGCGACGCTGGCCACTGACATGCCCACCTCCAGGCCAATCAAGTGCCAACGCTTGTAGAGCGTGAAGTAGCGGCCAGATGGATCGGTGTGGGCCTTGTATTCCTCAAAGCAGTTCTTGATGTAGTCGGTCTCGGCCTCGACTGTGACCCAGACCCCCATGCGAATCTCATAGGGAATCTCGCGGCCGTCGGTCTCCAGAGACGAGATGACCTCGACCATGCCTTTTTTCTCTAGGTGACCACCCTCGGACCGAGGACGCGTGACGTAGGGAATGTCCGCGATGCTGGCTGGTGGATAGAGCAGACCGTCGCTGGGCACATCCAGGTTGCAGGCATTGGCCACAGCGGTGGATTCAATCGAGGGCTTGGAGCCATCCAAGAAGCTGTTGAACATCTTGGGGTTCAGGCCACCACGCGCCGCCTGCTCTGGCGTGAGTCCCCAGTTGTCCCAGACGGTGTCGGGCGTTGACTGTGAGAAGTGCGGCAGCCACTTGTGGCCACGGCCAGCTGCGACCACTGGGAATCCACAGGTACGGGCCCAGTCAACCAGATCACAGATCAGGGCGGGCTGATCACCGAAGGCCAACGAATAGACACGGCCAGCGGCCTGGGCCCGTCTAGCGAGCAGAGGACCGCAAAAGGCGTCGGCCTCGACCGTCACGTTCACCACATGCTTGCCGTGATCAAAGGCCCCCAGAATGTGGTCCACCGCGGCAATGGGGTGACCCGTGCACTCCACAATGATGTCGATCTTGGGATGCTTGACCAGCAACTCCCAGTTGTCGGTGATGTGCGTGCTGCCCTTGGCGATGGCCTCATCGAGATCCTTGGCACTGACCTGCTCTGCAGCCCAGCCCACGCGAGCCAGGTTCTTGCGGGCAGCCTCTGGCGACAAATCAGCAATGCCCACCAGGTGAACACCCGGCGTGCGCGGAATCTGGGACAGGTACATGGAGCCAAACTTGCCCGCACCAATCAAGCCGATGCGAATGGGATTGCCGTCGGCCTGACGGGCCAATAACTTGCGATGCAGACTCATGGAATGTCTTTCTAATGTGGAAGTGGTCAGACTATGCGCTCAACAGCCCCGACGATGGCATTGGCATCAACCCCAAACTTTTCTCGAAGGGCTGACCTGGTGTCGCTGCAACCAAAGCCATCGGTGGCGAGCACTGTAAAGGAGCGATCAGCCGGCAGATAGGCCCGGATCTGCTCGGGCACAGCCCGAACCCAGTCGCTCACCGCCACAATGGGCCCCTGGCTCTGGGCGAGCAATCCCTGCAGATGGCAGTCCGCCTGGCTGGCAGCCTGCCTGGCCAACTCGCAGTAGCTGGTGATGCTGTAGAGATAGACCCGACGGCCTTTGCGAACCAGTTCATCAAAGGCCTGCAGGGCCTCGGTCATCACAGCACCCGATGCCAGGATCGTGCAGGGTGCCCCCTGGCCCTCGGCCTTTAACAGGTAGCCACCCTGAACCACGGCCTCGGCCTGGTTCAGATCAAAGCTCGGCTGGGCATAGTTGGCATTGGTCATGGTGACGTAATAGAAGACGTCCTTTTGTTGCTCCAACATTTCCTGCAGGCCGTGCTGAACAAGGACTGCCAACTCACCCGCAAAGGCAGGGTCATAAGATCGGCAGTTGGGCACCGTAGCGGCCCAGAGCAGGCTGGTGCCGTCTTGATGCTGCAAACCCTCGCCCGCCAGGGTGGTCCTGCCAGATGTCGCTCCCAGCAGAAAGCCCCTGGGGTTCTGATCCGCTGCGGCCCAGATCAGATCGCCAATGCGCTGAAAGCCAAACATGGAATAGAAGATGTAAAAGGGCACCATGGGCTGACCATGGACTGCATAGCTGGTGGCCGCTGCAATCCAACTCGAGATCGCCCCCGCCTCGCTGATGCCCTCCTCCAGAATCTGGCCGTCCTTGGCCTCGCGATAGCTCAGCACCGAGCCAATGTCCTCTGGCGAGTAACGCTGGCCCACACTCGAATAGATGCCCACTTGTTTGAAGAGATTGGCCATGCCAAAGGTACGAGCCTCGTCGGCCACGATCGGTACCACCTTGGGACCAATGACGGGGTCTTTTAAGAGCGCACCGAGTTGTCGAACAAAGGCCATGGTGGTGCTCATCTCTTTGCCGTCCGCAGCCAATGCAAACTGGCCGTGAGCAGCGATCTCGGGCACCTGGAAGACCGGCGCATCGGTCTGACGCTGGGGCAGGCTGCCACCGAGTTGTTGGCGACGCTCGCGCAGGTACTCGAGCGGCCGGCTGCCATCAGCAGGCTTGTAGAACGACAACCCCAGCACCTGCTCATCGCTCAGGGGTAGCCCAAAGCGATCTCGGAAGGCGAGCAAATCATCGTTTTCCAGCTTTTTGTTGCTGTGGGTGGTCATGCGGCCTTGACCCGCCTGCCCCATGCCATAGCCTTTTTTGGTGTGGGCCAGAATGACCGTTGGCTGGCCTTTGGTCTGAATGGCGGCAGCGTAGGCGGCATAGATCTTCACCATGTCGTGACCACCACGCTTAAGGCCATCGATCTGCTCGTCGGTCATGCCCTGGACCAGAGCGGCTAGCGCCGGATGCTGACCAAAGAAGGTCTCGCGGTTGTATCGGCCATCCTTGGCTGCAAAGGTCTGCATCTGACCATCAACGGTCTGCCCAAGGGCCTGGGTCAATACACCCGCATGGTCTCTTGCAAAGAGTCCGTCCCAGTCACTGCCCCAGATGAGCTTGATCACGCGCCAGCCGGCACCGACGAACAGGGTCTCCAACTCATCAATGATGCGACCATTGCCGCGAACCGGACCATCCAGACGCTGCAGATTGCAGTTGACCACCCAGGTCAGGTTGTCCAGGCCCTCTCGAGCGGCCATGGTCAGGGCGCTCATGCTCTCGGGCTCGTCCATCTCGCCGTCGCCAAAAATGCCCCATACGCGACGCCCGCTGCAGTCATGCTGCGCACGATCGGTCAGGTAGCGCATGAAGCGCGCCTGGTAAATGGACTGCACCGGTCCCAGGCCCATCGAGGCCGTGGGGAACTGCCAGAAGTCCGGCATTGAATACGGGTGTGGGTAGCTCGACAGGCCTCGGGTGCCAGCAGGTACTTCTCCCAGTGCAACGGCCTTTTGGGCAGCGAGCTCGCGCCGATAGAACGACAGGTCGTGCTCGGTCAGCCGTCCCTCTAAATAGGCTCGGGCATAGACACCAGGGGCGCTGTGGGCCTGCATGAAGACCAGATCGCCCTGACGACCGGCCCGCCAGAAGTGGTTAAAGCCCACCTCGAACAGGTCTGCCGCACTGGCATAACTGGCGATGTGGCCACCCAACTCCCCGGTGAGTCGATTGGCCCGAACTACCATGGCCAGGGCATTCCAGCGCATCAGGCTGGCGAGTTGCTGCTCCAGATCCAGATCGCCTGGAAAAACCGGCTGCTCATCCACCGAGATGGTGTTGACGTAGGGCGTCACAGCCGAAGGCCGCCAGCCCAGGCGCAGGCCATTGGCCTGGCTGCTGAGTTCATCCAGGATGAAACGCGCCCGATCCGGGCCGGCCTGGGCCACCACGCTTGCAAAGGCCTCGCGCCACTCTTGGGTTTCTTGCAGATCGATGTCGTTTTGCATAAACAGAACAATAGCTAAGCCAAAACGACATTTGATACCAAATATAAGGTATAAAAGGCATTATTAAAGCATATTGTGCTTCTTAAAAAGGTTTGACCAGCATGAAAAACACTAGCCACAGCCTGGATCGAGTGGATCTGAGAATCCTCGAGGCCCTGCAGACCGATGCCAGCCTCTCCAATGTCGCCCTGGCCAAGCAGGTCAACCTGTCGCCATCTCCCTGCCTGGCGCGCGTCAAACAACTCAGCCAGTCCGGGGTGATTCAGAAAACGGTCAGCCTGGTCCATGCGCAGTCGGTGGGGCTGCACCTCAATGTCTTCATCAACATCAGCCTCAAGGCCCAGAGCCGTGAGGCCCTTACCGACTTCGAGAAACGCATCCAGAGCCATGACGAGGTCATGGAGTGCTACCTGATGACCGGCGACTCGGACTATCTGATTCGGGTGGTGGTGCCCGACATGCCAGCGCTGGAGAAATTTATTCTGGAAGAACTCACACCGATTGCCAGCGTCGAGAAAATCCGCTCGAGCTTTGCGCTCAAGCAGGTGAAGTACAAGACCGCCCTGCCCCTGCAGTGGGCCTGACATAATTCGCCATGTCTTTAGTCACCCTCTCCGAGGCCCAACTGGCCTTTGGACACGTCGCCCTGCTCGATCGAACCGGCTTTGCTCTTGAAAGCCAGGAGCGCATTGGCCTGATTGGCCGCAACGGCACGGGCAAGTCTTCGCTGCTCAAGATACTCGCGGGCCTGGAGCACCTGGATGATGGCCGTCTGCAGGTCGCCCAAGACCTGCGCATCACCTACGTGGCCCAAGAGCCCACGCTAGACCCCAGCCACACCGTCTTTGAATCCGTCAGCCAGGGCCTCACCAGCGTTCAGGCGCTTCGGGCCGAGTACGAGGCCCTTGGTCACCAGGTCAGCCAGCGCGATGACCCACAGGCACACCATCGCTTGGATGAGTTGCAGTCAGCGCTCGACGCCGCCGGTGGCTGGCAGTGGGAGCAGCGCGTGGAGCAGACCATGGCCAGGCTGGGACTCAACCCCGCAAGCCGCATCGCCGAACTCTCCGGTGGACTCAAAAAGCGAGTGGCCTTGGCCCAGGCCTTGGTGACCAATCCAGATGTGCTGCTACTCGACGAGCCCACCAACCACCTGGACGTCCAATCCATCGAGTGGCTCGAGGAACTGCTGCTGGCGTTCAAAGGCGCCATGGTCTTCATCACCCACGACCGGCGTTTCCTGGATCGTGTGGCCAGTAGCATCCTGGCCCTGGATCGGGGTCAGCTTAAGAAGTATCCGGGCAACTTTGCAGACTACGAGCGCCAGCGAGATGAAGAGCTCGCCGCTGAGGCCCTGGCCAACGCACGAGCGGATAAATTGTTGGCCCAGGAAGAAGTCTGGTCCCGCAAGGGCGTGGAGGCCAGGCGGACCAAGAGTGTGGCCAGGCTGGAGAGGCTCAAAGTCCTGCGGGCCGAGCATGCCTCTCGCAGAGACCAAATGGGCCAGGTCAACCTGAACCTTTCCAAGGGTGAGCGAAGCGGCAAGCTGGTGGCCGAGCTTCAGGATGTCTGCAAGCGATTCGGTGACAAGACCGTGGTGCGTGACTTCAGCCTGACGGTGCTTCGTGGGGACAAGATCGGCCTGATGGGTCCCAACGGGGCGGGCAAGTCCACGCTGCTCAAGCTGATCCTGGGTCAACTCGCACCAGACCAAGGACAGATTCGACTGGGTACCAAGATACAGGTGGCCTACTTTGATCAGATGCGCGAAGGCCTGGATTTGGAGGCCAGCCTAGAGGACACGATCAGCCCGGGCAGCGACTGGATCGAGATCGGCGACGAAAAAAAACACGTCAAGAGCTACCTGGGGGACTTTCTGTTTGCGCCTGAGCGCGCAGGCTCACCCGTCAAGAGTCTCTCAGGCGGCGAGCGCAATCGGCTGCTGCTGGCGAGGCTCTTTGCCAGACCCGCCAATGTCCTGGTGCTCGACGAGCCTACCAACGACTTGGACATCGAGACCCTCGAGTTGCTCGAGCAACTGCTGGTGGATTACACCGGCACCCTGTTTCTGGTCAGCCACGACCGCACCTTTGTCGACCGGGTGGTGACCAGCCTGCTGGCCTATGAGGGTGACGGGCGCTGGCAAGAGTATGAAGGTGGCTATGACGACTATCTGGTCCAACGCCAGCGCATGCTGGCCGCCAGGGGCGTCTCAGAATCCAGATCGGTCTCAAGCAGCAGCGCCATCCCAGCTCCTTCTTCCCCAACGCCCTCACCCGCTTCTTCATCGGTTGGGGGGACCGGGGCAACCAGCCATGCTGACAAGCCAAAGGCCAAGCTCAGCAACAAGGAGCGGGCCGCCTTGGAGAGCCTGCCCGGCCAGATCGAGGAACTGGAAGCCACGCTCAACCAGATACAGTCTCGTCTTGCGGATCCCCTGCTTTACAAGCAAGATCCCGAATCAGTACCCAAGCTTCAATCCCAGCTAGAGTCGCTAGAGGCCGACCTACTCAAGGCCATGGACCAGTGGGATCAACTGCTGCAAAAGGAATCCGGCCTCACCACATGAACCGATCCACCAGCCTGCTGCTCAACGCAGCCCATACCCTAGACCACCTGGTTCTGCTGATCTTTGCCTCGGCTGTCAGCGTCATCGCCATTGAATTTGGCTTTGCCAATTGGCAGGACCTGATGCCCTACACGGCTGGTGCCTTTCTCATGTTTGGACTGGGATCGATTCCATCGGGCCGACTCGGTGACCTGTGGGGCCGGCGCAAGATGATGGTGTTGTATTTCTTTGGGCTGGCGGCGAGTTGCGGTCTGGTCGCACTGACGCAGAATGCGTGGCAGATCGCTGCTGCCCTAACGCTAATGGGCCTGTTCGCCTCCATCTACCACCCGGTGGGCATCCCCATGCTGCTGCGTCATGCAGTCAAGCCTGGCATCGTCATCGGCTGGAACAATCTGGCCGGCAACATGGGCATTGCCCTGGCGGCGCTCTTCACAGGACTGGCCGTCAAATACTTCGGCTGGCGCTCCGCCTTCTGGCTGGCAGCCCTGTTGTCGATTGGACTGGGGCTGATGTTCTTGAAAGTCTGTCCAACGGAATCCGAACCCGCCGGCAAGCGCAAAGTCAGCGGGGCCAGCCTGCCCCGGAGTCTGGTGATTCGCGCCCTGGTGGTCATGACCACCGCGGCCACCTCGGGATCCATCCTCTTTAACTTCACCACCAACAGCAATGCCGAGTTGCTCAAGGTGAAGTTCGACCAGGTCGTTACCGATCCGGCGGTCTTGGGCTTTCTGCTGGCCGGCGTCTATGCCGTGGCCGCCTTTAGTCAGGTGGCTGCAGGCTGGCTGCTCGATCGCATCGCCATTAAAAAGCTGTTCATGAGCATCGTGGCCTTTCAGATCGTCTTTCTGCTGGCTGCAAGCCAGAGCTCTGGCTGGCTCTATTTGGCCTTTTCACTGGGCTTCATGGCGGCCATCTTTGGTGCTATTCCCTTTGTCGATGCGGTGATCGTTCGGTACGTGGACGACAGCATGCGCAGCAGAGCCACCGGCATGCGGATTGCCATCACCTTTGGCGTGAGCAGCCTGGCGGTCTACCTGATCGGGCCCACGGTGAAATCGTTTGGCTTTGACACCATGCTGTTGGTCATGGCGGCACTGGCCTGCTTTACGATCGCGGCCATGTCCCGGCTGCCCAGCGACACAGCGACTGCGCAAACGAGGTAATTTCGCCCGGCAGGCCCAGCTGGCTTGGGGCCATAAAGCCAACATGCCCACCGCTGCCCGGCTGACAGACTTCGACCACAGAAGGCAAGTCAGAGGCCGTCGGCAGACTGGCGGCGGGCACCAACGGGTCGTTGCGAGCATTGACCAACAGACTGGGCACCGATAACCCTGATAGGTGGGGCTTGGCCGAGGCCCTCTTCCAATAGTCATCGACCCCAGAAAAACCATGCACGGGTGCGGTAAAGGCATCGTCAAAGACCCGCAGGGTTTTGGCGGCCAGCACACGCTGCAGGTCAAACAGACTTGGATACTGCTGGGCCTTGAGCCAGGCCTTGCGCTTCATGGTGCTCAGAAACAGCCTGGCATAGATGGATCGGTTCAGGCCCGTATCGACGGCGATACCGGCTGCAGTTAAATCAAAGGGGGCGGAGACACTCACCAAAGAATCAATCCATTGGCTGGCGGCAGCCCCGCGCGTGGAGGCCCACAGGCTGAGCGCGTTGCCGCCCAGCGAGACGCCCACGGCGGTGATCGGACCACGCTTGGCTGCGGGGTCAGCACCACTGAAGACCGTCTGTCGAATGCTGGTGAGTGCGGCCTCGACGTCCTCGGTGTCCCCTGCATAGTAGGCCCTGGGCCCGCGATTGATCTCGCCAGAGCAACCTCTGAAATGCACGACTGCACATCGCCAGCCTTGGTGGCCACAGACCGAGGCCAGCGCCTGGGCATAGCCACTCGCGGACGACCCCTCTAGCCCATGAAACAAGACCATGGTTGGTGCCCTGGCCTGCTCGGCATCCAGCCAGTCAATGTCCAGAAAATCGCCATCGGGCAAGTCCAGTCGCTGACGACGAAAGACAACGGGCCCATTGAGACGGCGCCTGGCAAAGAAAGCCGGGTAGATGGTCTGGGCATGGCCACCTGGGAGCCAGGGTGCCAAGCCCGGTAAGGCGAAGGAGGCCTGAGTCTGACTCACGGCTAGGGCTGGGCCGTCGGCAACAAAGGCTTGATCGCCGCCTCAATCGTGTCGATGCCAGTGGCCGGTGCATACCGGTCTACCACCCTTCCCGCGGGATCCACCAAGAACTTGGTGAAGTTCCACTTGATCGCCTGAGTCCCCAAGAGCCCGGGTGCAGCCGCTTTCAAAAACTTAAACAGCGGGTGAGTGTTGGTGCCATTCACATCGCACTTCTCGTACAGGGGAAACGTCACCCCAAACCGAGTCTCGCAGAACTGGCCAATCTGTTGGGCATCACCTGGCTCTTGGCTGCCGAACTGGTTGCAGGGAAAGCCCATGACCGTGAGGCCTTGGTCTGCATACTTCTGATAAAGCGCCTGAAGAGGCTGATACTGGGGCGTGAAGCCACACTGACTGGCCACGTTCACAATCAACAGAACACGACCGGCATAGTCGGTCAGATTCTCCACGCGGCCATCCAGGCGAATCAACGGAATATTGGGCAGGCTCATCTCTGGACCTTGGTGATCGATCTGGCCACTTCGCTGGCGGGATTGGCCATGGCTTCCAGCAGGCTGAAGTGGTCATGGCCAGCCAACAGTTCATGATGGACTGCTGCGAGTCCTTCCTCTTTCAGACGATCCTGATACCGCTGGCCCTGCTGGCACCAGAGCTCGGGCTCTCTAGCCCCGGCATAGATGAAGGTTGGAATGTCAGCAGGCTGACAGTGCGTCAAAGGACAGGACTGGGCCGCATCGTCCGGCGTTAGGCCAATGGTCTTGCTGATCTCGGCCGCCGCCCTGGCCTGGGGGTCGTAGACGCCACTGACCAAGACCAGGCGTTTGGGCGACTGCGGCATCTTATCGGTATGACGGCGACCAGCTGTTGAGTGAAAGGCCATGGCAAGCAGGTGGGCGCCAGCCGAGTGGCCTGCCATGACATCGATGCCTTGGCCATCGTGTTCTGTGAGTTGACGATCAATCTCGATCAGGCCAGCTGCGGTCTGATCCACCAGTTGGGTCAGGCTGAGGGTGGGCATCAAGGGATAGGTCATGGCCACGAACGTCCAGCCTGCCTGCACATAGGCCTGGGCCATAAAGCTGAACTGGTCCTTGTGTCGCGAGAACCAGAAGCCCCCATGGAGGAACAGCACAGCCCCCTTGCAGGCTTGACCTGGCTGCGGTCGAAAGACGTCGTAGGTCTGTCGCTCACCCGGACCGTAGTGATGGTTGAGCGACTGATGTGACCAGTCTTGCCGAAAGGCCAGGCTGGATCGCTCAAACCGATCCATCATCTGCTCGCTGTCCGGCACCGCCTGACGAGGATTAAACCAGTCGACCATGTTGCATCCACCTCCCTGAGAACCAACGCCAGCCTAGCACCCCAGCCAACAGGGCAATGTAGAGCAAGGCTGCAATCCAGCCCCCTGCCGCTCCCCACCCAAGTCCTGGTAGATCGAACCATCCCTGGCCCCGTTCAAATGAGAACAGGTAACTCAGCGGTACAAACAGACCCCATGACATGGACAGTAATAGGATCGCTGGCACACGGGTGTCACCTGCTCCCCGAAGACAAAATACCGAGCCCAAGTGCACCCCGTCAAAGACCTGATAAGCCCCGGCAATCCAAGCCAGGGTGATGCCCAGAGCGATCACGGCGGGACCGCTGGGATCCGAGGCCGAGACAAAAAGCCCCATCCAGAACTCTGCAAACAAGGCCAACACCACCCCAACGGCTAGCATGTAGCCCGTGGTCAGACTCACCACGCGATTGCCCACGCGTCTGGCCCAGTCTGGACGGCCCGCACCAATCGACTGCCCGACCAAGGTAGTGCCCGCCTTGCCCAGGCCGACCGCCGGCATATAGGCCACGGAAGTCAGCATCATGACAATCTGGGTGGCGGCACCCTGAACGGCGCCCAGCTTGGTGACCATGGCCTGAAAGGCGGCCAGACCCAAGACATCAAACGCAATGGACAGGCCAATCGGAAATCCCAAGGCTGCAATCGCATAGATGCGTTTGGGCTGCGGCCGCCAGAAGTGACGGGACCGGTAGCGCCGGCGAAGCGAGCCATTCAAAAAGATGGTCATGGCCATGAGCCAACCACAGGCCAGTGAGGCCGTGGTGGCCCAGGCCACACCCGAGACACCCCAGCCAAAGCCCCAGATAAACCAGGCATTGAAGATGGCGTTCAGGATGGCGATGACAATGTTGACACTCAGCGCCAGGCGCACCTGGCCAATGGCCATGAAAAACGAGAGAACTGCAGTCTGGGCCACCGCAATCGGCCCGCCCGAGAACCGGGGGCCCCAATAGTCCAAGGCACTCTGACCAACGCCATCTGGCAATGCCAAGGCCGGGACCAGACGATCACCCAGCCAGACCAGGAGCGCAAAGGCTGGAATGGTGAGGGCAGCAAGCCAAATCCCGTTCCAGGCCGAGCGGGCTGCACGGCCGTACTTGCGGGCCCCATAGGCCTGGGCCGCATAGGTCTGAACCGCCATGCCCATGCCTGTGACCAGCAAAAGCAGACCCAGGATCAGCCAATAGACACCGCCCACACCGGCGACGGCCTGCGACGAGATCCGGCTGACAAACCAGGTATCGGTGAGGTTGAGAACGGCCTGTAAGCCCGCATGTACAAAGAGCGGAAAGGCCATGGCCAAAATGGCCCGCAGGTCTACCCTGAGCTGGCCGTGTTCATCGATTCGGCTGGCCGGGAGGGTGTTTTTGCGCATTCCCCCATTCTACTGAGAAGCGATATCCTGCCCGGCATGGCTGAGATCGTCTGTTACTGCAATGGGGTCTGGGATGAAGACCTGCAGGAGTTCCTGCGCGACAACTGGATCGACACACTAGAAGAGCTGACCTCTCGAGAGCGGATCTGCAACAACTGTCGTCAGTGTGAGCCCCTGGTCCTCGAAGAGATCGAGAAGGCCAAGGCGGCTCGGGGACGATAGCGCTGTGCGCTGCGTGATAGCGTTCACCTGTGCCCGTGATCACGCTCTACATCCAGCCCGGTGCCAAACAATCCCGTGTTGTTGGCTTACACGATGGCCTGCCCAAGATCGCCATCGACTAACAAACCCCATTGCTCACCAGATTGGTGCGAAAGCGCTCTATAGCGGTGCCCGTGAAGGGCGGAGGCGCGCTCTTGGTGCACTTTGTTTTCACTCTGCCCCAGCCTGAGGCCTGATAACCCTCTGCCAACCATGGTTTCACAGTTGGCATGAAACCTGCTGACTCCTCTGCGGAAGCACCCCTCAACCTATAGGAGTTCACATGAACCGCCGCTATCTGATCAAACTGGCCAGCGCCGCTGCTGTGTCATCGCTCTTTATGCCTTTGGCATCCCAAGCCGCCGACACCATCAAGGTCGGCATCCTTCACTCCCTCTCCGGCACGATGGCCATCTCAGAGACCGTCCTCAAAGACGTGGCACTCATGGAAATTGAGGCGATCAACAAAGCTGGCGGCGTTCTTGGCAAAAAACTGGAGCCCGTTGTGGTGGATCCAGCCTCCAACTGGCCACTATTCGCAGAGAAAGCCCGTGGCCTGTTGACACAAGACAAGGTTGCGGTTGTTTTTGGATGCTGGACCTCGGTGTCTCGCAAGTCCGTCCTGCCGGTCTTCGAAGAACTGAACGGTCTGCTCTTCTACCCCGTCCAATACGAGGGCGAGGAAATGAGCAAGAACGTCTTCTACACTGGTGCAGCCCCCAATCAGCAGGCCATCCCTGCAGTTGAGTACCTCATGAGCAAAGAGGGTGGCTCAGCCAAGCGATGGGTCCTGTTGGGCACGGACTACGTCTACCCACGAACCACCAACAAGATCCTCCGCGCATTTCTGAAGTCCAAGGGCGTGAAGGAGTCTGACATCATGGAAACCTACACCCCCTTCGGCCACTCCGATTACCAGACCATCGTGGCCGATATCAAGAAGTTCTCCCAGGGCGGAAAGACAGCGGTTGTCTCCACCATCAACGGCGATTCGAACGTGCCCTTCTACAAAGAACTGGGCAACGCAGGCCTGAAGGCCAAGGACGTCCCGGTTGTGGCCTTCTCCGTGGGTGAAGAAGAACTCCGCGGTGTTGACACCAAGCCTCTCGTCGGTCACCTGGCCGCCTGGAACTACTTTATGTCCGTGAAGTCGCCCGCCAATGACACATTCAAGAAGTCCTGGGCTGACTACGCTAAGGCCAAGAAGCTGCCTGCAGCCTCCAAGCCACTGACAAACGATCCGATGGAGGCCACTGTCGTAGGCCTGCGCATGTGGAAAGCAGCGGTGGAAAAAGCCAAGAGCACCGACGTCGACAAGGTTCGTCAGGCCATGTACGGTCAAAAGGTGGCTGCACCAAGTGGATTCACCCTTGAAATGGGCAACAACCACCACCTGTACAAGCCAGTCATGATCGGCGAGGTCCGGGCCAATGGTCAGTTCAATGTGGTCTACAAGACGCCCAAGACCATCAGGGCCAAACCTTGGAGCCCATACATCGCGGGTAACGAAGGCAAACCTGACGAAGTGAAATAAGCAGTTATGCGCCGTGACATCTCATCATGGCTCCTTAATGGAGCCATCAGGGTCCTGTTGTGCCTGCCACTTGGTGTCACAGGGTATCTGTTGCTCAAAACAACAGATACCCAGGCGCAGTCGGTTGCCGCACCAGCCATCGAAGGAAGTACGCAATCGTCTGACTTACGAGAACTGTTCGACGATGAGTACGACAAACGTTTGGCGGCCCTTCAGACCTTAGGGAGCCGAGGCGATCAGACGTCACAAGCCATTCTCAAGGCGCTGGCCGAAGACTTGTTATACCGAGGCGGAGACCGGTTCTTTATTCAGACGCCCAATGGATATATCGATGCCCTCACAACGAAACCGGTCACGGTGGATGAGAGCAGCCTAGATTCTCCTGTTCTCAACAACCAACTGCGAGAGGTACTAGAAGTCCTGCTATCTGGTGCATCACTTCTGTCGAGTGATGTGGCTACTCGCCAAAATGCCATCAAAACGCTACTGGCCAATCCACTTGGGGCAGATCCAAAACTGATCTCCAACGCGTTGGCGAAGGAGACCGTCCCAGACCTCCGGCAAGACCTGCTGGTTCTTCAGGCCATGTTGATCGTTTCATCGGATCGTTCCGAAGAGTGGTCAAAAGCTTTTGACATCCTCGGCAGCGATGGACGGGCATCAGTCATCGAGTTTCTCCAAGCTCTCTCAGTCAGACCACAGTCTGAGGGTAAGCCGTCTGACTTGCAGAAGAGTGATCTGGCCAGACAAGCACTCGCCGACGCGCAACAAAAGCGTCAGCGAGCCGGCGTCGTGAACACCATGTTTAGTGGACTGAGCCTTGGCAGCATTCTTCTTCTGGCCGCCTTGGGTCTGGCTATCACATACGGACTCATCGGGGTCATCAACATGGCGCACGGCGAATTTCTGATGATTGGGGCCTACAGCACCTTTGTCATGCAGGGTCTCTTCCAGAGCATGCTCCCCGCCTGGGTGCAGCCTTACTATTTGTTGGCAGCGATACCCTTTGCGTTTATCACCTCGGCCGTCATTGGATGGCTGGTAGAGCAACTTCTGCTGCGGCACCTTTACGGGCGTCCCCTTGAAACCCTACTGGCCACCTTTGGCTTAAGCCTGGTACTCATGCAGGCTGTCCGGGTCATCTTTGGTGCACAAAACGTTCAGGTCGCCAACCCGGCCTGGATGAGCGGCGCAGCCATGCCCCTGCAAGACCTTTTGCCTGGTCTCCAACTCCCCTACAACCGGCTTTTTATCCTGGCGTTTTCTTTGCTGGTCCTTGCCCTGGTTTGGGTCTTGCTCAACAAGACACGGATGGGTTTGTTTGTTCGGGCCACAACGCAGAATCGGCCAATGGCCTCGTGTGTTGGCATTCCAACCAGACGGGTTGACTCAATGGCGTTCAGCCTTGGCACCGGCGTGGCAGGACTTGGCGGGGTAGCCCTGTCGCAGATTGGAAACGTGGGGCCAGACCTTGGCCAGGCCTACATCATTGATTCGTTCATGGTGGTCGTGCTTGGCGGGGTTGGCCAGCTGGCCGGCACCGTTGCGGGCTCTTTGGGGCTGGGCGTACTGAGCAAATTTTCGGAGCCGCTGGTTGGCGCTGTTCTAACAAAGATTGGCATCTTGGTTCTCATCATTCTATTTATCCAGAAGCGACCCTCTGGACTTTTCGCCCTCAAGGGGCGAAGCGCGGAGGCTTGAGATGGCAGCTGAACACTTTCACCTTCCCAAGCCAGAGAGCCTTCTGAGCCCAATGGGTTGGCGCGTGTTATTTGTGGCCTCCATTTTGGCCCTGATTGTGATCCCCATCTCTGCCTTGGTCGTACCAGAGGGGAGCGTATTTCACGCTTCGTCCTTCAGCCTGACGCTGTTGGGGAAGATTTTGTGCTTTGCACTGGCTGCTTTGGCCTTGGATTTGGTCTGGGGCTATTGCGGCATTCTGAGCCTAGGTCATGGGCTCTTCTTCTCCCTCGGTGGGTATGTCATGGGCATGTACCTGATGCGGGAGATCGGAACGGATGGGGTCTACAAGAGTCAACTCCCCGACTTCATGGTTTTCCTAGACTGGAAGGAGCTCCCTTGGTTTTGGGTCGGTAGCGATCAGTTCTGGTGGATCAGCATCCTGATCCTAGCTGTCCCGGGGCTTCTGGCGTTTGTCTTTGGATACCTGGCATTTCGGTCCCGAATCAAGGGGGTTTACCTTTCGATCATCACCCAAGCCCTCACCTATGCCGCCATGCTGCTGTTTTTTAGAAACGAGACCGGGTTTGGTGGAAACAACGGCTTCACTGACTTCAAGCGAATCTTGGGTTTTGACATTACGTCACCATTTACCCGGGTCGCACTGTTCTGTATCAGTTTTATTGCACTGGTCGCTGCTTTTCTGGCCTGTCGAATGATTGTTCGATCCAGATTTGGTCAGGTCGTGCAGGCCATTCGGGATGCGGAAGGGCGGGTGATGTTTCTTGGCTACGACCCCCTGCCCTATAAGCTGGCCGTCTGGACTTTCTCCGCCATGCTCTGCGGCATTGCAGGCGCGCTATACGTGCCACAGGTGGGCATCATCAATCCAAGCGAAATGTCCCCCATCAACTCCATTGAGATGGCCATTTGGGTAGCTGTCGGTGGTCGGGGTACGCTGATTGGAGCCATCTTGGGGGCCTTCAGCGTAAACGGTGCCAAGACACTGTTCACAACTTTCTTCGCAGAGTACTGGCTCTTTTTACTTGGCCTCATCTTTATTCTCGTAACCCGATATCTACCCAACGGCCTAATGGGTGTGATGAGCCTAAGAGGTCGCGTCAAATGAGCCCATTAATTCAATTTAAAAAACGGCCTCACGTCGATCGTTGGCTTGATGGATTTGTCCCATCAGAAGGCCTCGAAAACGACGCTCGAACAGGTGATATGACTGGCCTCGGTCACATCCTCCAGCCGAACACCATTGACACCACCCACGGCGACATTCTCTACATCGAGGGTCTGACCGTGCGATTCGACGGCTTTCGCGCCATCAACCAGCTCAACCTCTACATACGGGCCGGTGAACTTCGTTGTGTCATTGGACCCAATGGCGCTGGTAAGACTACGCTAATGGACGTCATCACCGGGAAGACCGGTCCACGAAATGCCAGCGTGGAGGGACGTGTCTTTCTTGGCCAGACCATCGACATTCTCAACCTGCGGGAATCCCAGATTGCACAGCTGGGTATCGGCCGTAAATTTCAAAAACCCACAGTGTTTGATGCATTCAGTGTTTGGCAGAACCTGGCCATGGCCCAAAAGGGCGAGCGAGGTTGGATGCACAGCCTTCGGCATCGTTCTGATCAAGCTTTAGAGACCAGCCTGGATGAAACATTGGCTCGAATTAAGTTAGTGCCACAGGCCCATCAATTGGCTGGAAGCCTCTCCCACGGACAGAAACAGCGTCTCGAAATCGGCATGCTGCTGATGCAAAAGCCTGAACTCTTGCTGTTAGATGAGCCGGCCGCAGGCATGACGGACGAAGAGACCGTTGAACTGGCTGAACTGCTGAACAGCCTTCGCGGGACCTGCTCCATGATGGTCGTCGAGCACGACATGACCTTCGTCGAGGCGCTTGCAGGGGAGTCAGGAACCGTGACTGTACTGGCCGAAGGCGCTGTCTTGGCAGAGGGTACGCTGGCCAAAGTCAAATCCGACCCAGCGGTCATTGAATCTTATTTGGGGCGTTAGGATGCGGCCATGTTGAGCCTTCAATCTATTCATCAATTCTATGGCAGCAGCCATACCCTACGTGGCCTTAATCTCGAGGTTCGAAAAGGCGCGTTGACGGTCCTGCTGGGCCGCAACGGCGTCGGTAAAACGACGCTTTTGAGAAGCATCATGGGGCAGACTGCCTTGCGATCCGGGGAGATTCTGCTGAATCAGCAACCGATACAGGGGCTTCAGAGCCATGAGAGGGTTGCGGCTGGGATTGGCTATGTTCCCCAAGGAAGGGAGATCTTTCCAAGGCTGACTGTCGAGGAAAATCTTTTGGTCGGTGCAGCCAGTCGCAAGACCACCAAGGCGGTCAACGAGCAGATATACGAACTGTTCCCAGTGCTCAAGCAAATGCGTCAGCGCAATGGCGGCGACCTGTCTGGTGGCCAGCAACAGCAATTGGCCATTGGTCGGGCACTGATGAGCCAACCCAAGCTGCTCATCCTCGATGAGCCAACCGAGGGCATCCAGCCCAATGTCATTCAGATGATCGGCGAGACCCTCAAGACGCTGGTGATGAAAAGTGAGCTGACCATTTTGCTGGTTGAGCAGTATTACGAGTTTGCCAGGCAGATAGCGGACGACTATGCAGTCATGAGCCGCGGTGAGATCATAGCCACCGGAGCGGCTGCTCATATGGAGCGCGATGGTGTCGAAAAGCTTATTACCGTCTAGTGTGATCCTACCCCCTTGGAAGGCGGCGATTCATTTGCGGGCCGAAGCCAGCGGGGAAAAGACCACAATCAGGCGACAGTTCGCCAAAGGCCCCCTCCAGATTCAAAAAGTGTTGTACCCAGAGGGTGATGACATTGCTCACGTGTTTCTACTACACCCCCCTTCCGGGATCGCCCAGGAGGACGAACTAGACATTCAAATCGACGCTGAAGCGGTCAGCCACAGTCTCTATGCCACGCCGGGGGCTACCCGTTGGTACAAATCATCCGCTCAGGCGCTCGGCCCCGCACGACAGCAAACCCAACTGAACATTCGGGGTGGAGCCACACTCGAGTGGTTGCCTTACGAGAATCTCTACTTTGACCACACCTGGGCCGAGAATCACCTCACCATCAAAATCGAAACCGGCGCTCGTCTGTTGGGCTGGGATCTGCATCAGTTTGGTCGCACGAGTTGTTATGAACTATGGTCCGGTGGACGCGTGCAAAATGTCCTAGCGCTCTACCTCGACGATCAGCTGTTTTGGACGGAGACCGGCTACTGGACTCAGGACAGTATCGATCGGTCCGGCGATCATCATCACCTAGGGCCTTTCAGCATTGTCGGTTCTTTGTGGGCCTACGGACCTACACTGTCCGATGAGCACTACGAGACGCTTGCCGCAGGTCTGCCATACGACGATGTCTGTATTGCTGGCCTCTCTCAGATCAATGCACCCCGGACGACCCAACAGGACGTCGGGGCCTTCTCGTCCGATACCCCGATCAAGCCGGAGTCTCTGGTGGTCATGCGACTCCTGTCCAACGACCCCGAGCGAGCAAGGCAGGTCTGTGAGAGGACCCGAGCCGCCCTTCGACCCCTTATGATCGGAAAAAGCGCTTCGGACCTGCGGATCTGGGCCACCTGAGACCTTTGCGGAGAAAACATGGACCTCACCCCCCGGGAAAAAGACAAACTCCTCATCTTTACTGCTGGCCTTCTGGCGGAGCGTCGGCTGGCTCGGGGGTTGCAACTAAATGTGCCTGAGGCGACCGCCCTCATCACCTGCGCCATTCTTGAGGGGGCGCGAGATGGCAAAACCGTCGCAGAGCTCATGACCATCGGCACGCAAATTCTGTCGAAGGACCAGGTAATGCCTGGAGTCAGTGAGATGATCGCCGACATTCAGGTCGAAGCGACATTCCCAGACGGCACCAAGCTGGTCACCGTTCATCAACCCATTGCCTAAAGACCAATCTAGGAAAAATTCTGATGTCAAAACTGATCGCTGGAATCGTCGCACTCATGACCTCCTCGTTGGCGTTCGCCCACCCGGGCCATCATCATGGTCCGAGCACACCCGAGATTCACGGGTTGTTCTCATGGGAGCAGTTGGTCTGCGTTGCCATCCTTGCTGTGCTGGTGGCCTTGTACATTCGGTCAAAATAGGACGACAACGATGATTCCCGGAGAACTCATACCGGCCGAAGGTCAGGTCGAGCTGAATGTAGGACGTCCAAGTATTGAGGTCGCTGTCATCAACCGTGGCGATCGTCCCGTACAAGTCGGATCTCACTATCACTTCTACGAAGTCAACCAGGCTCTCTCATTCGATCGCGAAAAGACCCGGGGATATCGACTCAACATTGCGGCCGGTACGGCAGTGCGCTTTGAGCCAGGCCAAAAGAGAACCGTTTCTTTGGTAGCACTCGGCGGAGACAAGGTGGTTTTCGGCTTCCAAGGCCGAGTTATGGGGGCACTCTGATGGCCAAGATGACCAGACGCGCTTATGCGGAGATGTTCGGACCGACGACCGGTGACCGCGTTCGATTGGCTGATACCAATTTAGTGGTCGAGGTCGAGAAGGACTTCACCACCTATGGCGAGGAAGTGAAATTCGGCGGTGGAAAAGTTATTCGGGATGGTATGGGCCAAAGCCAACGCCTATCAGCCGACTCAGCCGATACTGTTCTGACCAACGCGTTGATCATTGACCACTGGGGCATCGTCAAGGCGGATATTGGGATCAAAAACGGTCGGATCTCTGGGATTGGAAAGGCAGGAAACCCCGATATCCAGCCCGGTGTGTCGATTGTCATAGGACCCGGCACGGAGATCATCGCTGCAGAAGGCATGATTGTGACGGCGGGTGGGATTGACTCGCACATCCACTTCATCTGCCCCCAGCAGATCGAGGAGGCCATCTCCAGCGGTATCACTACGATGCTTGGCGGTGGCACCGGGCCAGCAACAGGTACCTTTGCCACCACCTGCACACCCGGCCCCTGGCACATCCACAGCATGCTGGCCGCAATCGACAGTTTCCCCATGAACATTGGACTCCTAGGGAAGGGTAATGCCAGTCGACCCGAGCCACTCATGGAGCAGATCCGCGCGGGTGCAATTGGTCTCAAGCTTCATGAAGACTGGGGTACCACGCCGGCCGCAATCGACAACTGCCTATCGGTGGCGGAGGAGATGGATGTTCAGGTTGCGATTCACACCGATACGCTCAATGAGTCTGGTTTTGTCGACGATACCATCGCAGCCTTCAAGGGTCGGACTATTCACACCTTTCACACGGAGGGGGCTGGCGGAGGTCACGCGCCCGACATCATCAAGGCAGCCTCGCTTCCGAATGTCCTTCCCTCCTCCACCAATCCCACCATGCCGTTTACGGTCAACACCATTGATGAGCACCTGGACATGCTCATGGTCTGTCATCACCTAGACGCATCGATCGCCGAGGACATCGCCTTTGCTGAAAGTCGAATTCGACGAGAAACGATTGCCGCGGAGGACATCCTCCACGATCTCGGCGCTTTCTCGATGATGAGCTCGGACTCCCAGGCCATGGGCCGGGTTGGTGAGGTCATTGTGCGAACGTGGCAGACGGCCCACAAGATGAAGGCCCAACGTGGCAGTCTGTCGGGCGACAGTGCGCAATCTGATAACCAGCGCGTTAAGCGCTATATATCGAAGTACACGATCAACCCAGCCATTACCCACGGAATGAGTCACCTGGTTGGCTCTTTAGAGGTTGGCAAGTTAGCCGACCTGGTGGTCTGGCGCCCGGCCTACTTTGGCGTCAAGCCCACTTTGGTCTTGAAGTCCGGGATGATCGCCTGGGCCCTGATGGGTGACCCCAATGCGTCTATTCCGACGCCACAACCTGTCCATATGAGACCCATGTTCGGGGCTTACGGCAAGGCGCTGTCAACCTCCATCACTTTCGTCTCTCAGGCAGCACTTCACAACCCCTCCATTAAGGCTTTGAACTTAACCAAAACGCTATCTGCTGTTCACTCTTGTCGCGACGTGACCAAGGCGGACATGGTTCACAACAGTTGGCAGCCCAACATCACTGTGGATCCCCAGACCTATCTGGTTCACGCTGATGGTGAGTTACTGGTCTGCGAGCCGGCCAAGGAGTTGCCAATGGCTCAGCGGTACTTCCTGTTCTAACCGCATGCTGCTCACCGACTACCACGCTCCATCGGACGGGTCCGGGTCAGAGTTGGCTCCGACCGACTGTCTGTTGCTTCGTTTCGATCAAAGGTGTCGAAGTCGATTCGGTGCCGTCACAACCACCCAGCAGAAACCCATCAATGTTTTACTTCCCCGAGGGATCGTCATCAGGCATGGTGGTCTTCTGACCAATGCGGCAGGAGACTGCCTGGAGGTGATCGCCGCGGACGAGACACTCTTGCGTGTCAGAGCGACGGATCCCCATGCTCTGCTCCGGGCGGCGTATCACCTGGGTAACCGTCATGTGAAGCTGGAGGTTCGGCCAGAGTATCTGCAGCTGGAATTGGATCCAGTTCTAAAAGAGATGCTGCTGCGCCTTGGGGGGCTGACCGTTGAGACGGTAGAGGCCATATTTGAGCCTGAAGTCGGCGCTTATGGTGGCGGACATCATCATGGCCACGATGAGACCTTTGCCGAAGACTATGCCTCTGCACAGGCCGCCTACAGACACCATCATGGCGCCACATAAGACCTCTGTCGACCAAAATTCGCCCACGTCACAGGGGTCCGCCAGCATACAAGCCCTGATCCGACTCTCGTCGGCCAGTCTTCCCATTGGTGGCTACAGCTATTCACAAGGGCTTGAGTCCGCTGTCGCCCATGGTCGGGTAGATGGCCTTCAAGAACTGAGAGAATGGCTCTCGAGCTACCTGACGATCTGGCCGAGGTCAGATGCCTTGCTATGGGCACTCAGCTTTCAGACGCTGGTCGATGGACGTCCCGATCAGTTGGGACGATTCAACCAGATTCATTGGGCCAGTAGAGACTCGGCCGAGCTAAGAACCGAGGCAGAACAGATGGGTTGGTCTCTGGTTCGGCTATTGGTTGATTTGGGCTGGGTCACTGGATCCTTGCAGAGACAACTGCAGGACTTACACCCACCAACCTTTCTCGTCGCCCATGCCAGCGCCTGTTGGAGCCAGGGAATTGATCTCAATACGGGGTTGGTGTCGTTTTGCTTCGCTTTTATCGAAGGCCAGGTTCAGGCCGCTCAAAAACTCCTTCCCATCGGACAGGCGGCTGCACAAAGACTGCTCTGCGAGATGCAGCCCAGAATCGACCTCTGTATTGAGGAAACACTGGAGGCATTGGTGCAAGGAGAATCGGCTCTTCATACGTCTGCACCGTTGCATGCCATTCTCTGCGCCCGCCACGAATTTCAATACTCCCGACTATTCCGATCTTAATGACCACGCGCCATGACACAAACCATTCAAAGTCGTACAAAGAAACTTCCCCCACTTCGCGTTGGCGTTGGCGGACCCGTTGGGTCTGGCAAGACCACTCTGCTGGAGGTTCTCTGCAAGAGACTGCGGGGCCAATATGACCTGGTGGCCATCACCAATGACATCTACACCAAGGAAGACCAGCGCCTGCTGACCTTGTCAGGCGCCCTTCCGCCCGAGCGAATTATGGGGGTCGAGACGGGCGGTTGTCCGCACACGGCGATTCGTGAGGATGCCAGTATTAACCTCGAAGCCGTTGATCGGATGGTCCAGAGATTTCCGGACGTTGACATTGTTTTCGTGGAGTCCGGGGGCGACAACCTGGCTGCGACGTTCAGCCCAGAGTTATCTGACTTCACCATTTATGTGATTGATGTCGCAGGTGGCGAGAAGGTGCCACGCAAGGGCGGGCCCGGTATTACTCGGTCAGACTTTCTGGTCATCAACAAGGCCGACTTGGCGCCCTATGTCGGGGCAGACCTGGACATCATGAAAGCCGACACGGCTCGAATGCGCCCCAATGCGCCCTGGTGCCTCTGTAACCTCAAGACCGGAGATGGGTTGGATCAAGTCGTGAGCGCCCTGGAAAAGGC
>Ga0208009_1000117_pt1 | contig 22399 bp, 19 predicted proteins | sample Wag4_2014_7_16_FD_187364 | JGI IMG/M metagenome (GOLD analysis project Ga0208009, IMG submission 187364) | Fresh water mixed with fracking chemicals microbial communities from Ohio, USA - Utica-2 Time Series FC 2014_7_16 (SPAdes) (version 2) ...
GTGCAGCGCGTGGCTAAACCAATTGTTTTAATTGCAGAAGAGCTCAGCCCAGCAACTTTAGAAGCGCTGGGTCCTGACTTTGAAGTTGTTAACTGTGATGGTGCAAACCGCGCAGAACTTCTTGCAGCTCTTGCAAAGGGTGTTGACGCTGTGCTGATTCGCTCTGCAACCAAAATGGATGCAGAAGCAATTGCCGCAGCAAAAGGTTTAAAAGTAATTGCACGTGCCGGTGTTGGATTAGATAACGTTGATATTCCTGCTGCAACTGCAGCCGGAGTAATGGTTGTTAACGCCCCAACTTCAAACATTGTTTCTGCAGCAGAGTTAGCTATCTCGCTATTGATGGCTTCTGCACGTTTTATCTCACCAGCTCATGCTGCTCTTCGAAATGGAAAGTGGGCTCGCTCTAAATACACTGGGGCTGAGCTATTTGAAAAAACTCTTGGAATCGTTGGTTTTGGCCGTATAGGTCAGTTGGTGGCACACCGCATGCAGGCCTTTGGAATGGATGTTGTTGCATACGATCCATACCTGCAACCTGCGCGTGCTGCACAACTTGGAGTTCGTTTAGTCGAACTAGATGAACTTCTAAAAGTTTCTGACTTCATAACCATCCACTTGCCAAAGACAAAAGAGACTGCAAATTTGATTGGTGTAGATGCCCTTAAAAAGGTTAAGCCATCGGTTCGAATTATTAACGCTGCCCGAGGCGGAGTTTTAGATGAAACTGCGCTCTTTGATGCAATTACACAAGGACGTGTGGCTGGCGCAGGAATAGACGTGTACTCAACAGAACCATGTACTGATTCACCACTATTTACTTTGGATCAAGTAGTTGCAACTCCTCACTTAGGTGCATCAACAGATGAGGCACAAGAGCGCGCAGGAATTGCAGTTGCTGTTTCAGTGCGTAAAGCTTTAGCGGGGGAATTAGTTCCAGATGCTGTCAATGTAAAGGGTGGAGAAATTCACGAAGAGATTCGCCCAAGTTTGCCATTGGTTGAGAAAATGGCACAGATTGCAACAGCATTTGCTGGAGAAGCACCTGTCAGCATGGATATCTCCGTCCGCGGAGAAATATCTGAGCTGGATTCTTCGATACTTGCAACTAGTGCCCTCAAGGGAGCCCTAGTTGCATGTGGTGTCAATGATGTGACATATGTAAATGCTCCAGCACTTGCAGCAGAGCGCGGATTAACTTCTGCAGTCACAACAGATCCAGAAAGTCCGGAATACCGAAACATGATCTCTCTACGTGCGGCACTTGCCGATGGAAAGTTTGTCACCGTAGATGGAACTCTTGTTGGTATTCGTAAAGATGAAAAGATTATTGCTATCGATTCTTTTGATTTAGATCTTGCGCCAACTGAAAACCTTCTATTCCTTCGTTATGTGGATAAGCCAGGTGTTGTAGGTGCAGTAGGAAATGCACTTGGAAAGGCAGGAATCAATATCGCTGGTATGCAAGTTGCGCGAAGTTCAGCTGGGGGAAGCGCGTTGATGGCTATCACTGTGGACTCTCAAATCAGCGACGATCTACTTTCTACCGTAAAGAAAGAGACTGGAGCCGAACTCGTTCGCTCTGTGACTTTGGTGGGCTAATGAAAACGATTAATTTAGCTGTCATTGCAGGCGATGGTATTGGTCCTGAAGTAGTCAACGAAGGATTAAAGGTTCTAGATGTTGTAGCAAAAAAGTATGGAGTTGAGTTTAAAAAGACTTCTTACGATCTTGGAGCAGCATTTTGGCATCGCACTGGTGAAGTATTACCAGATTCAACTTTGGCAGAGCTTGCAAAAGCCGATGTGATTTTACTTGGCGCCGTTGGTGATCCAACTGTTCCAAGTGGCGTACTAGAGCGTGGACTTTTACTAAAGATTCGTTTTGCTTTTGATCACTACATCAACTTGCGCCCGGCAAAATTGATGCCTGGCGTAACAGGGCCGTTAGCAACCAAAGCTCCTATTGATTTCGTCGTGGTGCGCGAAGGAACAGAAGGACCATACGTTGGCGCAGGTGGAGTTTTGGCTCACGGCACAGAAAATGAAATTGCAACGGAGGAAAGCCTAAATACCCGCAGGGGAGCAGAGCGAGTCATTCGTGATGCATTCGAAAGAGCATCAAAGCGTGATCGCAAGAAGTTAACTTTGGTTCATAAAAACAATGTACTAACTCGTGCAGGTGGATTATGGACACGTACATTCGAAGATGTTGCAAAGGAGTATCCAAAGATCTCTACCGAGTATCTACATGTAGATGCTGCTTCAATGTTTTTCGTAACAAATCCAGAGCGCTTTGATGTTGTAGTCACAGATAACTTATTTGGAGACATCTTGACTGATATTGCTGCTGCAATCTGTGGTGGAATAGGCCTTGCAGCATCTGGCAATATCAACCCAACAGGTGCATTTCCATCAATGTTTGAGCCAGTGCATGGTTCTGCGCCAGATATTGCAGGAAAGAATTTGGCCGATCCAACTGCAACGGTCATGTCTGTTGCAATGATGTTAGATCACCTTGGATTTTCAGATGCAGCTCGAGATGTAGAGCGAGTTGTTGCCGCTGATCTTGCTACACGTGGAGATGCAAAGAGAAGTACAACTCAGGTTGGAGATGCGCTAGCTAGCGCTTTGTAATCATGAAGATAACTCTTAACCCGCATGCCAAAGATGATGCAACACGCAACGCACTCGTTGCTGAAGGTGGATTTGGCAAGTACTACACAGACCACATGGTCAGGTGCGAGTGGAGTGAAAAAGATGGATGGGCGGAGCCAGAGTTAATTCCATACGGACCAATAACTCTTGATCCTGCAACTGCAGTGTTTCACTACGGACAAGAGATTTTCGAAGGCATGAAGGCTTACCGCCAACCAGATGGATCAATTGAACTATTTCGTCCACGGGAGAATGCAAAGCGTTTTGCAAACTCTGCAAAAAGATTAGCGCTACCTGAAATGCCAGTTGATCTTTTTATGGAAACAGTTGAAACCCTTGTAAAGCAAGACAACGGCTGGGTTCCTAACAAAGTAGGAGAGTCGCTGTATATCCGTCCATTTATGATTGCAACGGAAGTTGGACTTGGCGTTCGTCCAACTAATAAAGCAACATATCTTTTGATTGCAACTCCAGCTGGTGCTTATTTTGACCCATCTAAGGCCGTTTCAGTATGGATTTCAACTGAATACGTGCGTGCTGCTCAAGGCGGAACAGGTGAAGCAAAGTGTGGTGGAAACTATGCAGCCTCACTGGTCGCACAAAAAGCAGCAGCCAAAGAAGGTTGCGATCAGGTTGTTTGGATTGATGCAAAAGAGCGAAAGTGGATTGAAGAGATGGGCGGCATGAACCTTTACTTTGTTAAAGGTAAAGGTGCAGATGCAACTGTGATAACTCCAAAGTTAACTGGAACCTTGTTGCCTGGAATTACCCGCGATTCGATACTTTCTGTTGCTGTTGATCTTGGATATAAAGTTGAGGAGGTTATGCTCTCAATCGATGATTGGCGAGATGGCGTAACAAGTGGAGATATAACTGAAATCTTTGCCTGCGGAACAGCTGCTGTTGTATCCCCAGTTGGTCAGGCAAAATCAGCGATGGGAACTTGGGTAACTGGTGATGGGCAACCAGGGACAATTACAATGCAAATTAGAAACCACTTACTTGGAATTCAGCACGGCACAGTAGAGGACAAGCACAACTGGATGAGTGCGATCAAGTAATGCCAGTCAACGATAGCTTCCATATTTATGACACCACTTTGCGTGATGGCGCCCAGCAAGAGGGGTTAAACCTTTCTGTTCATGACAAGCTAAATATTGCGCGCCATTTAGATGAACTTGGCGTTGGTTTCATCGAAGGTGGATGGCCTGGAGCAAATCCAAAAGATACAGAGTTCTTTGCATTGGCAAAGAAGGAGTTAAAGTTAAAGAACGCGACCTTTGTTGCATTCGGTGCAACTCGCCGGCCACATGCAAAGGCTGCAGATGATGTGCTACTTGGTGCGTTAAGAGATAGTGGTGCACCTGCAGTTACATTGGTTGCTAAGGCTTTTGATCGCCACGTTGATTTAGCACTTAAAACCTCTCTGGATGAAAATCTTGCAATGATTCGCGACTCTGTAACTCACCTTCGCCAGGAAGGTCAACGTGTATTTTTGGATGCAGAACACTTCTTTGATGGCTACCGACACAACCGCGCATATGCTCTAGAGGTTGTACGCGTAGCAGCTGAGGCAGGTGCCGATGTAATCGCACTGTGCGATACCAATGGTGGAATGTTGCCTGATGAACTATCACAGGTTGTACACGATGTTTTAACTGCAAGTTCTGCTCGTCTCGGAATTCATTGTCACAATGACACAGGTTGCGCCGTTGCAAACTCAATGGCAGCAATCGCAGCTGGTGCAACACATGTTCAAGGAACACTCAATGGATATGGTGAACGCACTGGAAATGCAGACCTTGTAACGATTATCGCCAACCTAGAGTTAAAGAAGAAGCAGTTAGTACTACCTCCTAACGCATTACAAGAAGCCTTTAGAATCTCACACGCGGTTGCAGAGGTAACCAATGTTGCACCAAGTGCTCGCCAGCCATATGTTGGCATCTCTGCATTTGCTCATAAAGCAGGACTCCATGCCAGTGCAATCAAAGTAGATCCATCGCTATACCAACATGAGGATCCATCATCTGTTGGAAATGACATGCGTATGTTGGTCTCTGACATGGCTGGCCGTGCATCAATTGAATTAAAGTCTCAAGAACTAGGTGTAGATCTAGGTGGAGATAAAGAGTTGATCGGTCGAATTGTGGACCGAGTTAAAGAGATGGAGTCTCGAGGGTTCACATTTGAAGCAGCTGATGCATCATTTGAACTCTTGGTTCATGAAGAGATCGCCGGCAAACGACCATCGTTTTTCACAATTAATCACTGGGTAACATCTGTCGAGCGTGCATCTGATCAATCAATCGTCACCAAGGCAGAGGTAACTGTGACTGCAATGGGACAAGAGATCACTTGTAATGGTTTGGGTAATGGCCCAGTAAATGCATTTGATAATGCGCTACGAACTGGATTGCTAAAGCTTTATCCAGAGTTAGAAGTTCTAGAACTGACAGATTACAAGGTTCGTATTCTTGAAGGACGTTTGGGAACTGGCGCAGTAACTCGCGTTCTTGTTGAGACAAGTGATGGTAAAGGTGAGTGGAATACCGTAGGAGTGCACGAAAACGTGATTGCAGCATCTGCGATGGCCCTTGAAGACGCGCTTACCTTCGGATTGATGCGACAAGGCAGAAAGCCCGCGTAAACTTAAACATTGTGAGCGATAACTTTCAAGAAATTCTGAAAGCCTTTAATCGCCATTTAACCTCTGAACGAGATTTATCTTCCAACACAGTACGTGCATACATTGGCGATTTGGAGTCTTTACTGGCCCATCTTGAAACACTAAAGGTGGAAGAGATTGCTCAGTTAGAGTTAAATCATCTTCGATCTTGGCTTGCAAACCAACAGATAAAAGGTGGGGCCAGGACATCCTTGTCTAGGCGAATAACCTCTATTCGATTGTTTACAAAGTGGGCAGTTAAGAATAATTACCTGGCCAAAGATGTGGGCACAACTCTTGCAACGCCAAAGGGGCATCGAATTTTGCCCGACGTTCTAGAAATTGATGAGGCAAAAACTGCGATGGATTCACTTGCAACAAGAGCTAGCGAAGAACAGACTCCGCTGTCTTTGCGCGATGTTGCAATTGTTGAAATGCTCTATGCAACAGGTGCCAGAGTTAGCGAACTATGTGGATTAGATTTCAATGACATTGATTACGATCGTCAAACTATTCGGGTATTAGGTAAAGGCAACAAAGAGCGCACTATTCCATTTGGCAATCCAGCACTTCGCGCGCTTGATCTTTGGTTAAAGCAGGGTAGAGATCAGATTGCACAATCACACTCTGGCGATGCTGTCTTCATTGGGGCTAGAGGAAAACGAATCGATCAGCGAACAGTGCGAACAGTTGTCTATGAAGCCTTATCTGCAATTGAAGGCATAGAGCGCATGGGTCCACATGCTTTGCGTCACTCTGCTGCAACTCACTTACTTGAAGGTGGAGCAGATCTTAGAACTGTGCAAGAAATTTTGGGCCATGCATCTCTAGCGACAACACAGATCTACACACATGTCTCTACCGAACGCCTACAAAAAGCATTTAAACAGGCACACCCCAGAGCATGAGATCTTCATTAGTTGTAATTCCAACCTATAACGAAGCAAAAAGTATCGGTCAACTACTAGATGCCCTTAAAGGTTTAGATGCTGATGTTTTAGTAATCGATGATGGCTCTCCGGATAGAACAGCCGATGTGGTTAGAGGACATAAAATTGAAGTCGTTGAGCGTGAATCAAAGTTAGGTTTAGGTAATGCCTATCGCACTGGATTTTCTATCGGAATTGCGCGCGGGTATACATACATTATCCAAATGGATGCAGATGGTTCACATCAGGTAAGTGATCTTAGAAACATGATGGAGTGGATTGGCAGCAGCGATGTACTGATTGGTTCTCGCTGGATTCAAGATGGATCAATCACCAATTGGAACAGGGCTCGGGAGTATCTGTCTCGAAGTGCCAATCGTTATGCCAAGGTAATGCTTGGACTTAAAGTAAAAGATGTCACATCTGGATTTCGAATATATGAAACCGCGCTTTTGAAAAAGATGGATCTTTCTTCAATAAAAAGTGAGGGTTATTGCTTTCAAATAGAGATGGTCAGACGCGCAGTGGCCAGCGGTGGCTCTGTAGCTGAGATTCCAATTAATTTTGTGGAGCGCACCCACGGTGAAAGCAAGATGTCTGTTGCGATTGCGGCAGAGGCTGTTTTTCGGATCAATTGGTGGGCGCTTTTACGCATGATCGGGCGGTAATTTCACGCTCAGAGCTCAGGTAGGATTTGCCCTGCACTAGTTGATTATGAACTTGTAAAAGGGTTCGAATCGGTAGTGACATCTCAGCACTGCCTAACCTTTTGGTTGGTGAATCATCTCGGTCCGTTAAATCGGTGGATGAATTTCAGTGCGACGGGCTAAGCAAATTGTTTAGCCAAAACCGAGCGGGTTTCATTGCGCTATCAAAGCGTAAGGAACCTATGAAGGAGTATGCCTGCCATGGCAGTTGTAACAATGCGAGAGCTCCTCGACAGTGGCGTTCACTTTGGACACCAAACTCGTCGATGGAACCCAAAGATGAAGCGTTTTATTTTTACAGAGCGCAACGGCATCTACATCATCGACATCCAGCAATCACTTGCACTTATTGATTCAGCATATGAATTCATTAAGGACACAGTTGCAAAGGGTGGCCACGTTCTATTCGTAGGTACAAAGAAGCAGGCACATATGCCAATTCTTGAGCATGCAGCACGCGTTGGAATGCCAACAGTGACTGAGCGCTGGTTAGGTGGAATGCTCACCAACTTCCCAACTGTGTACAAGCGAATCCAGCGTTTGAAAGAACTTGAATCGATGGAAGAGAAGAATGATCTGCTTCTAACCAAGAAAGAACTTCTTGTTCTTCGCCGTGAACGCGAAAAACTATTTAAGAACCTAGATGGAATTCGCAACATGACCAAGCTACCTTCAGCAATTTGGGTAGTAGATACAAAGAAAGAGCATCTTGCAGTGCAAGAGGCGAAAAAGCTTGGTATTCCAGTCGTTGCAATCTTGGATACAAATTGCGACCCAGATGAAGTTGACTACAAGATTCCAGGTAACGATGATGCAATTCGATCAATCGATGTTTTAACTCGCGTAATCACCGATGCAATTGCAGCAGGCCTTAAGGCACGTTCTGCAAATGTTAAAGAAGAGGCCAAGAGTGAACAACCTGCCGCAGTAGCCGCTGGGGAACCATTGGCTGATTGGGAAAAAGAAATCTTGGATGGCGCGTCTGCACCAGCAGGCGATGCAACAACTGCAACAACACCGGAGGCATAAATTGGCAGCCTATACAGCTGAAGATGTAAAGAAGCTTCGCGAAGCAACTGCAGCAGGAATGCTCGATTGCAAGAAAGCTTTAGATGAGGCCGAAGGTGATTACAACAAGGCGCTCGACATCATTCGAGTTAAAGGACTAAAGGGCGTTACAAAGCGCGAAGGTCGTTTAACTTCAAATGGTGCGGTTGTTGCAAAAGTTGAAGGCAACCTTGGCGTAATGCTCGAACTTAACTGCGAAACAGATTTCGTGGCAAAAGGTGAGCGTTTTATCGCATTAGCCGATGAACTACTCGCGCATTTACAGAATGCACAGTCAGATTCAACGGAAGCTTTCCTTGCTTCAACAATGGCTAACGGTAAAACTGTTCAATCAGTTGTCGATGAAGCAAATGCAACATTGGGAGAGAAGATTGAAGTTCGTCGCATTGCAGTAATAAAAGATTCTCCAGTTGGAATCTATTTGCACCGCACTAGCCCAGATCTTCCACCACAGGTTGGTGTTTTGGTCGAGCTAGTAAAAGATGCAGCTGAAGTTGGAAAAGACATCGCACAACACATCGCAGCATTTGCTCCGCAGTTTGTTAACCGCGAGCAAGTACCAGCCGATTTGATCGAAAATGAGCGTCGTATCGCAGAAGAAACTGCACGCGAAGAGGGCAAGCCTGAGGCTGCTCTTTCTAAGATCATTGAAGGCCGTGTCGCAGGCTTTGTTAAAGATGTCTCCTTAATTGAACAATCTTTCGCAAAGGATGCAAAGAAGACAGTTAAGCAAATCCTCGATGAGGCCGGAACTGCCGTTAAGGCCTTCCATCGCTTCCGCGTGGGTCAATAAGGTTTGGGCCTAATCACTTAGACTTACAACCACAGCCAGTAATTAAAAGTTAAGGAGCACTCATGCCCGGTACACGAGGAACGTATCGCAGAGTGCTCCTTAAACTTTCTGGAGAAGTTTTTGGTGGAGAAAAGGGCATTGGTGTTGATCCCGATGTTGTTCAAGATATTGCAAAACAAATCGCAGAAGTAGCGCGTACAGGTGTGCAAGTTGCCATCGTTGTTGGTGGCGGAAACTATTTCCGAGGAGCAGAACTATCTCAACGCGGTATGGATCGCTCTCGTGCTGACTACATGGGAATGCTCGGAACAGTTATGAACTGTCTTGCCTTACAAGATTTCTTAGAAAAAGAAGGTGTTGCAACTCGTGTTCAAACTGCAATCACAATGGGGCAAGTTGCAGAGCCATATATCCCGCTGCGTGCAATCAGACATTTAGAAAAAGGTCGCGTAGTAATTTTTGGCGCGGGTGCAGGTATGCCTTTCTTTACAACAGATACAGTTTCAGCTCAGCGAGCATTGGAAATTGGCGCAGAAGCTCTACTACTTGCAAAAAGTGGAGTAGATGGTGTCTACAGCGCAGATCCAAAGAAGGATCCGAAGGCTACAAAGTTTGAATCGATTTCATACGATGAAGTTTTATCAAAATCTTTAGCTGTTGCAGATGCAGCCGCCTTTGCTCTGTGCCGGGAGAACAAACTGCCAATAGTCATCTTTGATTTGATGAAAAATGGGAATATCGGCCGTGCAGTGCGCGGTGAAACAATAGGTACTCTGGTCGCATAAGCGGTTCAGAATTAGAGGAGCAAAAACAATGGCAGATGTAGCAAGCACGCTGGCAGATGCACAGACAAAAATGAACAAAGCTGTTGAAGTTGCAAAAGATGATTTTGCAACTATCCGAACTGGTCGCGCCCATCCATCTCTGTTTAATAAAGTCATGGTCGACTACTACGGCACATATACAGCTTTGTCTCAACTAGCATCTATTCAAGTTCCAGAGGCTCGCATGGCGATCATTGCTCCTTTTGATAAGGGCGCTATGGCTGCAATTGAAAACGCTATTCGTGGTTCTGATCTGGGTGTTAATCCGGGAAATGATGGGGTTGTTATCCGAGTCAATTTCCCTCAGCTGACAGAAGAGCGCCGTAAGGAGTTCATCAAAGTTGTAAAAACAAAGGCAGAAGATGCAAAGATTTCGATGCGAAACATTCGCCGCACAGCAAAAGAAGCTATGGAAAAGCTAGAAAAAGATGGCGATATTGGTAAAGATGATTTAGCGCGTGGTGAAAAAGAGTTAGAGAAAGTCACATCTGATCACGTTGCCAAGATAGATGAGATGCTCAAGCACAAGGAGGTTGAACTCCTCGAAGTTTAAGGAGTTTGCTCCCATGTCAGACCTACACTCAATAAACGAGGCAATCAACAAAAAGGCTGGGCGAAAACTACTGCCCTCAATTGCCGTTGGGCTTTCGCTTATTGCACTGGTTTGGTTTGCACTTTCATATGAGAGAGTAATTTTTGCTGGTGTCGTTGCAGTGGCAGTAATTTTAGGCGCACGAGAAATCACACGGGCATTCGCTGCTCGAGCAATAACTGTTTCATTTAATGGGTTAGTTCTAGCTTCCATCGCATTGTCTTATGCAGCTTGGAACGGCGGATCAGGCGGACTTGCAGTTGCAACTGCTGTTGCTATGCCATTACTTCTTATTCGCGCCTTACTTCAAGGACCAGAAGGATTTGTCGCAAAAGCAACTGCCACAGTTTTCTCTCTGCTCTATCTTCCTTTTCTAGCTGGCTTCTTAATTTTGCTTGGTCGACCAGATAATGGTTTTCAACAGGTAATGACATTTATGGTTCTAGTGGGTTGCAACGATACTTTTGGATACATTGTTGGTGTTCTTTTTGGTAAACACCCACTTGTTCCGAAGATATCGCCGAAGAAGACGTGGGAAGGTTTAATTGGGTCAATTGTTTTCACTGTTGCAGGCGGTTCACTGGCTTTCTACTACATCATGGATATGCAGTGGTGGTTAGGAATAATCGTTGGCCTAATGATTGTTTTCACGGCAACTTGCGGCGACCTAATTGAAAGTGCGATGAAGCGCGACCTAAGCCTTAAAGACATGGGGACATTACTGCCTGGTCATGGGGGAATGTTAGATCGACTTGATTCCGTAGTTTTATCAGCTCCTGCAATGTGGCTGGCGTTAGAGCTAGTCAGAGATTTTCTATGAGTAATAAAGTTCCAGAGATCAACCTTGTCTTTGATGAGCCGGTTCAGCGTAAAAAAGCACCAAAACATTTAGCTGATTTCGCACCTAGTGAGCGAAAAGCCTTCGCAGAAGAGCTTGGTTTTCCTGGCTATCGTGCCAGCCAAGTTGCCACACATTATTTTTCGCATCTATCTAACGACCCGCAACAGTGGAGTGATATTCCTGCGGATTCACGACTAAGTATTGCTGATGCTCTAACGCCCCGACTCATAGAACTAGTTACATCACGCACAACTGATAACGGAATGACTCGAAAAGATCTATGGAAACTCCATGATGGTGTTCTGGTGGAGAGTGTTTTGATGCGCTATAGCGATCGAGTGACTGTCTGCATCTCATCTCAAGCAGGATGTGGAATGAACTGCCCATTTTGTGCAACGGGCCAGGCTGGCTTAACTCGAAATTTATCCGCAGGTGAAATCACAGAACAGATTGTTGCCGCCGCACGAGCTTGTGCCAACGGTGAACTTCCTGGCGGACCAACCAGATTGTCCAATATTGTCTTTATGGGAATGGGCGAACCACTTGCAAACTACAACGCCGTGATAAGAACTGTACGAAATATTACCGATCCCAATCCTGATGGTTTAGGAATTAGCGCACGTTCTGTGACTGTTTCAACGGTCGGTCTTGTTAATGGAATTGAAAAACTAACCGAAGAAGGAGTTGCAGTCACGTTGGCTGTCTCGTTACACACACCAGATGATGAACTTCGTGACACATTGGTACCAATTAACAATCGATTCAACATTCGTGAAGTTTTGGCTGCCGCCGATCAATATGAAAAGAAAACAGGTCGCCGCTACTCCATTGAATATGCCTTGATAAGAGACATCAATGACCAATCTTGGCGCGCGGATCTTTTGGGCCGTCTATTAAAAAATAGAAATTCACACGTTAACTTGATTCCGCTCAACCCCACACCAGGTTCAAAGTGGACAGCATCTCGCCGTGAAGATGAGGCTGAATTTGTTCGCATACTTGAAAGCTACGGTGTGCCCGTAACGGTCCGAGATACCAGAGGCCGCGAAATTGATGGTGCCTGCGGTCAGTTAGCCGCTGCCGAAAAGGGCTCCTTAACTAATTAATTCTGCAGATTTATTTCTCAGCAACTTCCACCATGGCCTCGGTTGGTAAATAGGTTAGTAAATAGGTTGGTAAATTGAGAAGCAAAGATGTCTAGTGAGATAGGTCCCGAATTGCTAGGCTCGCCCCATGAAAAAGCTTAATAACTTCATTAATGGAAAATCCGTAGAGTCAAAGTCCGGAGAGACGACAACTCTGATCAATCCTGCAACAGGTGCAGCTTTTGCTACAGCGCCTAAGTCAAATGCAGCTGATGTAGATGCGGCATACAAAGCAGCAGATGAGGCATTTACTTTATGGCGCGATTCCACGCCCTCTACTCGCCAACGGGCGCTACTAAAGATTGCAGATGCAATTGAAGATCGCGCGGAAGAGATCATCGCAATTGAAGTTGAAAACACTGGAAAACCAATTTCTCTGACAACAAGTGAAGAAGTTCCACCTATGGTTGATCAGATCCGCTTTTTTGCAGGGGCAGCAAGAAATTTAGAAGGTAAATCAGCTGGTGAATATATGTCTGGCATGACTTCAATGATTCGCCGCGAACCAGTTGGAGTTATTGGTCAGGTCACTCCTTGGAACTATCCAATGATGATGGCTGTGTGGAAATGGGCACCGGCGATTGCTGCTGGAAATACAGTTGTGTTAAAGCCAAGTGATACAACGCCCGCATCAACTGTATGGATGGCTAATTTAATGGCAGAGTTTTTACCTGCAGGAGTATTTAACGTTATTTGCGGAGAACGCGAGACTGGCGCAGCCCTGGTAAATCACAAACGCCCTGACATGGTTTCAATTACCGGATCTGTTGGTGCAGGAATTCAAGTTGCAGAGTCCGCAGCAAAACAAGTAAAGCGTGTTCACCTTGAATTAGGTGGAAAAGCCCCAGTGGTTGTATTTGCCGATGCGGATTTAACTGCAGCAGCCGAGGCAATTGCTGTTGCGGGGTATTTCAACTCTGGTCAGGACTGCACTGCAGCAACTCGCGTGATTGTTCAAGAATCTGTTTATGACGAGTTTGTTCAACTGCTCACCGAACAGGCCAAAGCAGTAGTGCTTGGAGCGCCTGCCGATAAAGATGTATTTCTTGGACCTGTAAATAACGCCAATCAATTGGCAAGAGTCAGCGATCTAGTATCTAAAACCCCGTCACATGCAAAGATCATGACAGGAGGTTCGGCAATTGATCGCCCTGGCTACTTCTTCCCGGCCACCGTTATCGCAGATCTTCGCCAAGATGATGAGCTTATTCAAAAGGAGATTTTTGGTCCTGTCATAACTGTTCAAAAATTTACCGATGAGGCCCAGGCTGTTTCGATGGCAAATGGCGTGGATTACGGCCTAGCTTCCAGTGTCTGGACTACCAATCACGGTGTTGCCATGAGAATGGCCAAGGCCTTTGACTTCGGCTGTGTCTGGATCAACACCCATATTCCTCTTGTTGCAGAGATGCCACATGGGGGCTTCAAACGCTCAGGCTACGGAAAGGATCTCTCAGCCTATGGATTTGAAGATTACACGCGAATTAAGCATGTAATGAGTAATCTTGGGGCGTAGTATTTGCCCCGATTCAACCAGTTAACCAACCACTACCCACAGAAAGTTCGAGGCTTGATAACTCGACCACTTGCTTGTGCTTAACCCTTAAGGAGTAAATCAGTATGTCAAAAGAAAGTTCACTCTCACCAGAAGCTAAATCAGTTTTAGGTGCAATGGTTTCTCGCCGTACAGTATTAGCCGGCGCAGGAGGATTAGGTGCAGTAGGTCTTCTTGCTGCATGTGGAGGCGGATCTGATTCTGCCGATAGCGCTAACACGGTTCGCTGGGGCAATTGGCCTTTGTATTTAGATTATGACGATGAGACTCAGAAGTACCCAACGTTAGATAAGTTCACTGCAGAGACAGGAATTGCAGCAAAATACTTTGAAGATTACAACGATAACGATGAGTTTTACGGAAAAGTACAGGCACAACTTAAATTAGGTGAAGACATTGGATATGACGTTGTAACACCAACAGACTGGATGGCAGCTCGCTGGATTCGTCTTGGTTACACACAAAAATTTGATACAGCAAATATTCCTAACAAAGTAAACATTCTTGATTCCCTTGCATCTCCATCTTTTGATCCAAACCGTGAACAGTCATTAACATGGCAAGGCATCATGTCAGGATTTGGATGGAATACGGAGAAGAATCCAAAGGGAATCCGCACAATCGATGACCTCTTTGCGCCACAGAACAAAGGAAAGATCGTAGTTCTTTCAGAGATGCGTGACACGATCGGAATTATTCTGCGCTCGCAAGGTGTCGATCTTCAAACAGTTACTGAAGATCAATTTATGAACGCAGTTGACTTTATGGCCAAGAAGATTAACGATGGTTGGATTCGTGGAGTTAAGGGCAATGAATATGCTGTTGATCTCACATCAGGTGATGCAACAGCTGTTATCGGCTGGTCCGGTGACATGTTTATTCTTGCTGCAGAAAATGAAGGCAAATTTGATTTTGCTATTCCAGACTCAGGTGGAACTATCTCAGGTGATAACTTGATGATTCCTTCAACTGCATCTGCAGAAGGTAAGGCAAACGCCGAGAAGTTGATCAACTTCTATTACGATCCTGTAATTGCTGCAGAAGTTGCTGCTTACGTAAACTACGTATGCCCAGTTAAGGGTGCGCAAGAAGAGATGGAAAAGATTGCTCCAGAGTTAGCAAGCAGCCCATATATCTTCCCTGATGCTGCCACTTCAAAGAAGCTCGGCGTGTTCCGCTCACTGACACCAGCTGAAGAGACAACTTGGAGCGAGGCATTCCAGAAGGCCGCCGGCAACTAGTGGTTGATGTTTCCTCTGCAACGCGTGGAGATTTACGTCTTACGCGGATCACAAAGACCTATGGTGATTTCACTGCAGTTGATGATCTTTCATTAACGATCCCTGAAGGTTCATTTTTTGCATTACTTGGACCTTCAGGGTGCGGTAAAACAACCACACTTCGAATGATTGCAGGGTTAGAAGAGCCAACTGTTGGCAGTATTCATTTAGGTACAACTGATATCACCACAAAGCGTCCCTATCAGCGCCCAATTAATACTGTTTTTCAAAACTATGCGCTCTTTCCACATCTAACGATCTTTGAAAATATTGCATTCGGTCTTCGTCGTAGAGGAATCAAAAATGTTGATGCAGATGTCAATAAAGTTCTAGATCTTGTCGAGCTTCCCCATCTTGCACAACGCAAACCGACTCAACTCTCAGGTGGGCAGCAACAGCGAATTGCATTGGCAAGAGCCATCGTCAATCGTCCTGCTCTACTGCTACTTGATGAGCCGTTAGGTGCGTTAGATCTTAAATTGCGTCGTCAGATGCAGATTGAACTTAAATGGATTCAACGAGAAGTTGGGTTAACTTTTGTTCACGTTACACACGATCAAGAAGAGGCCATGACAATGGCTGACACGATCGCGGTAATGAATGAAGGTGGAATCGAGCAGATGGGCTCACCGGCCGATCTTTATGACAATCCAAAGACTGCATTCGTTGCCAACTTTTTGGGACAATCAAATTTAATTAAAGGTCGCATTGAAGGCACAGATGGAGATAACTTAGTTCTTGATCTTTATGGCCAGAAGATATCTATGCCTAAGAGTCGAAGTCATGCAGTCGATAATTCAATCTTTGCAGGAATTCGACCAGAGAAGTTCCGCATTTCATTAGTTGGAACCCCAACTCGAGGCAATGTGTTAACTGGTGGTCATATTGAAGAAGTCTCTTACATCGGAGTCTCGACTCAGTACCAAGTGGCAATGCCATGGGGTCAGGAGTTAATGGTCTTTGAGCAAAACGATGACGGAGTTCCACCATTTGATAAGGGTGATCAAGTACTGATCTGCTGGGAACCAAACTTCACTTTTGCACTTCGCGGCGATGAAGATGCAGAGGCTGGTACTGAAGTTGCACCAGATGATTTTGATGAGGATGAGTAAAGCTTTGTCTAAGGTAAAGCTGCCTTATCTGCTCTTATTGCCAGGATTTCTATTTCTTTTCACTTTTTTTATCCTTCCAATTCTTAATCTTGCACAAACTTCCACGCAGACGCCTACTGCCGGGGGAGATACTGGAGAATATGAGCAAACCTTTCGCTTTGCTAACTACATTGACGCGTTCATCGAAAACAGAGAGCAGTTTGCACGATCATTTATATTTGCAATATGTGCCACTTTATTAGCTCTTGCAATTGCTTATCCTTTGGCCTATGCAATTGCATTTAAAGCGGGCAGGTTTAAAAACATACTTTTAGTGCTAATCATTGCGCCATTTTTCACTTCATTTTTGTTACGCACGGTGGCTTGGAAGCAGATTCTTGGTGAAGAGGGTTTTGTTGTCCCACCCCTTCGAACGTTTGGAATTATTGGCGAAAGCACAACGTTAACGTCAACATCATTTGCTGTTGTCATAGGTATGACTTATAACTTTTTACCATTTATGACCTTGCCACTGTATGCATCTCTTGAACGGATTGATCCACGAACCATGGAGGCATCAGGAGATCTCTATGCAAATGGAATCACGACGTTTAGAAGAGTAACTTTGCCATTATCTATGCCAGGGGTTGTTGCCGGAACTCTATTGACATTTATTCCTGCGGCAGGTGATTACGTGAATGCTGCAATTCTGGGTAATCCAAATTCAAAAATGTTGGGTAATGTCATCGAATCTCGATACTTTAGAATCGTTGACTATCCAACGGCAGCAGCCTTGTCCTTTACTTTGATGGCAGCGATTTTAATTCTCGTTACTTTGTACATTCGAAAAGCGGGAACGGAGGAACTTGTATGACAAAAGTAAAAGATGCAACGATTCCTACGATTCCAGTCCAGGCCCGCCTTTCACGTTGGTTCGGTAGAAATCTGATTCGAATTTATGCTTTCTTTGGGTTTACATACCTGTTTATTCCGGTTGCCTACACTTTTGCATTCTCATTTAATGACTCAGGTAAAAGTAATTTGATCTGGAAAGGCTTTACTCTAAAAAATTGGCAAAATCCTTGTGGTGCCCCTGAGATATGTACGGCGCTTGGTAATTCAATCAAGATTGGCCTTCTAGCGACGATCTTTTCAACAATACTCGGAACAATGATCGCATTTGCAATTGGGCGGTATGCCTTCAAAGGTAGATCAACCTCTAACTTACTTATCTTTTTGCCTATGGCAACCCCTGAGATTGTTTTAGGTGCGTCACTGCTTTCACTCTTTTTAGTCTTTCAGATTAACCCAGGATTCTGGCCCACTGTTCTTGCACATGTGGTCTTTTGTGTTTCATTTGTTGTAGTAACAGTTAAAGCTAGAATTGCATCCCTCGATCCACGCTTAGAACAAGCTGCAATGGATCTTTATGCAAATGAGTTTCAAACTTTCCGTCGAGTGACACTTCCACTAGTTGCACCTGGAATTGCAGCAGCAGCCCTTCTTGCCTTTAGTTTGTCTTTTGATGACTTTATTATTACCAACTTTAACTCTGGAACACTGACGACCTTTCCTAAGTTTGTGTATGTATCAGCTGCTCGTGGCATTCCTGCTCAGGCAAATGTCATTGGTTCAGCAATGTTTTTCCTGGCACTTGCCATCGTTATTGCGGGTCAGTTGATTAGCAAAAAGACAAAAGTTACTAAATGACCAATCACGGCAACATGTATGGCCCTAGCTTTACTTTTTTAGGGATTCCATCTTGTGACTTAGATGATCCAAAAACCTTTGCAGGGGCTGATGTAATTATTGTGGGTGCACCAATTGATAGTGGAACATCTCATCGATCTGGGGCCAAATTTGGACCACAGGCAATTCGCGGGGGAGATTATCTTCCACATGATGCTTCACGCCCTCATCTTGCACTTCGAACTGACGGGCTTAAAGATTTAAAGGTTTTTGATGCTGGGGATTTAATGATGCCAGGTTCGGATTTAACTGCATCGTTGGCTGTTTTGGCAGCGGCCACAGAAAAGATTTCACGAGCTGGAATCATCCCCGTTGTTCTTGGTGGAGATCACTCAATTGCATCTGCCGATGTTGCAGGAATTGCTACGCACAGAGGCTTGGGCAAAATCTCAATGATCCACTTTGATGCTCACGCCGATACTGGTGAAGATCAATTTGGAGCACTGGTCGGTCACGGAACGCCTATGCGAAATTTGATTAACAATGGATTTGTACGCGGTGATCGATTCTTACAGTTGGGTCTTCGCGGGTATTGGCCTGAGGATGCAGTTCTTGATTGGATGCGCGATCAAGGTATGCGCTCATATGAGATGACAGAGATTGCCCACCGTGGATTAAATACAGTTTTGGATGAATCTTTTGCAACACTTCTCGATGGTTGTGACGGTGTGTTTTTATCCGTAGACATTGATGTTGTTGATCCCGGCATGGCTCCAGGAACAGGCACTCCGGAACCTGGTGGAATGACAAGTCGTGAATTACTTGAAGCTGTGCGCAGAATTTGTCTTGAACTCCCTGTCGTTGGAATAGATGTCGTAGAAGTGTGTCCGCCATTTGATAGCGCTGACATCACAGCTATTTTGGCTAATCGCGTCGTTCTAGAGGCTTTGAGTGCAATTGCAAAAAGACGCAAGGGTGGTGCCTATTCGCCCACTCAGAATCTTCTCGACCGATAAACTGAGTTCATTCAGGTGTCAGGGGTATGGTCCATTATCCTAGGCAACTACTCACGTTAGGTTAATAATGCAATTTCTTGGAATAATCGCTTTTATCATTGCGCTTTTGGTTTCAGTAATGATTCACGAATTTGGTCACTACATAACTGCAAAACGTTTTGGCATGCGAATTTCTGAGTTTTTTGTTGGGTTTGGAAAAAGAATCTGGTCTACCCAACGTGGTGAAACTGAGTTTGGAATAAAAGCCATTCCAGCAGGTGGTTACTGCAAGATAGAAGGAATGGCACCGAATGATCAGATGTTGCCAGGTGAAGAGGATCGCGCTTTTTACAAGGCAAGTTCGGGACGTAAGTTAATTGTCCTTGGTGCTGGATCATTTCTACATTTTGTTTTGGGATTCTTGCTCTTGTTCACACTTTTTGCTGGCGTAGGTACAAATCAAGTTCTTCCAGTTATTGGTGAGGTTGTAGAGGGTTCAGCTGCTGCATCATCAGGTATTCAAGTTGGCGATGAGGTTGTTTCTATCAATGGAGTAAAAGTCACCGAATGGTACAAAGATGTTGAAGTCATTCGAAATTCGGAAGGTAAAGAGGTCGTTCTCACGATAGATCGAGATGGCCAAGTGATTACAGTTCGAACCGCTCCTCGTTTAACTGAGATTGACGGTGAAAAAAGATTCCTGTTGGGAATTGTTAATGAAGTTGGTGTCAAGCGTTATGGGTTTTTATCCTCCATTAGTAACTCTGCAACTGTCACGCAAAGCTTCCTTACCGAGAGCGTAAAATCGCTACTTAGTCTGCCTTCAAAAATACCTGCGCTTTGGGGACAAACTGTTCGAGGCGAAGAGCGCGATGCCAATGGCTTAGTTGGAGTTGTTGGAGTTGCACGAGTATCTGGTGAAGCTGTTGGAAGCGATCAACTAACAGTCCAAGAACGCTTTGCGACTTTTCTATTAATTATTGCAAGTTTGAATATATTTATTGGAATCTTTAATTTGCTTCCTATTCTTCCTTTAGATGGTGGACATATGGCCGTTGCAATTGCCGATGAAATACGCGCACTCTTTGCACGCATGCGAGGACGACCTCGACCAGCGGCAATTGATGTGACTGTTCTAACCCCAATTACAATGGTGGTTTTTGTCATACTTGCCTCATTAACGTTGCTACTGCTTGTGGCAGATGTGATTAATCCTGTGGTTCTCAACCTGTAATGTGAGCGAATTTTCCAAAGTTAGTGCAGAATAAAGACATGGTTGATCTCGGAATTCCTAGCGCTCCACCGGCAACCCTGCATCCTCGCCGAAAAACAAAGCAGCTCAAAGTTGGCTCTGTTGGCGTCGGAAGTGATTTCCCAGTATCTGTGCAGTCAATGTGTACAACATTGACCTCAGATGTAAACGCAACTTTGCAACAGATCGCTGAACTTACTGCCTCTGGTTGTCAGATCGTTCGCGTTGCTGTCCCAAGTCAAGATGACGCAGATGCGTTAGCTCAGATTGCAAAGAAGTCACAGATACCCGTAATTGCTGATATTCATTTTCAGCCGAAGTACATATTTGCAGCAATTGATGCAGGTTGTGCTGCAGTTCGCGTTAATCCTGGAAATATCAAACAGTTTGATGACAAAGTTAAAGAGGTTGCCAAGGCAGCAGGAGATGCTGGAATTCCAATTCGAATTGGTGTTAACGCTGGATCCTTAGATCCTCGATTGCTTGCAAAGTATGGAAAGGCAACTCCAGAGGCACTTGTGGAATCAGCTCTTTGGGAAGCATCCTTGTTTGAGGAGCATGGTTTTTCAGATATTAAGATTTCTGTTAAACACCACGATCCAGTCACAATGGTCAGTGCCTATCGTTTACTTGCTGCCCAATGTGATTATCCATTGCACTTAGGTGTTACAGAAGCGGGTCCAATATTTCAAGGAACAATTAAATCTGCAACGGCATTCTCAATTTTGTTGGCTGAAGGAATTGGCGACACTATTCGTGTTTCACTTTCTGCCCCACCAGTTGAAGAGATTAAAGTAGGAATGTCTATTCTTGAATCGTTAAATCTTCGCCAACGTAAACTGGAAATTGTCTCCTGCCCTTCATGTGGACGTGCACAAGTTGATGTCTATACATTGGCTGAAAAAGTTCAAGCTGGATTACAGGGAATGACAGTTCCATTGCGAGTTGCAGTCATGGGCTGTGTTGTTAATGGGCCAGGGGAAGCTCGCGAGGCAGACCTTGGTGTTGCATCTGGAAATGGAAAAGGTCAGATATTTGTCAAAGGCGTTGTAATTAAAACGGTACCCGAGGCACAAATTGTCGAGGTTCTTATCGAAGAAGCGATGCGATTAGCAGAAGAAATGGAAGCCGCAGGGGTAGCTTCAGGGCAACCTTCAGTTGATGTTCGATAGAGTTCTCACATGTTGAAAATGTCTACGCTTTTTTTGCGTACGCTTCGAGATGATCCAGCAGATGCAGAGGTTGCAAGTCATAAACTCTTAATTCGTGCCGGTTACGTTCGACGAATTGCCGCTGGCATTTATTCATGGCTGCCTTTGGGAGTTATTACTCTCCGAAACATAGAGCGAGTAATACGAGAAGAAATGGATGAAGCTGGTTTTCAAGAAGTGCATTTTCCATCTTTATTGCCCCGTGATGCATATGAGATAACTAATCGTTGGGATGAGTACGGACCAGCACTTTTTAGACTGCAAGATCGTAAAGGTGGAGATTATTTACTTGGTCCAACCCATGAAGAGATGTTTACACTCATGGTCAAAGGCGAGTACTCCTCTTACAAGGATTTACCACTAAGCATTTATCAGATACAGACGAAATTCCGCGATGAAGCAAGACCGCGCAGTGGAATTATCAGAGGCCGAGAATTTGTCATGAAAGACTCATACTCCTTTGACATTGATGATGAGGGATTGGAGCGCTCCTACCAGAATCACCGAAAGGCATATGTAAAGACATTTGACCGCCTCGGAATGAAGTACAACATTGTTAAAGCTGTTTCAGGTGCAATGGGGGGCTCTAAATCTGAAGAGTTTTTAGCACCTTGTCCAACAGGTGAAGACACTTATGTACTTTGTCCATCATGTGGCTTTGCTGCAAATGTTGAAGCAATGATTACAAAGGTTCCAGCACAAGATTCTTCAAAAACTGCTGCAATAGAAGAGCTGGATACACCTAATACTCCAACAATTGATTCACTTGTCGCCGTTCTCAATGAGAAATTTGGAGGCGGCTTTACCGGGGCAGATACTTTAAAAAATGTCATGATGATGGCAGATGGCAAAGCAATATCTGTATTGGTGCCAGGGGATCGAGAAGTTGATGTTAAGCGCTTACAAGAAAACTTAAGTGGAGTTCACGAACTTCGAGTATTTGAAGATGCAGATTTTTCTAAATTCCCATCCTTAGTCAAGGGTTATATTGGACCTCAGGATGCAAAAAAATCAGGAATTACTGTTTACGCAGATCCACGAATTGCCCCAGGAAGTGCTTGGGTAACAGGTGCAAACAAAAAAGATCGACATGCACGAAACG
>Ga0208009_1000122_pt1 | contig 21982 bp, 17 predicted proteins | sample Wag4_2014_7_16_FD_187364 | JGI IMG/M metagenome (GOLD analysis project Ga0208009, IMG submission 187364) | Fresh water mixed with fracking chemicals microbial communities from Ohio, USA - Utica-2 Time Series FC 2014_7_16 (SPAdes) (version 2) ...
ATACCGGATTTCTCGCTGCCCGAGTACGTTGGCAATATTTCCGGCGAGCAATTTAAGGAAAATATTCTTAAAGCCAAAGAAGAGATCCTTGCAGGAGAAGCCTTTCAGATTGTTTTATCGCAGCGATTTGCTATGCCATGCACGGCAGATGCAATCGATGTGTACCGAATGCTGCGCCTTAACAATCCATCTCCATATATGTATTTATTCCGTTTTACGGATGGAATTGAAATTGTTGGCTCAAGCCCAGAAGCGCTCGTAAAGGTTAATCAAAAAGATGTAATGATCCATCCAATTGCTGGAACACGTAAGCGTTCTTCAAATCCCGAAGAGGATCATCGATTGGCAGAAGAGTTGCTTGCAGACCCTAAGGAACGCGCAGAGCACTTAATGCTTGTTGACTTGGGTCGAAATGACTTAGGCCGAGTGTGTGCTGCGGGATCTGTAGAAGTCGTAGATTTCATGCAAATTGAGCGGTACTCACATGTAATGCATATCGTCTCTACGGTTATAGGAAAGCTCTCAGATAAAGCCACACCAGTGGATGCATTATTTTCAGTTTTCCCAGCTGGAACTCTTTCTGGCGCACCGAAACCACGAGCAATGGAAATCATTGAAGAGTTAGAAACTACGCGCCGTGGTGTTTACGGCGGAATCGTTGGCTACATAGATTTCGCCGGCAACTTAGATACCTGCATTGCTATACGCACCGCCTTGTTATACAAAGGTAATGCCTATGTGCAAGCCGGTGCAGGTGTAGTTGCTGATTCAGATCCTGAATCAGAAAATCAGGAGTGCCGAAACAAGGCGGCAGCTGTTTTAACCTCGGTACACGCAGCCAATCGGTTAGGAGCACCAGGTGCGTGATCTGTTGCCCGTTGCAATTGCAGCAATCCTGGTCTTTGGAGTCGTCATCCTTGTTGGCAAAAAATTTAGAATTTCTAGTCGTTACGAGCGTTCGCCCCGCGAATTAAACACTTGGAGCGCACTTGATCACGGGATCGATCCAACTGAGGATGAGAAAAAATGAGCGTTTTGGATTCGATTATCGCTGGTGTTCGTGAAGATCTAGCAACGAGACGCTTACCAATGGCACAACTTTTGGAAGCACTCGAAGTTGCACCGCCGGTGAAAGATTGCTTGCCAGCATTATTAACTGAAGAGATTTCAGTGATTGCAGAGGTTAAGAGATCCTCACCCAGTAAAGGTGCACTGGCAACGATTTCTGATCCAGCAGCACTAGCGGCAAGTTACGAGCTAGCAGGAGCTTCGGTGATTAGCGTTTTAACTGAACAGCGTCGTTTCGGCGGAAACTTAAATGACCTTGATCAGGTTCGCAAAACTGTGGAACTGCCAGTACTGCGAAAAGATTTCATGATCGATGAGTATCAGTTTTATGAAGCGCGAGCACATGGGGCTGATGTCGTATTGCTAATCGTTGCAGCTCTAAGCAAGAACCAATTAGATGATTACTTGCATCTTTCAAAAGAGCTCGGAATGAGAGCGCTCATTGAAGTCCATACCTACCCTGAATTAGAAAGTGCATTAGATATTTCATCTGAAATAATTGGTGTCAATTCTCGGAACTTAAAAACATTAGATGTTGATACTCAAGTGTTTTCTCATTTAATTCCACAGATTCCACAGCACATTGCGCGAGTTGCTGAATCTGGAATTTCAACCCGAAGCGAAGTTGAATTCGCTCATCAGAATGGAGCGACCGCAATTTTGGTAGGTGAAGCGTTAGTACGCTCAGATGACCCAAAGGTTGCGATGGCACAATTGCTCGGTAGGCTTTGACAATGAGTGCTATCGGTCATTTTGGTGAGTACGGAGGGCGCTTTGTTCCCGAGGCTCTTATCGGTGCGCTCGAAGAGTTAGAGGCCGCCCATAATGAGGCGCAAAATGATCCAACATTTTTAGTCGAGTTGGCTGAACTGCACCGCACCTATACCGGTCGCCCCAGCATCATCACCGAGGCAAAACGTTTTGCAGAACATGCAGGCGGAGCCCGTATTTTCCTCAAGCGCGAAGATCTCAATCACACTGGTAGCCACAAGATAAACAATGTTTTGGGTCAAGCACTTCTTACTAAGCGCATGGGCAAAAAGCGCATCATCGCCGAAACAGGCGCAGGTCAACATGGAGTTGCATCTGCAACAGCTGCTGCATTGATGGGACTTGAGTGTGTTGTTTACATGGGTGAAGAAGACACCCGTCGCCAAGCGTTAAATGTTGCTCGCATGAAATTACTAGGCGCACAAGTTGTTCCAGTCACATCAGGTTCTAGAACTTTGAAAGATGCCATTAACGAAGCAATGCGTGATTGGGTAACAAATGTTGCCGATACTCATTACATGTTAGGCACAGTTGCGGGGCCGCATCCATTTCCAACCATGGTTCGTGATTTTCATAAAATTATTGGCATCGAAGCACGCGAACAAATGTTGACACTTACCGGAAGATTGCCGGATGCGATCCTTGCCTGTGTTGGCGGTGGTTCAAATGCAATCGGAATTTTCAATGAATTTATTCCAGATTCAAATGTACGCCTGATTGGTTTGGAAGCTGGAGGCGATGGTGTTGAAACTGGTCGCCATGCAGCAACGATCACCGGTGGCACACCCGGAGTTTTACATGGAACCCGCTCATATGTATTACAAGATGCAAATGGTCAAACAATTGAATCACACTCGATTTCAGCAGGTCTTGATTATCCAGGCGTTGGTCCAGAGCATGCGCATCTACACGACATTGGTCGCGCCGAGTATCGCGCAATCAATGATGATGCGGCGATGGCGGCGTTTGAACTATTGTGCAAAACCGAAGGAATTATTCCTGCCATTGAAACCGCACACGCTTTAGCTGGCGCTTTGGTTATCGGTAAGGAACTGGGACCGACTGCAAATCTTTTGATTAATTTATCGGGCCGCGGAGATAAGGATGTACAAACCGCAGCGGAATACTTTGGAATTCCTCTCTAATGACACAACTAGATCTTGTAATGGCAAAGGTCCGTGCGGAAAATCGCGCAGCTCTGATTGCTTATATTCCGGCTGGATTTCCAACACAATCAGGATGCGCAAAGGCTATTCAAGCCTTGGCAGATGCTGGCGTTGATGCGATTGAAATTGGCTTTCCGTACAGCGACCCTGTGATGGATGGTCCCATCATTCAAGAAGCTGCAGATATTTCGCTCAAGGGTGGAACTAACGCAGCTGATGTATTTTCTGCACTCAAAGTTGCAGCAGACACAGGTGTTGCAGCCGTTGTGATGACATATTGGAATCCCATTGAAAAGTATGGCGTTGAAAAATTTGCCCAAGCAATTGCGGACAACGGTGGATCCGGAGTTATAACCCCAGATTTAACAATCGATGAATCTGATGCCTGGATTGAAGCGACTAACAAAACAGGGATTAATCCTATTTATGTTGTAGCACCAAGCACTAAGGATCAACGACTCAAAGATGTCACTGCAAAAACCGGTGGCTTTGTCTACGCCGCAAGCATGATGGGTGTTACCGGAACGAAAGATGCGGTTTCTTCAACTGCTAGTCAGTTAGTTTCTCGTGTTCGCACAGTGACCGACCTGCCAATTTCAGTGGGACTTGGAGTTTCAACTCGCGAACAAGCTAAATCATTAGCCGCATATGCCGATGGTGTAATTGTTGGCTCAGCTTTTATTAAGTTATTGCTCGAAGCAAAATCAGAGCAAGAGGGTTTAGATTCAATTTCCCATCTAGCAAAAGAGCTAGCGTTGGGAGTTCGTGAGGGTCGATGAAGCAATTTAATCTGCGTTTTCAGCCAGTAATCACATTGGTGGTCCGACTGGTATTAGGTGGGGTTTTGTTGGCCGCTGGCGGCCTCAAGGTTTTTAAACCAACTGAATCAGCAAATGCTGTTGCTGCCTATAAATTGATGCCAACCGAACTGGCGCATCTAATCGGTTATGCCCTGCCATGGCTAGAGGTTGCGATCGCGCTCTTGCTAATTTTTGGAATCATGGTTCGTCCCGCGGCGGTACTAAGCGGCGTAATCATGGTTGTATTCATCGGAGCCATTGCATCGGTGTGGGCACGCGGCATGTTGATCGATTGTGGATGTTTTGGGGGAGGCGGGGAGATAGATCCCTCATTAGCCTCTCAGGTTCGTAGGACCTATTTCATAGAGATTATGCGCGATTTAGGCTTGGCTCTGAGCGCCCTCTATCTGTACTTTTTCCCATACGGAAAACTTTCCTTTGAAAAGGCAGCGGTGGAGGAGTAAAGATGGCAAAGCAACAGGCAAAAAGTGGTGACAATGTAACCCGTTGGATTGTTGTAGCAATGGTTTCACTTGTCGTTGTAACCGGAGTTGTATTTTCATACTTCAACCAAGATAAAGAGCAGACCGCATCCTTGGCATCACTTGATGGCTTCACAGTAAATGCCGCCGTCGCATCAACAATTGATACTGAAAATGGTTCGGCAATAACTTTTAATCCTGGCTTGCCAAAAGTAATTGATATTTGGGAAGACCCTCAGTGTCCTGTTTGTAAGTACTTTGAAGATGCAAACGGAGAATACATAGACTCTCTAATCCGCGAAAAGAAAGCCACTGTTCGTTTCCATGTCTTATCATTTTTAGGTGATGAATCAGTCCGTGCCGCAAATGCATCTTTTTGTGCAGCAGATGAAAGCAAGTATTTAGATTTCCACAAAGCGTTGTACCGTGTTCAGTCACCACTTGAAAACTCAGGTTTTTGGAGTAATGCAAACCTTGTTGCAATTGGTGAAAAAGTTGGCATTTCTTCTGACACCTTTACAAATTGTGTAAGCGATGGTCAAAAAGTTGATCTTGTAAAGGCGCATTACGACTCAATGGCAAAGTACGGAGTTCAAGGAACGCCAACTGTTTTCATCGATGGAAAGCTATGGGAGCGCACAACTTCAGAGTTCAATCCTGACGAGTTCCGCGCAGCAGTAGAAGCGAAATAAATTGTGTTGGCCGCATTTCCAACGCCAACACAATCGGTGTTGGAGATCGGCCCGCTCACCTTTCACTTCTACGCCCTATGCATAATTGCCGGGATTGCCGTTGCAATCTGGTTGAGTGATAAAAGATTTCGCGCCCACACGATTAATGGCGCATCAGTTGTATCTGAGGTAGCGATAACAGCGGTTCCAGTTGGAATCATTGGCGGTCGCATCTACCACGTGATCACTTCGCCAGCCAAATACTTTGGAGCCAATGGCAATCCGATCGATGCTTTAAAGATTTGGCAGGGCGGCTTAGGAATTTGGGGAGCGATCTCTATTGGCCTACTAGGGGCCTATTTGCGATACCGGTCATTACAAAAAAAGTTAGAACTTCCATCCTTTGCTGTCTTTGCTGATGCGGTAGCACCTGGAATTTTGTTTGCTCAAGCAATTGGGCGTTTTGGCAATTGGTTCAATGGTGAACTCTTTGGCAGACCATTGGATGCTTGGTGGGCACTTGAAGTTCCGTTGAAGTATCGCCCATTTGGTTACAGCCAATTTGAATCGTTCCACCCAACTTTTTTATACGAAGCAATTTGGTGCGTTGTAATTGCGGTTCTTTTGCTCAAATTTGGTAACAAGTTAAAGGCGGGACAAGTGTTTGCCGCCTATGTGTTTTCATATTGCCTGGGCAGGTTTTTCATCGAACTTATTCGGATCGATGCCGCCAACACGATTGCGGGATTGCGCGTGAATGTTTGGGTTAGCATCCTTGTCGCAACCGGGTCTGCATTGTTTTTTGCCCGTGCCTCAGGAAAAAGCAAGTAGCTTCAGGTAGGCTCGTTGTATGGCATTAGAAGATGTACACGAGCGCAATGAAAACCATCGCACAAATCGTGCCGGTTGGCTTCGCGCTGCAGTGTTGGGTGCCAACGATGGACTTGTCTCCACGGCATCCTTAATGATCGGCGTTGCCGCTGCCGGAAAAAATGACATTTTAGTAACTGTTGGAATCGCAGGCATTTCTGCTGGTGCGATGTCGATGGCAGTTGGTGAATATGTATCTGTTCGTTCCCAAAATGATGTGGAAGAAGCAGACCGTGAATTGGAGATAGCTCACCTTAAAGCTGATCCAGAAGGTGAACTACAAGAGCTCCAGCACATTTATATTAATCGTGGCTTAACACCTGCCTTGGCTTTACAGGTTGCACTTGAAATGCATCGCAAGGATCCACTTGAAGCTCACTTGCGCGATGAACTTGGGCAGACACCACACACCAAAGCACGTCCAATTCAAGCTGCTATTGCATCGGCCGTTTCATTTACCGCCGGGGGATTAATTCCATTTGTCGGTGCATTTGCACCAACCCACACAGCCAAAGCGATGAGCATCGTTGGTTTTGCTATCGCAGGATTGATCTTGACGGGTGTTGTCAGCGCCAAGATTTCTGGATCCAAGTTGTTCGGACCAACCCTTCGAGTCCTGATAGGTGGCTGCCTGGGCATGGCTATTACCGCTGGAATTGGCCAAATCGCCAATGTTTCAGGCATCTAATTAACCCTGCCTGACTCTTCACTTCTGCTGCGTTGTTGCTACGCTTTCCCACTAAGCAAGCCGGGCCAAGGATGTCCCTGATTTCATAGGACCATTCCGTAGGAGCACCTCTCATGGCACTTGCATCAAATTATCCTGACGCACAAGGGCTCTATAACCCTGCCCAAGAACATGATGCCTGCGGTGTTGCGATGGTTGCAACCCTTAACAAAGTTGCAACTCACGAGATTGTGTCCAAAGCGCTCATTGCTCTTCGAAACATGGAGCATCGCGGTGCATCGGGCGCCGAACCTGATAGCGGAGATGGTGCCGGAATTTTAATTCGCGTGCCAGATGCGTTTTATCAAGCGGTCGTAGATTTTGAACTTCCCGCAGCCAATTCTTATGCAACAGGAATTGCATTTGTTGCACAAGGGGCGGATGTAAAGAACGAAATCGCAAAGTTGGCTGAAGAAGAAGGATTGATCATTCTTGGCTGGCGTGAAGTTCCAATTAATTCAACATCATTGGGAAAAACTGCTGTTTCTGTTATGCCTGAATTTCATCAGTTGTTTATTAAGGGCGCACATGGCGAAACTGGAATTGCCCTAGATCGTTTAGCGTTTTGCTTGCGCAAGCGCGCCGAACATGCGCTCGACCTTTATTTCCCATCTTTGTCAGCTCAAACAATTGTTTACAAGGGAATGCTTACTACCGGTCAACTCGAAGAATTCTTCCCAGATCTATCTGATGAACGAGTCGTGTCACCACTGGCTTTGGTGCACTCACGTTTTTCAACCAATACTTTCCCGTCATGGCCGCTTGCACACCCTTACCGTTTTATTGCACACAACGGTGAAATCAATACCGTTAAGGGAAATCGCAATTGGATGCGCGCCCGCGAATCTTTACTTGCTAGCGATGTAATTCCAGGCGATCTCAAGCGACTATTTCCAATTGTAGAAATGTCAGGCTCAGACTCTGCATCCTTTGATGAAGTCCTTGAACTTCTATATCTTGGTGGTCGTTCACTACCTCACGCAGTCTTAATGATGATTCCAGAAGCGTGGGAAAACCATGCCTCAATGCCGCAAAATCGTCGCGACTTTTACGCATTCCACGCCTCATTAATGGAGCCTTGGGATGGACCTGCATGTGTGACCTTTACAGATGGACATCAAGTTGGCGCGGTACTTGATCGCAATGGTTTGCGACCTTCACGCTTTTGGGTAACAAAAGATGGCCTAGTCGTTTTGGCATCTGAAGTTGGCGTCTTAGATTTTCCTGCAGAAAGCATTGAACGCAAGGGTCGCTTGCAACCTGGAAAAATGTTCTTGGTAGATATTGAACAAGGCCGCATCATCGAAGATGGTGAAATTAAAGATGAATTAGCTAATGCCGCTCCGTACAAGCAATGGCTAAGCGATGGCATGGTCAAGCTCAGTGAACTTCCATCCCGTGAGCACATCATTTATCCGCACTCATCTGTTGTTCGTAGACAGCGTGCATTTGGATACACCGAAGAAGATCTACGAATTCTTGTCACACCTATGGCCAAAAACGGCATGGAGCCACTTGGCTCAATGGGAACAGATACTCCGATCGCAGCGCTTTCAGAAAAGCCACGTTTGATCTTTGATTACTTTTCACAGTTGTTTGCACAAGTTACCAACCCACCGTTAGATGCGATTCGTGAAGAACTTGTTACAAGCCTTGGAACATCGATGGGGCCAGAACACAATTTGCTGGATCCAGGACCTGCTAGCTGTCGACAGATTTCTTTGGCATTTCCTGTTATCGACAACGATGAGCTTGCAAAAATAATTCACGTCAATGCAGATGGAGATTATCCAGAGCTTGCTGCACATGTGGTTCGAGGGTTGTTTAGCATTGCAGATGGTGGAGATTCACTTCGTGATCGCCTGAATGAAATTAAAGCTGAAGTGTCACAGGCAATTAAAGATGGCGCTCACCTGATTGTTTTGTCAGATCGAGATGGAGATGCTGAAAACGCACCGATTCCGTCATTACTTCTGACATCTGCTGTGCACCACCACTTAATCCGCGAAAAGACTCGCACAAATGTTGGATTAGTTGTTGAAGCTGGCGATGTTCGCGAAGTTCACCATGTTGCACTTCTTATTGGTTATGGCGCAGCATGCGTAAATCCATATCTTGCGATGGAATCAGCTGAAGACCTAGTTCTGCAAGGCGTCATCACAGGTATTACACCTGAAAAGGCTGTTAAGAATCTGATCAAGAGTCTTGGTAAAGGCGTTCTCAAAGTGATGTCAAAGATGGGCATCAGCACCATTGCTTCCTACACGGGTGCTCAGGTTTTTGAAGCAATTGGTTTATCTCAAGAATTAGTTGACGAATACTTTGTCGGTACAACATCTCGACTTGGTGGCGTCTCACTAGATGTAATTGCCCAAGAAACAATTGCCCGTCACCACATCGCTTATCCGCCTGGGGGAGAAGTGCCAGGTTCCAAGCGTCTTCCAATTGGCGGCGAATATCAGTGGCGCCGTGAAGGTGAGCCGCACCTGTTTGATCCAGAAACTGTATTTAGATTGCAACACGCAACTCGCAATAAGCGCTATGACATTTTCAAGCAATACACCGATCGGGTAAATGAACAGAGCACCCGTCTGATGACTCTTCGCGGTTTATTCCAGTTTAAAGATGGGGTCAATCAACCTATTTCAATCGATGAGGTTGAATCTGCTCGCGACATTATTAAGCGCTTTTCAACTGGTGCGATGTCCTACGGATCTGTTTCAGCTGAAGTTCACGAAACTTTAGCCATCGCAATGAATCGCCTTGGTGGAAAATCAAATACGGGTGAAGGCGGAGAAGAACCAGAGCGTTATTTGCCGATGGCAAATGGTGACTCAAAGCGTTCTGCAATCAAGCAAGTTGCATCAGGACGCTTTGGTGTAAACAGTAATTATTTGGTTAACAGTGATGATATTCAGATCAAGATTTCACAAGGAGCAAAACCTGGCGAAGGTGGACAGCTTCCTGGCAACAAGGTGTACCCATGGATTGCCAAGGCTCGTTACTCAACACCTGGCGTTGGTTTGATTTCTCCGCCGCCGCATCACGATATTTATTCCATTGAAGATCTTGCTCAATTAATTCACGATCTTAAGAATGCCAATAAAAATGCCCGCGTACACGTAAAGCTTGTAGCCGAAGTAGGTGTTGGAACTGTTGCAGCCGGTGTTTCCAAGGCACATGCTGATGTGGTTCTTATTTCCGGTCATGATGGTGGCACCGGAGCTTCACCTCTTACCTCTTTGAAGCATGCGGGTGCACCATGGGAATTAGGCCTTGCCGAAACTCAGCAGACATTGTTGCTTAATGGTTTGCGTGATCGCATTGTGGTTCAAACAGATGGTCAACTAAAAACCGGTCGAGATGTCGTTATTGCAGCGCTATTAGGAGCCGAAGAGTTTGGCTTTGCAACTGCGCCGCTGGTTGTTTCTGGTTGCATCATGATGCGCGTATGTCACTTGGATACATGTCCAGTTGGCGTTGCAACACAAAACCCAGAGCTTCGCAAAAACTTCACCGGCAAACCTGAATTCGTCGAAACTTTCTTCGAATACATCGCCGAAGAAGTTCGAGAGATTTTGGCTCAATTAGGCTTCCGAACACTCCTTGAAGCAGTTGGCCATGTTGAATCATTGGATACTCGCAAAGCTGTCGAACACTGGAAGGCAGCAGGGTTAAACCTCGAGCCTTTATTGGTCCGTCCAGATGTTGATAGTCCATTGCACAACACCATCAAGCAAGATCATGGTTTGGCTGCTGCTCTGGACAACACCTTGATCGAGCTTGCACAACCTGCACTGACTAAGGGCGAAGCGGTCCGAATTGATCTACCAGTTCGAAATGTAAATCGAACAGTAGGAACAATGTTGGGTGCAGAAATCACACGCGCATACGGGGCCGAAGGTTTGCCAGAAGGCACCATCGATGTGACCTTACATGGATCAGCAGGTCAATCTCTGGGTGCATTTATTCCCAAGGGACTCACTATCCGCTTGTATGGAGATTCAAATGATTATGTAGGTAAAGGCATTTCAGGTGGTCGAGTAATTGTTCGCCCAGATGAGAAAGCATCATTTGCCTCACAGGAAAACGTCATTGCTGGAAACGTCATTGGCTACGGTGCTACCGCCGGGGAAATCTTTATTCGCGGAATGGTTGGCGAACGTTTTTGTGTAAGAAACTCTGGTGCTTTGGCCATTGTTGAAGGCATTGGCGATCACGGTTGCGAATACATGACGGGCGGAACAGTAATTGTTCTGGGTCGTACCGGACGAAATATTGCAGCAGGCATGTCTGGTGGCCGTGCATATGTTCTAGATCTTGATACAGCAAATGTAAATGCTGACATGGTGGATGTACTTGCTGTTCCGGATGATCAGAAGGAAGTTCTCAAGGCGCATATTTCTTCTTACTTTGCCGAAACGGGGTCGCAAGTTGCCTCTGAGATATTAAATGATTGGACAAACCAACTTGCTCGGATCTCTTTGATCATGCCGCGCGATTATGCCCGCGTGCTAGAGGCGATGGAAAGAGCGGTTCGAGAAGGATTACCGGCAGATGCACTAGTGATGGAGGTTGCAGCAAATGGCTGATCCAAAAGGATTTATGACAACTCCTCGAGAAACTCCAACTCGCAGGCCCGTAGATGTTCGTATTCAAGACTGGCGTGAAGTCTATGAGCCACAAAGTTTTGAACATCTGCAAAAGCAAGCAGGACGCTGCATGGATTGTGGAATTCCTTTCTGTCACAACGGTTGCCCACTGGGTAATTTGATTCCTGAATGGAACGATTTGATCTGGCGTGGAGATAAAGAGGAAGCCATTGATCGTTTACATGCGACCAATAATTTCCCTGAATTCACAGGACGACTATGTCCCGCACCCTGCGAAACTGCTTGTGTTGTAGCTATCAATCGCGAAGCGGTAACAATCAAACAGGTTGAACTACGAACAATTGAAGAAGCATTTGATGCCGGCAATGTATTGCCACTAGCACCAGATCGTTTGACCGGAAAAACTGTGGCAGTTATTGGTTCAGGCCCAGCTGGTCTTGCAGCTGCTCAGCAGTTAACGCGTGCAGGACACACTGTGGCTGTGTATGAGCGGGCAGATAAAATCGGGGGATTGCTTCGTTATGGAATCCCTGAATTTAAAATGGAAAAGCACATTCTTGATCGTCGCCTAGAGCAGATGGAAAAAGAGGGAACACGTTTTCGCCCAGGTGTAGATGTTGGCGGCGAGCTAACAGGTTCTGATTTACGCAAAAAATATGACGCGGTTGTTTTGGCAATAGGTGCAACGCAGTGGCGAGACCTGCCGATTAAGGGCCGGGAATATAAAGGTATTTATCAGGCAATGGAGTTTTTACCGTGGGGTAATAAGCAAGCGTTAGGTGAAATTGAAAATCCTGATATCAATGTGACTGGTAAGCATGTTGTCATTCTTGGCGGCGGAGATACCGGCGCAGATTGCTTAGGAACCTCAATCCGTCAAGGCGCAGCGAGCATCACCCAACTTGAAATCATGCCTCGTCCAACCGATGAGCGCCCATCCGGTCAGCCATGGCCAACATACCCAATGATTTATCGGGTATCTAGCGCGCATGAGGAAAAAGATAACCGAGTATTTGCAGTTAGCACCGAAGAGTTCTTGGGTGATGAGCAAGGAAATCTTCGCGCCATTAAAATAGTAGAAACCGAATTCAAAAATGGAAAGTTTGAACAGGTTGCTGGCACTGAGAAAGAAATTAAGTGCGATTTCGTATTCTTGGCAATGGGATTTACCGGCCCAGAAAAGTCTGCCTTGATTACTCAACTAGAAGTTGATTTAGATGATCGTGGAATGATTAAACGTGATAAAGATTTCCAAACAACACAAGAAGGTGTTTTTGTTGCTGGAGATGCTGGACGCGGACAATCGCTAATTGTTTGGGCAATTGCTGAAGGTCGAAGCGCAGCAGCTGCAGTTGATAAGTATTTAACCGGGCGTACCCAACTGGCATCTCCGATTGCGCCAACTGACCGCTCATTAATGGTTTAAGGTAGGCACATGCGTAGAGCCAAAATAGTTTGCACGATGGGTCCAGCGGTTGAATCTCCAGAAAAAGTAAAGGAGCTCATCGAGGCAGGCATGAATATGGCTCGCCTGAACCTTTCTCACGGTGGGTATGAAGAGCACCAAAATCGCCTTGATCGTGTTCGGGCTGGTGCAAAAGCTGCAGGCAAGTCCGTTGCAATTCTTGTAGACCTCCAAGGCCCCAAGATTCGTTTAGCCAAGTTTGCAAATGGTCCACATGATTTAGAACGTGGAGATATTTTCACGATCACAATCGATGAGGTTGAAGGCACAAAAGAGCGAGTAGGAACGACCTATAAAGGTTTGCCTGGCGATTGCAAAGCTGGGGATCGAATTCTGATCGATGACGGAAAAGTGACCGTTGAAGTTATTGAAGTTAAAGGCAACGATGTTGTAACAAAAGTCGTGCAGCCCGGAACAGTGAGCAACAACAAGGGAATAAATCTGCCAGGTGTTGCCGTTTCTGTTCCAGCGCTTTCAGAAAAAGATAAAGAAGATCTGCGCTGGGGCTTAAGAGCAGGGGCTGATTTTATAGCGCTGTCATTTGTTCGAAATGCTGCAGATGTTGACGATGTTCACGCAATCATGGATGAAGTTGGATTCCGTATTCCTGTTATTGCAAAGATTGAAAAGCCACAAGCTGTAGCAAACCTAGAAGAAATTGTTGCTGCATTTGATGGCATCATGGTGGCTCGCGGTGACCTAGGTGTTGAGCTTCCAATCGAAGAAGTTCCACTTGTTCAAAAGCGTTGCATCGAATTAGCGCGTGAAGCTGCAAAGCCAGTTATTGTTGCAACGCAGATGCTGGATTCAATGATTACCAACTCTTCACCAACAAGAGCCGAAGCCACAGATTGCGCTAATGCGGTGCTAGATGGCGCTGACGCACTTATGTTGTCTGGGGAAACATCAGTTGGTGCATTTGCAATAGAAGCAGTTGCGACAATGGCACGCATCATTGCTCGAACTGAAGAAGGCGGATTTGAAATGATTCGTCCACTGCGAACAACCCCAAGGACTAAGGGTGGCGCAATCACTCGCGCCGCTGCTGAAGTAGGTTCAATTGTTGGGGCAAAGTACCTTGTCACCTTTACGCAGTCAGGTGATTCTGCCCGCCGAATGGCACGTTTGCGTTCACTGATCCCGATTATTGCTTTTACGCCAGATGTTGGAACTTACAATCGCCTGGCATTAACCTGGGGAGTCGAGCCGGAGTTATCTCCCATGGTCAAGCACACCGACGAAATGGTTAAGCAGGCTGACACCTTGCTAATCGAATCTGGCCGCGCCCATCAAGGTGAAAATGTTGTCATCGTTGCAGGCTCGCCACCCGGAATTCCAGGTTCAACCAATGCGATGCGGGTCCATCAAGTTGGAGATGCAGTTGGTGGAGCAGCACCGGCATACCGCTAAGATTGCACAATTGAAAGCCTCGGTACTCCAACGGTAGAGAGGGCAGTCTCAAACACTGCACAGTGTCGGTTCAAGTCCGACTCGGGGCACTCCAGATTCTTCAAAAGTAAATGTTTTTAAATAGCCAAGCGGGCAAGAGTGGCGAAAGGATCAGTTGAACATGAGCGTTCGCATCCTGGTTGCCGAAGATGAAACTTTAATTCGAATGGACCTTGTCGAAATGTTACAAGGGGCCGGTTATGACGTTGTTGCGCAAGCTACTAATGGCCAAGAAGCAATTGAATTGGCAACAGAACACAAACCTGACCTTGCAATTCTTGATGTGAAGATGCCGGTGTTGGATGGAATATCGGCAGCTGAAAAAATTATTGAGATCGCACCTGTTTTGATGCTGACTGCTTATTCGCAAAAAGAGTTGGTTGACCGAGCACGAGATGCTGGTGTTATGGCTTATGTGGTCAAGCCCTTCACCATCGGTGACTTAATGCCTGCTATTGAAATTGCAATCAGTAGGCATGTGCAAATGAGATCGTTAGCCGATGAGGTTGCCGATCTGCATGATCGACTAGAAACCCGCAAATTAATTGATCGTGCCAAGGGCGTCTTGATGAAAGCCCTCAACCTTTCTGAACCCGAAGCCTTCTCGTGGATTCAAAGAGCGGCTATGGATCGACGAATGACCATGAAGGAAGTGGCTGAGGCGGTAATAAACCCCAACGCAGTACCCGATAAATAAGCTCTAAATTCGTCTCAGCAGTTGATACGCAGAGTCCCAAATATAACGAAATTGAAACAATTCACGCTTGAAAAAACCTTGTCTAACCTCACCCTAAAGGTTACTCTTTCAGCCTCCCTGTCCCGGGAAAGAAAGACAACAGGAAGGTACACAATGAAGAAGATTCAAGCAGGCGTTATCGCCGCTCTTGCTCTTGTTCTGAGCTTTACTTTGGCTGCATGCGGTGGCGGATCAGACACCATCAAGATTGCATACCAAGGTCCACTTAGCGGTGGCGAAGCACAAACAGGAATTGATGAGCAGAACGCAGTTAAGTTCGCAATCGAGCTTTACAACGCAACAAACCCAGAGAAGAAGATTGAACTAGTTTCAGCAGATGATCAGGGAGATGGAACAGTTGCAGCAGGTGTTGCTCCAGGAATTGCAAACGATGAAAGCATCGTTGCTGTTGTTGGACCAGCTTACTCAGGCGCAACAATCGCATCTCTTCCTTACTACAAGGAAGCTGGAATGCCTTTGATCTCTCCATCAGCAACAAAGGTTTCACTAACAGATCCAACAGTTGCAGGTGAATTTGGTGGTCCAGTATTCCACCGTATTCCAGCAACAGATAAGATCCAAGGACCAGCACTAGGAAAGCTTGCTATCAGTGGCGTAGCTGCACCTAAGGTTTTCGTTGTTGACGATCAGACCGCTTACTCAGTAGGACTAGTTGAATACCTAGTTCCTTCATTGCCTAAGGGCGCACTAGTTGGTACAGACAGCACAAAGAATGACACTGCTGACTTTGCTCCAACAGTTGCGAAGATCAAGTCAAAGGGTGCAAACGTTGTTATCTACACCGGTTACTACTCACAAGCTGCAGTTTTGGTTAAGCAGCTACGTGACGGTGGATACAAGGGCATCTTTGCTGGTGGCGACGGAGTTCTTAACTCAGAGTTCGCAGTACTAGGTGGAGCAGCTGCAGAAGGCGCTCGCCTAACAGGTGCAACTGTTCCTCTAGGTGAGCTTTCAGCTGATTTGGCTGCAAAGTTCAAGGAGTCACAGGGCGTTGAGCCAGGTGTATATGCAGCTGAGTCATTTGACGCAGCAAACATCATCATCGAGGCAATCAAGGCAGGAAACACAACCCGCGAAACAATCATGGCTTTCATCAAGTCCGTCTCATATGTCGGTGTTGGTGGACAAGCAATCTCATTTGATGCAAACGGAGATTCAACTCTTGGTTTCATCAACGGCTTTGAAGTTAAGGCTGGCAAGGTTGTAAGCACTGGAGCGGTAAAGTAATAAAACTTCACGCGTAATTCGTGAAATGTAATACTGTTAAAGTTAGTACCCCAGGAACCAAAAGTTCCTGGGGTACTAACTACATATAAGAAGTATTTTGAGCTTATCGAGAGGCAACAGCATGTTTTCTACATTAATTGATCAATTTTGGTCGCTGACTCTCTCTGGAATCGCCTTGGGATTTATTTATGTCCTGATTTCACTTGGTTACACCATGGTGTACGGCGTACTTCGAATGATTAACTTTGCAAACTCAGAAATTTTCATGTTTGGCACTTTTGCCACAATCATCATTTCTAGAGATTTCCTTGGCAACGTTGACGGATCTAAATCACTTCCGTTGCCAAAACTAATTTTAACAATCACCTTGTGTTTGGTCGGATCTATGATCGTTTCAGGTCTAGTCGCTGTCTTCGTAGAGTTTGTTGCCTATCGTCGCTTGCGTGCGCGCGGTACAAATAAGTTGGCTACTCTAATTTCCGCAATTGGAATTTCAATTGTTCTCAGTGAGTTCATGCGCATCATCACAAACTCTCGTCCAACTCTTAACCCTCGAGTCCTAGAGAAGAAATCTTTGTTTGAAATCGCAGGTGCAAGTTTTAGAATGGATACAGTCCTGACTATCATTTTTGCGGCGGTACTGTTTGTTGTCCTAGACCGTTTTGTTACTTACAGCAGATTGGGCCGTGCAATCCGCGCGGTTTCTATGAATGAAGACGCGGCTAAGTTGATGGGTGTGGATCTGAACAAGGTCATCTCAGCCACCTTCCTGATCGGTGGGCTTATGTCCGGCGCGGCAGCTTTCTTTTACACATTGACCTACGAGAACACCAAGTTCAATGTTGGCTTCACGCTTGGACTAGCAGCCTTTACCGCAGCGGTTATTGGCGGAATCGGAAACATCCGTGGAGCTTTCTTCGGAGGACTCTCACTTGGTCTGGTCGAGGTCTATGCCTCATCGATCCTAGGAACCGAATGGAAATCAGTAACAGTGTTCATCATCCTGGTGCTGGTCTTAGTCTTAAAACCTAACGGTATTTTCGGCGAAGCTGTTCAGCAAACGAGGGCATAACTCATGAAACTAATGACTACTCTAAAAGATGGCAACTTGCGCGATTGGGGCGCAGAGTATTGGGAAAACTCTTCACCAACGAAGAGAAAAACCCTTGCTACTTCATTTATCGGCTTAGCTGCACTGCTACCTTTCATGGGCTTTGGACTTCTTGATACTCCAATTAGTGATTACGGCGCAGTACTAGTTTATCCAGTGGGCATGTTTGTCTTAATGGCGCTGGGATTAAATATTGTTGTGGGCAAAAGCGGATTGCTCGATTTAGGCTACGTTGCATTCTTTGCAATTGGTGCTTACACAATGGCGATTCTAGGAACGCGAACATCATTAAATACCTGGGAAATCATGCCAATCGGAATTGCTCTAGCGATGATCGCTGGAATTATTCTTGGATTACCGGCGCTACGTTTGCGCGGAGATTATTTAGCGATCGTTACCTTAGGTTTCGGAGAAATTGTTCGTATCTCTGCTTTAAATACTCGTGAAATCGGTGGACCTAACGGAATTGCAAACGTTCCAGTTCCGCCATCTATCGGGCCCATCAAATTTTCTCTGAATGATCAGAAGGCATTCTTCTGGGTAGTGCTCATCATGATTTTGTTGACAATCTGGATGATCCGCCGACTTTCTGTTCGCCGTGCGGGCAGAGCGTGGGAAGCGATTCGCCAAGATGAAGATGTTGCAGAACTTATGGGAGTTTCTACCCTTAAGTACAAGCTGTGGTCATTCTCGCTCGGTGCCGGAATCGGCGGGGCAGCAGGAGTTCTTTACGCTTCAAAGACATTGTTTATTGCCCCTGAAATGTTTACTTTAAATGTTTCGATTTTGATTCTTGCTTGCGTTGTTTTTGGTGGAATGGGAAACATTTGGGGAGTCGTACTGGGTGCAACAATTTTGGCTTACTTGCCAGAACGAATTCGCTTTATTTCCGATGCACGCCTATTGGTATTTGGATTAGCACTTGTTATCACTATGAACTTCAGGCCAGATGGACTTCTTCCGCGAAAGAAGCGTGAAAAAGTTGCAAAGGTTTCAGAAAAGGAGGTCACATCATGAAAAAGACCTTATTAGAACTTAAAGATCTGACTATCAAGTTTGGTGGCGTAACTGCGCTCAATGAAGTGAACTTGAAGATTTATGAAGGTGAAATCCTGGCTCTCATCGGGCCTAACGGTGCCGGTAAGACAACAGTGTTTAACGTTGTTACTGGAGTTTACAAAGCAACTTCGGGAGAAGTCTTGCTAAAGGATAAATCACTCAATGGCATGAAGCGTCATCACATCACTAAAATTGGAATAGCTCGTACCTTCCAAAACATCCGCTTGTTCGGAGACATGACAGCGTTAGAAAACGTCATCACCGCTACAGATGTTCACAAAAAATCCGGTTTATTGGGTGGCTTATTCGGTACCCCTCGTGCGCGCCGCGAAGAAAAAGAGGGTCGCGAAAAGGCACATGAGCTTCTCAAGTTCATCGGGATTGATCAGTACTCAGATCGTCTAGCTCGCAACCTTCCATACGGTGTTCAACGTCGGCTAGAGATTGCGCGTGCACTCGGAACAAATCCACAGCTGCTTTTACTTGATGAACCTGCAGCAGGATTTAACCCTGCAGAAAAGGTCGAACTAGCTGCAACTATTAAGAAGATTAGAGATGCAGGATTTACCGTGTTGTTAATTGAGCACGACATGTCACTGATTATGGGAATCTCGGATCGCGTTGCAGTTCTAGATTTCGGGCAAAAAATTGCTGATGATCTACCTTCCGTTGTTCAAAATGATAAGCGCGTTATTGAAGCGTATTTAGGAGTTCCATCAGATGCGTCTTGAAATTAAGGATCTACGTGTCCATTACGGCAAAATCGAAGCAATTAAAGGCGTCTCTGTTGTAGTCAATCAGGGTGAAATTGTTACTCTGATCGGTGCAAACGGAGCTGGCAAGACAACAATCTTGAAGACAATTTCTGGTTTGCGACCAGTAACTAGTGGGCAAATACTTTTTGACGGCGAAGATATTTCAAAGGTTCCGGCACATGAGCGTGTTAATTTAGGTTTGTCTCAAGCCCCTGAAGGCCGCGGTATTTTTCCTGGAATGACGGTTTTAGAAAACCTTGAAATGGGTAAGTACAACCGTAAAAATCGCAAAACCGAAATGAGTGAAGATCTTGAAATGGTCTATCACCTATTTCCACGCCTCTTAGAACGCAGTTCGCAGGCAGGCGGAACTCTTTCCGGAGGAGAGCAGCAGATGCTTTCGATTGGCCGCGCCCTTATGGCACGTCCGAAAGTTCTACTTCTCGATGAACCTTCTATGGGATTAGCACCCCAAATGATTGCAAACATTTTTAGAATCATTACTGAGATTAATAAGCAAGGTGTGACTATTTTGTTGGTAGAACAAAATGCACAGCAAGCGCTACAACGCGCAGATCGTGCCTATGTTCTGGAAATTGGTAAGGTCGTAAAAGAGGCTAAGGCTTCAGATCTACTCAATGACCCTGCAGTTCGTGCGGCATACCTTGGAACAGGCGCGCACTAACTTCTATCTGCCAAGATCAAACATGTGATTCGGGCGGTGCAGGTGCGCTGCCCGGCATCATTTGTAATCACAATGTCCCAGCAGCATAAAGTTTTTCCAATTGAAACCGCAGTTGCTACCCCTGTAACGATTCCAGTTGCTGTTGCCTTGTGATGGGTGGCGTTGATATCGACTCCAACAATTCTGCGATGCTCTCCGGCGTTGAGTTGAGTTCCAACCGATCCAAGAGATTCAGCTAAAACAACATTTGCTCCACCATGCAAAATTCCCATGGGTTGGGTATTTCCATCGACCGGCATCGTTGCAACAAGTCGAGTCAGTGATGCTTCGGTAATTTCAATGCCCATCTTCTTATCCAGGGCGCCACTTCCACGCTCACGAATAATTGAAAGATAATCCGGTTCTGTCATGCCTGAAGTCTAACTGGCACTCTACGATGCATCCATGACCAAACGCCTATTGCTAATTGATGGGCATTCGATGGCATATCGAGCCTTTTACGCATTGCCCGCTGAGAATTTCACCACGGCGCAGGGCCAGCACACCAACGCCATTTATGGCTTTGCCACGATGCTGCTCTCATTGCTGTCAACGGAAAAGCCAACGCATGTTGCCGTGGCCTTTGACGTTTCACGCAAAACTTTTAGGTCTGAAATTTTCCCCGAGTACAAGGCCAATCGCGCCAAGACTCCAGATGAATTTAGATCGCAGATGTCTTATCTGCATGAACTTGTCACAGCATTTGGGATCACGACATTTGAGGTTGAGGGATTTGAAGCAGATGACATCATCGCCACAATTGCAAAGCAGGCAGAGCGCGAAAATGCCGAGGTATTTATCTGCACAGGAGATCGTGACTCTTTTCAGTTAGTAAATGACAAGACGACTGTTTTGTATCCCAAGCGTGGCGTGAGTGACTTAACCCGGATGACACCCGAGGCGGTGCAAGAAAAATACGGAATGAGTCCTGAGCAGTATCCAGATTTCGCAGCGCTGCGGGGGGACCCCAGTGACAACTTGCCATCGGTTCCAGGGGTAGGCGAAAAGACCGCAGCAAAATGGGTAGTTGAGTACGGTTCTTTGCACGAATTAATTGCCAACGTAGATCAACTAGGTGGCAAAGTCGGCCAATCTCTTCGCGATTCGATTAACGATGTGATTAGAAATCGCGAGTTAACTCAACTCGTTGCAAATGTACCCTTGGATTTAAGCATTGACGCATTGGCATGGAACGGTGTTGATGAAAACAAAACTACCCCGCTTTTTGAAAAGTTGGAGTTTAAAACTCTCAAAGACCGTATGAAACCGATTTTACAGAAAGATAGTAAAAAGCAGGAAGAACCCGCCTTCGAGCTCTTTGCAACAGAAATCGCAGGAGGCGTCCTGACGGCAGATGCCGCTTCTGAAAAGATTAATAAACATAAGGGTGAAATTGCTATTGCATTTCAATTAGTTGATGAGAAGTTACAAAAATATGCCGTGGCTTTGACACCCGATGAAGTTTTTCTGGTTGAGGAAGCATCGATGGGGGATTGGGCGATAGACACCAAGGTCGCAAAAATTGCACACGATGCCAAGTCGTTAGCGCGTACAAATGGTTTGGCTGGAATCTCCTTTGATACCTCTTTGGCTGCTTATCTTGTAAATCCTGGTGTGCGAAGCCAAGAGCTCAAAGATATTCAAGAGCGTTGGGGCGATGGATCGGCGATCAATCAATCATCTATCGAACAAGAGCTTTTGACCTCTGCTCGGGCAATGTTTACTTTGCGCGATTCACTTACCCGCGAACTAAAAGAGCGAAATCTTTGGGAATTGTTTACAACCATGGAGCTACCTGTTGCGCATTTGTTGTCGCGAATGGAGTCCTTAGGAATAGCGGTGAACAAAAAGGGCTTGCAGGAGCTAGCTGCATTCTTTGAGGGTGAAGTTGCCCGCGAAACAAAAGCGGCACATGATGCGGTTGGCCACGAATTCAATGTGGCATCTCCGAAGCAATTGCAGGTCGTTTTATTTGATGAGTTGAAATTACCTAAGACCAAAAAGATTAAAACTGGATATACGACAGATGCAGAAAGCCTGGATTGGCTACATCAAAAAAGTGGACATCCAGTCCTGACATCCCTACTTCGAATTCGCGAGACTAAGAAACTCGGAACCACAGTAGAGGGACTGATCGCTGAAATCGCAAAAGATGGTCGCATTCACACGCATTTCCAACAGACTGTTGCAGCAACTGGACGTTTGTCATCAACTGGTCCAAACCTGCAAAACATTCCGGTGCGCACCGAAGAGGGTCGCAAAATTCG
>Ga0208009_1000125_pt1 | contig 21730 bp, 23 predicted proteins | sample Wag4_2014_7_16_FD_187364 | JGI IMG/M metagenome (GOLD analysis project Ga0208009, IMG submission 187364) | Fresh water mixed with fracking chemicals microbial communities from Ohio, USA - Utica-2 Time Series FC 2014_7_16 (SPAdes) (version 2) ...
GGGTGTAGCTGCCGTGGGCGAGGGCATCGTCGATCGACTCGGGGTTCACCAGGCCGCAGCCCTCCAGCACCACCGGCCGCTGCAGGGCAAAGAACGGGTGGGCGGGATCCAGCCGCTGGCTGGCCAGCGCGTCCGCCTGGCCCAGGCCGGTGGCCGCCGCCAGCAGGGCCGGCGCCTGCTCCGCGCGGAGATCGGCGTAGAGCTCGCTGGCGCCGGCGGGCCGGTCGAGGGCCACAAGCGGGCCGCGGCCACACAGGCGCAGGCAGCCCACCGGCTTGATCGTCACCCCCGCGGCGGCGCCGCCCAGCTGGTCGCGGGCGGCGTGCAGGGCCGCCTGCAGGGCCTCGGCGCCGGCCGAGCGGCAGCCGCTGGCGGCGCAGCAGCGCAGCTGCAGCGGGGTTGAGGCCGTCATGGCGCCGCTCCGCCCAGGCCAAGTGCATCCAGGCGGGCCTCCAGGGCCGCCGGGTCGTCGATCGGCAGGCGCGGTTCCAGCTGACCGTCCAGCACCAGCACCGGCGCCTGGCCGCAGGCCCCCAGGCAGCTCACATGTTCGAGGGCCCAGCTGCCGTTGCCGGCGGGGTCATCGAGCCGCACCCCCAAGCGCTGCTGCAGCCGCTCCGCCAGCTCAGCTCCCCCCTTCACGAAACAGGCCGTGCCCAGGCACACCGCGCAGCGGTGGGCGGTGGGCGCCTCCAGGCGGAACAGGTGGTAGAAACTCGCCACCCCATGCACCCGCGAGAGAGGCAGCTGCAGCTCCCGGGCCACCTGGGCCAGGGCCGCCGCCGGCAGGTAGCCGTAGAGCTCCTGCACCTGGTGCAGCACCTCGATCAGGGCATCGGGGCGACCGCGTTGCTGGCGGATCAACCGGCTGGTGCGTTCCTCAGCCTGCTTGAGCATCGTCTGCCGGGGCATGGTCTGCCGGGGCATCGCCGTCGCCTCCTGGGGCATCGCCACCATCCCGGCCTCCACGCTGGGCTCCCACCTCTCCGGGCTAGCCACCGAAACGGCAGGCGTCAGGGACTGTGTCGGAAGCGGTGCGCGGCTGATCCGCTGATGCCAGGGTCAGGTGCCGTTGTCACCGAACATCGCGTCGTCACCCTCGAAGGGCTCGAATTCGTTCCACCCCGGGCTGGCCTCATCGAACAGGCCAAAACGGGCGTCGAGATCGTCAAGGCGAGTGTTACCGGTGGGGCTGGTGTCGCAGGTCTCACCCCCATCCGCCGTGGGCTGGCAGTTCTCGAAACGCACATCCGCCCGCAGCGGGAGTGCCCCGAAGCCGCCGGCCAGTACCAGAGTCGCCGTCATGGCTGCCACGGGAATGGCTGCCAGGCGAATGGCTGCAGCCGGCCCCCACCTGAGATGATGGGGCCGGTATTCGTCTGCAGCGATGTACACCGACTGGACCGCCGTGATCCTGCTCCTGCTCACAGCAGTTCCCCTGGCGGCGGTGGTGGGCACAGCGGCCTTCTTCATCTGGCAGCAGCGGAAGAAGCAGCTGCGCTGATCCGCTCCCGTCGCTTGTCGCCCACCAGGCTGGACGACCGCCGCGGCTGAAGTGCCAGCTCACTGGGATGTACCAGGCCGGCGCCCTGCTGCAGCCGTCCCTGGCCGAGGCAATCCAGGCAGGTGCGGAACAGCTGGTCTCCATGGCGAAGCGTGCCGCTGCCACCACAGTGCGGACAGATCGGATCCACGGTCTGAACTTGGCTCGAGTTGGTCGCAGGCCGCGCTTCGAGCTGCGGTTTGGGAGTCATGGCGCTGGGCTCAGCAGGAGCCTGAGGAGATCGCTCCAGTGTGAGGCGATCCAGCCGTCGTGATCCCGAAACCTTCCTTAAGTCTGGGCGGCGGTCAACGTCCGCTCCAGCTGCTCCGCCGTGAGCTGCTGCAGTAGCTCGCGGCTGCTGAGGCGGCTGCCGGCGGGCACCAGGCCCACCCCGGCCGCCAGATCGCCGATCACCTGCGCCGCATCCCAGCCACGGGCACGCAGCGCCGCCAGGCCGGCGGAGCCATCACGCTTGCTGAGGCGGCGGCCCGCGGCGTCGCAGCAGAGAGGCACATGGGCATAAAGGGGAGGCGCTGCGGCAAGCACCCCCATCAACGCCACCTGAGCCGCGGTGGCCGAACGGAGATCGGCGCCGCGCACCACCTCGGTGATGCCGAGGCTGAGCTCATCCACCGCGGTCGCCAGGTGATAGGCCAGAAATCCATCAGCCCGGCGCAGCACCACATCGCCCACCACCGCCGGGCCGTCCACACATCCATCGCCAGCGAAACGGTCCTGCCAGCGGATCAACCCGGGCGGGAGTCGCAATCGCCAGCTGGGCAACCGTCCCGCGGCGGCGGCCCACCCCAGCGCCCGGTTGCGACAGGTGCCGGGATACACAGGGGTCGCACCGTGAGGCGCTGAAATATCGGCCAGCAGGCGGCGGCTGCAGCGGCAGGGGTAAAGCCAGCCACCGCGGCGCAGCCAGGAGAGCACGGTGGCGTACGTGCCGCGATGCTCGCTCTGGCGCCGGATCGGCCCGTCCCAGTCCAGGCCCAGCCAGCGCAGATCCCGGCAGATCGAGACCTCAGCCCCGGCCCGGTTGCGGGGGGTGTCGAGGTCATCGAAGCGCAACAGCAGCTCGCCACCGGCCAGACGGGCGGCAAGCCAGGAGAGCAGGGCGGTGCTCAGATTGCCGCGATGCAGACAGCCCGTGGGAGAAGGCGCAAAACGGCCGCGATAACCGGAGGTTCGCTGCCGTGCTCCGGCAGCGAACAACTCAACCAGCCGACTGGGCAGATTCAGAACCGGTGCAACGGAAGGCTGAGGCCGATGCGGGCGTCAACCGAGGCCCTGGACCTTGTCCTTGAACATCTTGCCGGCGGTGAAGGCGGGCACCCGCTTGGCATCAATTTTGATCTTCTCGCCGGTCTTGGGATTGAGACCCTGACGGGCGGAGCGGTCGCGGGGCTCGAAGGAGCCGAAACCGAGGATCGAAACCTTTTTGCCGTCGACCACAGAATCGATGATCGTGTCGATCAGGGCATCGACGACAAGGGCGACGTCGGTCTTGGTCTGCTCGGTGCGGGCAGCCACGAGATTGACGAGGTCTGCTTTGTTCATGGAAGTGAAAGCCTCAGGAGCGGCGGTCTGGTTCGAGGGAGCCGGAAAAACCGGACCGCCCTGTTGATCAGCGCGCCAATGGTATGGGGCACCTCGCCTCCTCGCAAGTGAAAAACGTCGCGCCGCAATGGATCTGGTGCGAACCCCACCCCTGAGGTGTGCAAGTGATCACCTTTGGAGCGTTTCCGGCCGTCCCGCCAGTGCCTCCAGAAGCGCGGCGCCGCCCTCCACCAGCGTGCCGCCGCGCAGGGCCCCAAGCCCGCCGCCCGTGGCGATCCAGGCGGGCGACCCGGCCGGCAGCCACTGGCGCAGGCGCTCCAGACTGGCCAGCTGACGGGGCCAGTGGAAGCAGTCGGCAGTCCGCAACGGGGCCAGCTGGCCTGGCCCCACCGGCAGCAGCAGGCGGCCGCAGAACAGTCCATCCCAGCCGGGGGTGGCCAGGTGCAGCACACAACTGCCCGGACTGACCCCCGGGGTCCACAGCAGACGCACCCCGGCGGCCAGCAGATGGTCGCGCCCGAAGCACCCCAGCTCCGCCACTCCCGGCAGCAGGTAGGCCTCCTGCTCCTGCACCAGCACCCTCCAACCCAGGGCCTCCTGCAGGCGGCGGGTGCGGCCATGGCCGTCCCGGCCGGTGAGCACGAGGGTGCCGCGATCGGGCCGGGCCTGCAGAAAAGTCAGGTTGGCCGCCGTGAGCCCCGGGCAGTCGATCAGCAGATCGCCGCCGGCCAGGCCCGCCGCCTGCCCCTCCACCAGCCAGCTGCTGCCCCCGCGGCTGTCGCGACTGGGTGCGAACAGCCACAGCCCCGGCCGCACCTGACGCGGGGGACGGCCGGGCTCCAGCTCAGCGCGCGATAGCGACAACGATCCCCCCGGCTTGCTTCAGTGCCTAGTTTGTGGTGTGAGCAGGTCTGGCCTTTTGTCCCCCCTCCCCAGCCCAGCCGCCACGATCGGCTCCGCTCCGCCCGGCGCAGACGCCATCCGGCCCGGCCAACCCTGGCCCCTGGGGGCGAGCCTGAGCAGCAGCGGTGTCAATTTTTCGGTGGTGGCCCCCCTCGCCACGCGGGTGGAACTGCTGCTGTTCGCCGATGGTGACGCCCATGAGCCGCTGCAGGTGGTGGAGCTCGGCAGCGACCACCGCTCCAGTGACCACTGGCACGTGGAGGTGGAGGGCATCGGCGCCGGCACCTGCTACGGCTACCGGGTATACGGGCCGCTCCAGCCCGGCAACCACAGCTTCAATCCCTCCAAGGTGCTGCTCGACCCCTGTGCGCGGGCCATCGCCGGCTGGTCCGGTTACCGGCGCAGTGCGGCGGTGGGAGCAGCGCCGAACACGGGCTGCTGCCTGAAGGGGGTGGTGACCGAGCGGAACCGGTTTGATTTCAACGCCGCACCGCGCCCCCGCCACAGCTGGCAGCGGAGCGTGATCTACGAGCTGCACGTGGGGGGCTTCACCCAGGGGCCGGGCAGTCCGGTGCCGCCGGAGCGACGCGGCAGCCTGCTGGGCCTGATCGACACCCTGCCCTATCTGCGGGAGCAGGGCATCACGGCGATTGAACTGCTCCCGGTGATGGCCTTCGATCCCGCCGATGCGCCGCCGGGTCGGGAAAACCACTGGGGCTACAGCCCGATCAGCTGGATGGCACCCCATCCGGGCTACCTGGTGGGAGACGATCCCCTGCGCGCCCGCGACCAGGTGCGTCAGCTGGTGAGCGCCTGCCACCGGGCAGGCCTGGAGGTGATCCTCGATGTGGTCTACAACCACACCAGCGAAGGCAACCAGCATGGGCCCACCCTGAGCTGGCGGGGCTTCGCCGACAGCCTCTACTACCAGCAGTCGATCGAGGGGCACTACCAGGACGTGAGCGGCTGCGGCAACACCGTGGCCGCCAACCGACCGCTGGTGCGGCGGCTGATTCTTGAGTCGCTGCGCTGCTGGGCCACCGAACTGGGGGTGGATGGCTTCCGTTTCGACCTGGGCATCGCCCTGAGCCGCGGTGACAACCTGATGCCCCTGGAGCAGCCGCCCCTATTCGAGGCGATGGAGGCCGATCCGGAACTGGCGGACCTCAAACTGATCAGCGAACCCTGGGACTGTGGCGGTCTCTACAAGCTCGCCGACTTCCCGGCCCGGCGCGTGGCCACCTGGAACGGCCGCTTCCGCGACGACGTGCGCCGCTTCTGGAAAGGCGACGAGAACACGGTCTGGAACCTGGGGCTGCGCCTGAGCGGCAGTCCCGACCTGTACCAGCCGCGGCTGCCGCAGCCCGGCCAGTGCGTCACCTTCCTCACCGCCCACGACGGCTTCACCCTGGCCGATCTGGTGAGCTTCAACGGGAAGCACAACCTGGCCAACGGCGAGGACAACCGCGACGGCGACAACCACAACAACAGCTGGAACCACGGGGTGGAGGGGCCCAGCTGCGACCATGCCATCAACGCCCTGAGGGAGCGCCAGCTGCGCAATCTGCTCACCACCCTGCTGCTGGCCCCGGGGGTGCCGATGCTGCTGATGGGCGATGAGGTGCGACGCAGCCAGGGGGGGAACAACAACACCTGGTGTCAGAACAACCCCCTGGGCTGGATGCACTGGCAACCCGACAGCGCCGACCTGGCCCTGCGCACCTTCCTGCAACGCCTGCTCAACCTGCGACAGGCGCTGCTGCCCCTGCTCAATCCCGACCTGCCGCTGCTGGAGCGCCCCCAGCGCCGCAGCGACCCGCCCCAGGAGGTCTGGCGGCAGTGGCACGGCGTCGAGATCGGCCGGCCCGACTGGGCCGAGTGGTCGCACACCCTGGCCTGGAGCCTGAACGACAGCGTGCAGGGACCGTTGCTCTGGTGCGGCATGAACGCCTTCAGCCGCGCCATCCACTTCGACCTGCCCGTATGCCCGGGGGGGTGGCTGCGAGCGATCGACACCGCCCTGCCCGCCGGTGAGGATCTGCCAGCCACGCCCCTGCCCTGGAAACCCCAGGGGGCGCCGCTGGAAAGCCGCAGCCTGATGTTGCTCGTGTCAGCCCGGCTGCTGCGCCAGATCACGCTGGAATCCGCTCAGAGCGTCAGCTGAGCGTCGGCGAAGGGCATCGCGCTGCCGCCACCGGGGAACAGTCCGAAATGGCGGCTTTCATCACCGCTGAATTCCATGTGGGCTGCGAACCGCGATTGCCTGAGCATCCGATGGGTGTTGCCACTCACCGGCTGGACCCGGCCGGTTTCGAAGCGGTGGTGGCTGTCCAGCACCAGGGCATCGCCATGGCCGGGAATCGTGCCGCGGTAGGTCACCGCCTGCCCATGGTCTTCGCAGCCATCCTCGAGCGCATCGATGTTGAACAGGCGATAGGTGGCGGAGCTGAAGCGGATCGCGCCAGTGCGCTGGGCCAGCTCCGGATCGGTGATCGCCAGGGGGCGATGGCTGACCAGCCGGGGGTCGGCGAAACCGGCTGAACGGGCCACCCGCAGAAAGTCGTTCCAGTACAGGGCGCCGCTCAGGCACTCGCCGTAGAGCAGGGGATCACGCTGCAGCGCCTCAGGAATCCGTCGATCGGCATACACATCGGCAAAGTAGAACTCACCACCGGGTCTGAGCAGGCGCCGCACGCCGGTCAGCACTGCCCGCTTGTCGGTGGAGAGGTTCACCACGCAGTTGGAGATCACCAGATCGAAACTGCCGGGCTCCAGCGGCAGGGTGTCCAGCCGCTCGATCGCGCCCTCGTGAAAGGTCACGTTGGCGAAGCCGAACCGCTCGGCGTGGTGCTCCTGATGGCAGCGCGCCACCGCCAGCTGCTCGGGCGTCATGTCAACGCCGACCACCGTGCCGGCGCATCCCACCAGCTGGGCCAGCAGATAGACATCGCGCCCGCTGCCACAGCCGAGATCCAGCACCCGCAGCCCCTCCAACAGCGGCGGCACCACCAGACCGCAGCCGTAGTAGCGCTCCAGCACCTCGGGGTGGATCCGGGCCAGCAAGGGCCTGAGGGCAGCGGGCACGCTGCTGGCATCACAGCAGGCGTTGGTGCGCAGATCTGCCGTGCTCGCCAGCGTGCTGCCGTAGTACTGACGCACAGCCGCACTGATCGCCGCGGCGCCATCGGCCTCAGCGGCGCAGGCAGGGGAGCAGCCCGAGCGGGAATCAGCAGACATCACGGCATTCAGCGGCAGAGGCAGCCACCCATTCAAGCGCTGGGGAACGGGCTGGCGAGCCGTACACGGAGCTGCAGTGGCTGGCCGCGGCTGACACAGACGTGCCGCCCTACGTTCTAACCACGCTCCAGAGCTGCGGCTTCGTCACCCCGATCAGTCCAGGGAATCAGTCCAGGGAACCAGTCCAGAGAATCAGCCCAGACCGCCAACCCGTCAGCCCAGTCAGTCCTGATCACCAGGCCATGCCGATGCCGAACGTCCTGCCCCCGCAGCGGATCGGACCGCTGAGTGCCGGGCTGCTGCTGGTCGGCCTGCTGCCCATCGCTGCAGTGATGGCCGCCTGGGCCCTGCCCGCCGGCAGTGGGCCGCAGCTGGCCCTGCCGGTCGTTCTGGTGGGGCTGTGGGCCTGGCTGCTGCGCCGCCGCCCGGAAACCGCCAGCGCGCTCGGCCACCGGCGGCTGGCGATCGCCGGGATGGTGCTCCTGAGCGGTCATTACCTGCTGTGGCGCAGCACCGCCACCCTCAACCTCTCGAGCCACACCGCCATGGCCCTGAGCCTGACGCTGCTGGCGGCGGAGGCCATCCTGCTGGGCCATGGAATGCTGCAGCTGGCCCTGGCCTGGTGCCGCCAACCACCGATCGCCGCAGAGGCCGCCCATGCGGCAGCGCGGCTGGAGGGGCAGATCCGGGCGCAGCCCCAGCAACTGCCGGCGGTGGATGTGCTGGTCCCGAGCTGCGGCGAACCGGTGATGGTGGTGGAACGGTCGCTGCGGGCCTGCCTGGCCCTCGACTACCCGCAGCTGACCGTGTGGCTGCTCGATGATGCCGGCCGAGCGGAGCTGGCGGACCTGAGCCAGCGGCTGGGCTGCCGCTACCGGCGCCGCAGCGACCGCCGCCATGCCAAAGCGGGCAACCTCAATGCGGCCCTGGGCGAGCTGCGGGGCGAGCTGGTGGCGGTGTTCGATGCCGATGTGGTGCCGCAACAGCGGTTCCTGCGCCGCACGGTTGGGTTGTTCAACGATCCCCGCGTCGCCCTCGTGCAGACGCCACAGAGCTACATGAACGCCGATCCGGTGATCCGCAATCTCGGTCTGGAGCGCTGGCTGATGCCGGATGAGGAGTTCTTCTATCGCTGGATCGAACCAACCCGCCAGGGAGTGGACGCGGTGGTGTGCGCCGGCACCTCGTTCCTGGTGCGCCGCGTCGCCCTGGAGCGGGTCGGGGGCTTCGAGACCGGCACCCCGTCGGAGGATCTGGCCACCGGCATCCGTCTGACGGCGGCGGGCCAGCGGGTGCTGTATCTGAACGAAAAGCTGAGCGCCGGCCTGGCCCCTCCCACCCTGAAGGCCATGGCGCGGCAACGGCGCCGCTGGGCCGGCGGCACCCTGCAGACCCTGCGCACCGGCGCCAGCCCGCTGCGGATCGCCGGCCTCTCCCCCCTGCAGCGGCTGGCCTTTCTCGAGGGGATCCTGCACTGGTTGAACGTGTTGCCCCAGCTGGTGCTGCTGCTGATGCCGCTCAGCTTCGGCCTGCTGGGGGTGTCACCCCTGCAACTCAACGACGCCGGTCCGTTCACCGTGGCCCTGCCGCTGCTGCTGGCCCAGCTGCTGCTGGCGCGCTGGTTCAGCCATGGGGCCCGATCGGCGCTGATGCCGGAGCTCTACCGCTGGGTGTTCCTCACACCACTGCTGCTGGCGGTGCTCAGCACCGCCTGGGGGCGTCCGAACCGCTTTGATGTCACTCCCAAGACGGCCGCTGGCGGACGGGGCCCCGCGGCGGCAAGCCTGGTGCTGCCGCTGCTGCTGTTCCTCACCCTGCAGGGGACGAACCTGGCCCTGGTGCTGCGGGACGGTGCCGCCAGCCTGCCGCTGCTCTGGGGCGGGCTGTCGATCCTGCTGCTGCTGGCAGGGCTGCGGACCTGCCGGGAGCGGGCCGGCGGCAGCGACGCGCCCTGGTTTGCCCCGCAGGAGCTGCATGCCGAGCTGGAGCAGGGATCGCTGCGCTGGCCAGCGCGGATCACCACCGTGGGTGTGGAAGGCGTGGAGCTGGCGTGGCCTGCAGCGCTCCGGGCCGCACCGCAGCCGGATCGACCCCTGATCCTGCGGGCGGCCGGTCTGAGCCCACAGCCTCTGATGGTGCTGCCGCGCCAGCAGCGCCAGCGGACGGGGTTGGGTCAACTGGGCGGCAACTGGGTCTGGCCGTCGGCAGCCGCAGGCCAAGCCTTCGAGCAGCGCCTCACTCAGCAGCCAGGCTGCTGGCCGGTGCGTCAGGCCGCACCGGAAGCCCTGGCCCTGCTGGCCCTGCTGAAGGGATTGCTGCAGCCGCCGGCCAGCGAAACCTGGTTCAGCCGCAGCGCCCTGCCGATCCGTCTGGAGGCCTCCCCTGCGGCAGACCTCAGCTGAGGGCCCCGCCACAGCTGGAGCCGGCCCCGGCCGTGCAGCCGAAACAGTGCTCCGCAACGGCGATCGAGTCTCCGGCGGGATCGCGCTCCAGCAGATCACGCAGGTGAGGCCGCCGGGGGGTCTGGGCGGGGACGGGCAGACCCAGCATCTGATTGAAATCGCAGTCGTGCAGGTAGCCCTGCCAGTCGACGCTGATCAGGGAGCGGCACATCACCGCAGGCAGGTTGGCCTCGCTGTGATGACGGCGCAGCATCGCCAGATAAGCGTCGTAGGCGCCAGAGCGCCGCAGCTCAGCGGCAAAACGCTGAATCGGCATGTTGGCGAGAGCGCGCAGATGGTTGAAACGCACGCCGAAACGCTCCGCCAGCTCGCGCCGGTAGGCCTCCTCCAGCTCTGCCTGGGGCGGCGGCAGTCGCGGCCCGAGCGGGTTGTAGACGAGATCCAGCAGCAGGCCGGTACCGGGCTGGCCGTAACCGAAGCCATTGAGCTGGCGCAGGCCGGCGATGCTGCGTTCGAACACCCCCTGTCCCCGCTGCCGGTCCACCGTTTCGGCGGTGTAGCAGGGCAGGGAGGCCACCACCCGCACCCCCTGCCCGGCCAGAAACGCCGCCAGGTCCCCCTGACCCGGTTCGCTCAGGATGGTGAGGTTGCACCGGTCAATCACTTCGACCCCCAGCTGGCGCACCTGGCGCACAAGCTCCCGGAAGCCGGGATGGAGCTCCGGCGCCCCGCCGGTGAGGTCGAGGCAGGTGATCCGCCGGGCCTGCAGCACCGCCGGCAGCAGCGCCAGGGTGTCGCCATCCAGCATCTCGGTGCGGCCCGGCCCCGCATTCACATGGCAATGGCTGCAGCTCTGGTTGCAGCGGTAGCCGAGATTCACCTGCAGGGTCTCGAGACGGGCGCGCCGCAATGGCGGAAACATGAGCGAAACGGCACAGCCTGGTTGGATTCTCACCGGTGGCAGTCCGCCGCTGCAGCGCGGTGATTCCGCCCACGATCCGCCGCAGCGGCGGCAGAGCCGCTCCGGCGCCTGGACACTGCCAGCCGTGGTGGTTCCCTCCCTGAATGACAGCAGCGCCGGCCAGCATTCGCTCGATCCTGAGCGCCGCCGACATCCGGATCGGCGGCGAGCGCCCCTGGGATCTGCAGCTGCACCATGAAGAGCAGCTCTGGCCCGCTGTGCTGAGCAGGGGGTCCCTCGGCTTCGGGGAGGCCTACGTGGCGGGACTGTGGGACTGCCAGTCTCTCGACCAGTTGTTCACTCGCCTGCTGCTGGCAGGAGCCGATCACCGGCTGGCCAGGGGCAACGGCTGCCAGCAGCTGCTGCAGAGGCTGCGCGAGCGGCTGGTCAACCTGCAATCCATCCGCCGGGCGACCCGCGTCGCGCGACAGCACTACGACCTCGAGCCCCAGGTGTACGCAGCCATGCTCGATCCGTGGTGGCAGTACAGCTGCGGCTACTGGGAACAGGCCCGCAGTCTGGAGGAGGCCCAGCAGCACAAGCTGGCGATGGTCGCCGCCAAACTGCGGCTGAGCCGCGGCATGCGCGTGCTGGACATCGGCTGCGGCTGGGGGGGCCTGGCCGCCTACCTGGCCCAGCACCACGGCGTTGCCGTAACCGGCATCACCCTGTCTGAGGAACAACTCGCGATCGCGCGTGGCCACTGGGGCCACCTGCCCGTGCGCTTCGAACGGTGTGACTACCGCCAGCTGGAGCTGCTGGAGCTGGCACCCTTCGACCGGGTGGTGTCGGTGGGCATGTTCGAACATGTGGGCCCCCGCAACGGCCGCCGCTTCTTTGAGGCAGTGCGGCGCTGCCTGCGCCACGACGGACTGGCCTTGCTGCAGACCATCGGCGCCCGACGAACCACCGACGCCACCGATGGCTGGATCGATGCCCATGTCTTCCCCCATGGCCGGCTGCCATCACCTGCCCAGCTCAGCCGTGCCCTGGAAAACCAATTCCTGATCGAAGACCTGCACAACTTCGGCCTGGACTACGACCACACCCTCATGGCCTGGTACAGCCGCTTCGAAAGCGCCTGGAGCGAGCTGGGCCCCATGCTGGCGCGCCGCTGGGAAAGCGATGGCGCTGCCGGCTTCCGCCGTTTCTGGCGGTATTACCTGCTCTGCTGCGCCGCTTTCTTCCGCAGCCGGCAGGGGCAGCTATGGCAGGTGGTGCTCAGCCCCGCTCCGGACACAATGCTGGCCGGTGGAGCCGATGCGGGGACTGGCCTGGACATCCAGCCGCGCCCGAGCGAGACCTACCGCTCCGTGCGCTGCCGCAGCATTGAACCCTGGCCAGCAATGCCGGCTCGATAACGCGGAACAGGCCGCAAGCCACAAAACATTAAGAACCATCTCAGTGCACGTAACACGCCTTAACGGCGGCAAGGGGCGCCTCGCCAGCATGTTTCTTCACGTGCGCTCAGCATGATTCCGATCCCCTTCTACCCGTTGACCACCGGCAAGCTGCTGGCCCTCAAGGCCACGGTGCTGCTGCTGCTCAGCCTGCTGATCAACGCCAGGGTCCAGATGGCCACGGGCTCGGCCATTGGCCTTATACAACGCTAGCGTGAAACTGCTGGTGCGCGAGGTTCTGGCCGTGAGTGCTTCTGCTCAATGTCCCGGGTGGCCCTGGCGACTGGGGCTGTTGCTGGTGGTGCTCCTGACCCTGTTGTCGTCCGTGTTGGTGATGGCGCCAGGGGCTGCCCGGGCGCTGGAGGCCCAGCACTGGTTCCTGCGGGATCAGGCGGGCCGCCCCTGGACGCTCACGCTGCTGGAGCAGGGCGACCCGGCCTACCCCGTCGGCCTGCGCCTGCGGCTCACCGATCGCTCTGGCAGCCAGCAGCTCGACCACAATCGTCCCCTGCTGCTGCGCGATGGCATGGGCGGTGCCTGGGTGCTGGCCAACCGCAGCCAGGAGCTGGTGCCGGCCGGCGGGGAGACCCTGCCGGCCGGTTCAGCACAGTTCGATTTGGCGGGGCTTGAGCCCCGCCCCAGGGCTGAGTTGCCCTTGGCCCTGGAGGTGCCGCTTGCCGCCGATGATCCGGCCCAGCTGGTGGCTGGCGCGGCCGCGGTGTTGGCGCTGCATGGCGCCTGACCAGCCCCTGGCTCAGCCCTCAAACTCCCGGCGGGGCTGGGTCACGCCTGCGGGTTCGATGCCTTTGAGATAGGCCAGCATCGTGTCGGCATCGGACACCTCGAAGGGGTCGAGCGGGCAGTTGTCATCGAACTCCGGTTCGCGGAAGATCTTCTCGATCCGTCCATCGTTCACCAGCATCGAGTAGCGCCAGGAGCGCATGCCGAAGCCCAGGTTCGACTTGTCGACAAGCATGCCCATCTTGCGGCTGAACTCGCCGTTGCCGTCAGGCAGCAGGAACACGTTGTTGGCGCCGATCTGCTTGCCCCACTGGAACATCACGAAGGCGTCGTTCACCGACAGGCAGATGATCTGGTCCACGCCGTGGGCGCGGAACTCCTCGTGGAGCTCCTCGTAGCGGGGCAGGTGGTTGGAGGAGCAGGTGGGGGTGAAGGCGCCGGGCAGGGCGAACAGCACCACCTTGCGGCCCTTGAAGATCTCGTCGCTGCTGAGGTCCTGCCAGCGGTAGGGGTTGGGGCCGGGCACCGACTCATCCCGCACGCGGGTTTTGAAGGTGACCTGGGGCACGTGGCTGATGACCGCCATGGCTTGCTCGTGAGTGGCTAAGTCATAGTCGGTCCGGGTTAGCCGCCATGGCAATAAGCATTTGTGCTTGGGTTGTGCGTTGATCCGCTTCAAGGCTTTGCTGGTTCATGCGCCAGGTGCGCTACTGCGTTCCCGTTGACAGGCAGCTAGGGTCAACATTGCTCTCCGTGCCGTGCGTGACCGATTCCGCCCCCTGGGACCAGCGCTACCGCGAGGGCAAGGACGGTTGGGAGCTGGGCCGGCCGGCGCCCCCGCTGGAGCAGTTTCTGCGGAGCGATCCCCGGCGCCCCCTGCCGCCCGGGCGCGTGCTGGTGCCCGGCTGCGGCCGGGGCCATGAGGCCAACCTGCTGGCCGAGCTGGGGTTTGAGACCATCGGCCTCGACTTCAGCGCCGAGGCCATCACCCACGCCCGCCGGTGGCATGGCGCCGATCGGCCCCAGCTGCGCTGGCTCCAGGCCGACCTCTTTGATGCCGCAGCGTTGGAGGCCGCGGGGGTGGCGACAGGCAGTCTCCAGGGGGTGCTGGAGCACACCTGCTTCTGCGCCATCGATCCGGCCCAGCGGGCCGCCTACCTGGAAACCATGATGCGGCTGTTGGCTCCGGGAGGTTGGTTGGCGGCGCTCTTCTGGTGCCATGGCCGCCCGGGCGGCCCGCCCTGGGGCAGTGATGCAACCGAGCTGGCGCAGCAACTCACGGCAGCAGGCCTGCGACAGCGCGTTTGGGAACCCGCCCAGGGATCCCTGCCGGAACGCGAGAACGAGTGGCTGGGCCTCTGGCAGCGCCCCTGAACGCGGCGGGCCTCAGCAGCGCCGATGGCCTCGGGGATCGCCAGGACTGAGCTGGCTGCCTGCGAACTGCCAGATCTGGCATAATGCGGCCATAGTCATAGCGAGGTGTGGTCATGGCTGTTGTCTCCGATAGCCCTCGCGTCGCCAGGCAGGTCACTGGGGCCACAGGCGCCATGCCCAGTCCCGAGCTACTGGAGGAGTTCAGCCACTTCTTTCGGCTCCTCAGCGAGCCGGCTCGCTTGCGCTTGCTCTGCCATCTCAAGCAGGGCCCCAGCGATGTGGCCGGCCTGATGGACGCCACAGGCTTCAGTCAGTCCCACATCAGCCGCCAGTTGGGTCAGCTGCAGCGAGCTGGGCTGGTGAGTTGCGAGCGCGATGGTGTGCGTTTGATCTATCACGCTGACGACCAGTTGGTGCAAGATCTCTGTGCCTTGGTGCAGAGCCGCCTGCGTCAGCGGCTGGTCGCTCAGCTGCAGCATCTGGGCAGTGATTGATTCAGCTTCAGGGTTTCTCTAACCCATGTAGCAGTGAGCTGCGCCAACTGGCAGTCGTGGGTCCAGTGGCAGTTCCCCACTGCGATTGAAGCGACGCCGGCGATCTTCGCTGTCAACAATCCCGGCGGATCTGAAGGCTCCAGTGATCAGAGATGGCCACCCTGCTAACAAGCCGCTTTTGGTTCTGGACGGTGGGCTTGAGGCCTCGGGCCAAGAGCCCTCCAGCAGTCATGCATACCCCCATCGTTCGGCGGCTCATGCGACCAGGATCCGATGCTGGAGGTCAACCCTGTCATCAGGGCAGGAGACGGAACTCCAACCAATCTCGCGCCAACGGTTGGCTGATCCGCTCGCGTGCTGGTGCCTGCGTTACCGCGTCTTCTCCAGGAACTCTCCGACGATCCGGTTGAACTCCTGGGACCGCTCGAAGTAGCCGGAATGCCCTGCCTTGGCGATGTGCGCCACGTCCGCTCCCGGCACCACGGCGGCGATCGCCGTGGCTGCAACGGGCGGCATCTCCACGTCTTCCTCGTTTGCCACCAGCAGGATCGGGCAGTCCACCTGGCGCAGGTCCTCCGGTGAGCGGGTGCGGTGATCCATGAGGCGTTGGCGCAGCGCCTCCTTGTCCCAGTCGGCGTTCGTGTCGTCGATGTGGCGGTACAGCTGGTGCAGCGCCGGCTGCTCGGCCGCCATCCGTGCTCCGCAGGCTGGCTTGATGCCCGCCTCCAGCAGCTTCGGGACTAGCGCGTCGCGGGACTGCAGCCAGTCCTGCAGCAGGGCCAGCTCGGGTTGGCGGATGCGGGACACGTCCACCGTGCCGTAGGTGGCGGAGAGCACGACCCCCTTCAGTTCCGGTGGGCGGCGAAGGGCATATTCCACCGTGGTCCAGCCGCCCATCGACTGGCCGACAATCCGCAGGTCTGACAGCTCCAGGTGGCTCACCAGGGCGGCGAGGTCGTCGGCGTAGTCCGCCGGATCGGGCCCGCCATCGATGGCGGATGACGGGTAGAAGCCGCGATGGGCAAAGGTGACGCAGGTCCAGCGCGGCGCGAAATGCGCCACCTGCTGCCACCACGACATCTGGTTCCCGCCAAGGCCGTGGGCGAACACGATCGCCGGCCCGCTGCCGGTGACCTCGTAGTGCAGTGTCGCTCCAGGGCGGTTGAGCGTGCCGATCCTGCGTGGCGGCAGGGAGGGGAAATCCATGCTTCGGCGACGCACTTGATCGGGCAAGTCTTGCCTGCGGCGTGCCCCCACCTTGGTGCGCCATTAACCACGCCCTGGCGGAGCTGGGTCAGCTCCACCCCGATGCGATCCCTTGGCCGCGCTCATCTCAGTGGAGGTGCTGCCGTTCCCAAGACCCGGCCAGTTCGCCTTCTCTGTCACCGCGTTCGGCGGTCTCTACGGCGCCGGTGGTATCGATTCGCTTCCATAGCCCTTGCTGGGCGAACGGATCCGGGCTGCGCTCAAGCCCAAGCGGGTGGTGGTGCCATGAACATTGCCATGAAGCCAATGAAACCAGTCCTGGCGGACAGGCCGCCGAACCAACAGGCAGCATGGAACTGCGATGACATTATACCCCTTACTGGCGCCAAGCCGACAATGAAAGAGCTCACCAAAGTGATCAACGCCCACCTGGCTTTGGCAGTCCAGGCCAGCCACACCGACTTGGCCATGGCGCTCTGGCTGGAGCAGAAGATCCTGGCCCACGTGAAGGGCACCAGGGGGCTTGCGGCGGGCTGATGGCACGGCGTTTGCGTTCTGTTCGTTCCCCTGTCTGCCCGCCATGACCACAACCCGCCGAGGCCGCTGTCCAGGCCGCCACTGTCATGGCGGCAGCCGCGCCCAGCAGCACCAGAGCGGTGCCATCACGGTGGCCCTGCTCGGCATGCCCAACACCGGCAAGTCCACCCTCTACAACCGGCTCACCGGCGGCAACGCGCAGATTGCCAACTGGCCGGGGCTCACGGTGGAGCTGCTGCGCGGCACCATGTCGGCCGATCGCAGCGGCCGGGCCTATCAGCTGGTGGATCTACCCGGCATCCACGACCTCAGCGGCAGCAGTGAAGACGAGGCGGTGGTGCAGCGCTTCCTGCGCCACACCCCGCCGCACCTGCTCCTGGTGGTGCTCAACGCCACCCAGATCGCCAGCCAGCTGCGCTTTCTGCTGCAGCTCAAAGCCCTGGCGGTGCCGATGGTGGTGGCCCTGAACATGAGCGATGAGGCGCGGCGCTTTGGGATCACGATTGATGCCACAGGGCTGGGTAAAGCGCTGGGGCTGCCGGTGTTGGCGGTGAGTGCCCGCCGCAACCAGGGCATCCACGAGCTGATCGATCGGGTGCACCAGCTGGGCGAGGGGGTCGACGCAGAGGGGGATGGCGGAGAGGGGCCGAACGCTGTGCCGCGGCAAGCCTGTCTGGATCAGGCCATGGCCGAGGTCCCCCAGGAGCGGGTGGATGTTCTTCTGGCTCAGCATGTGCAGCTGCCGCCCCGGCTGCTCAACCGCCGCACGCGCCTGGCAGATCGGTTTCTGCTCCACCCGTTGGTGGGTCTGCTGCTCTTCCTCGGCATCGTGCTGGCGCTGTTCCAGTTGCTCTATGCGGTGGGAGCACCGGCCCAGGATCTGGTGGGCAGCGGCATCGACTGGATCCAGGCGGCGATCCTGGAGCCGCTGTTGGCGGCCCTGAACACGCCCCAGTTCCTGAAGGATTTCCTGATCGACGGCCTGTGGCTGGGGGTAGGCACAGTGGCAACCTTCCTGCCGATCATCTTTCTCTTCTACCTGGTGCTCGCCGTGGTGGAAGACTCCGGCTACCTGCCGCGGGCGGCCTTCCTGATGGATGGCATCATGCGCTGGCTCGGGCTGGATGGCCGGGCGTTTGTGCTGCAGGTGATCGGTTTCGGCTGCAACGTGCCCTCGATCATGGGCACGCGGGTGATTCGGGATCGGGGCATGCGCCTGCTCTCGATGCTGGTGATCCCCTTTGCCCTCTGCCAGGCCCGGCTCACGGTGTTCCTGTTCATGGCCGACGTGTTTTTCCCGAAGCCCTGGTGGGCGCCGGGCCTGGTCGTCTTCGGCTTCTACGTGCTCAGTTTTGTGGCCGTGGTGATCACGGGGCTGCTGTTCCAGCGGACCTATCCCAGCCAGGAGGCATTCGTGCTGGAACTGCCCCCTTACCGAGCCCCGAGCGTGAGCACGATCCTGCGCCGCGGCTGGACGCAGATGGTGAACTTCATGGTCAGCACCCGCAGCTTCATCGTGCTGGGGGCAGCGGCGATCTGGCTGCTCACCCACCTGCCCCCCGGCGCCGTTCAGGGCAGCGGCGCCACGATTGCCGATGGGATTGGCCAGCTGTTCCAGCCCCTGCTGGCGCCGATCGGCATGAATCCGGCGCTCACCGTGTCGCTGTTCTTTGGCTTCATCGCCAAGGAGATCCTGCTGGGGGCGATGGCTGTGATCTACAAGACCAGCGAGGCCGGCCTGGGCGCGGTGATCGGCGGCCTGATCACCCCGCTGCAAGCCCTCAGCTTCATGACCTTCGTGCTGCTCTACACCCCCTGCCTGGGCACCGTGGCGGCCCAACTGCAGGAATCCAAGAGCCGCACCTTCGCCCTGCTCTCGCTGGGGTGGTCACTGCTGCTGGCTTGGCTGATGGCCCTGGTGGTGTTCCAGGCAGGCCGGCTCCTGGGATTCAGCTGAAGGGTTTGACCTCCATGGTCTGCGCGTGCTCGTGGCGGAGCATGAACTCCAGAAAACCGCAGGCCAGGTGGAGAATCCCGCCAGGCTTACCGCGGCGCACCACTTCAATCTCAGCTCCGGGCTGAACCCCCAGGGCCCGCAGTCGCTGGGCAAGCACGGGATGGGCAGGCAGAGAAACCAGCCGCACCCGCGCACCGCGGTCCATATTGCTCAACGGCATCGCGATGAAAAGATCCTGAGATCAGATTAAGCCCGGCTGGGCCTTCAGCCGCGTGCGATCCGTCACGCGTCGGTGTGCGGCAACCCGGCCTTGGAGCCGTCGGCAAGGCCTGAAGCGTTCGTCAGGCAGGAGAGGGGCCATCAGGGAGGTGGAAGCACCCCCCTGCAAGGTGGGGAATTGGCCGAGGTGTCCCGTGGTTCCGATTCCTGTGCACTGCTTGCCATGGCCCTGCGGCGCGGCCTGGCAGGAACAGACCCGCTTCGCCTGGGCGCAGCCTGCTTAGGCCAGCTGCGCGTCATCCAAGAAAAAGCGGCGCCGAGCCTGGGATCCCAGGCCGGACCATGGCCAGTGATCACAAGCGCCGTCCAGCTCTGTGACCCCAAAGCACAGGTCGTTGTACGAGATGAAGTAGTCACAAGACTGCGCCAGCTCAACGATCGCCCAAGGATCCGCGCATTGGCGCAGCTGAACCTGCAGAGGCTCGCTCCTGCGGACGAGGGCGAGAAAGCCGTGGAGCTCGCTACGGGACACAGCCTGCGTAGAAGTGCGGAGAAACATGGGCTGACTGCATGCATAAAGCGAAGGTCTGGCGCGTTTGCGCAAAAAGTCGAGGAGGAGCGCTGGTTGGGTTCCTTGTTGGTGCTCGGCTGGCTCCCACCGGTGGCCGTTCTGGTGCTCGGGGGAGAAGCCGCTCAGGCCAGGCCCTGCTCGACCTTCCGCACCGGTGAGGGGGGCCATGCAGTCCTCCCCCAGAGGGGGGGCGCAAGAAGCCCCTGCGTGGCGCAGCAGCCAACAGGATCGGTTGCTGTCATCAGCGGATCCACGCTGCCGTGAACGCATCGGGGCAGGGCCGCGCAGATCTCCAGAGGCAGGTTCACACTGTGGCTTTCCCCTGATCAGTCTTCGGTGGTGATGGCTTTGTCGACAGATTCATGAGCACAGCTGATCCCTCTGCGGTCGAACCTCCTGCATCCACAGGCAGTCCGGTGGATCTGGAGTCCTATCCCCGTCGCCGGCTCTACGACTGCTTTCGCCACCACCCCCTACCGGTCCTGGCGATCAGTACCGCGATCGACATCAGTGGCTTCGGAACCGCTTTGGAAGCCCGCGGGCTGCGCTTCTACACCACTCTCTGCTGTCTGATCAGCCAGGCCATCAACTCCAGCACCTCCTTTCGCCATCGCATCGTCGATGACGTGCTCATGGAGTTTTCCGTGGTTCATCCCTCCATCAATGTCGCCCTAGAAGACGGCAGCTTCAGCTTTGCAGACGCCATCTACAGCGGCGTGTTTCAGGAGGACTACACCAGCGTCCGCTCGGCGATGGATGCGGCACGCGCGCGGCCCAACCAGGATTTCCGCGGCGGGCTTGATGACCGCTTCTTCCTTACCCACCTGCCGTGGCTGAGTTTCACCGGCATTCAGCACCCCTTTACACCGACCTATGCCTCGATTCCGCTGATCAGCACCGGCCGCAGCTTCTGGCAGGACGGTAAGGAGATGCTGCCGATTGCGGTGCAGGCGCACCATGCCCTGGTGGATGGTCGGCATGTGGCCTGCCTGTTGGAGGATCTAGCAAGGCTGTGTCGGGGGCTGGATGCACGGCTCGAGCACGAGCAGAGCGAGAGCCGAGAACAGAACCCAACAGCAGGGTCCTGACCAGGAGTATCCCGCGAGCAGCCCACTGGCGAGCTGACGCTCACGACCCCATCCAGGCATTCTTGAGGGAGGTGATGAATTCCCATGAGTGATCACAGCAACCAACCGCTCACAGCCCGGGAGATGGTTCGGGCCCATGCTTATCCCGTGCTTGCTGCGGTGAGCACCGTGGCGCTGGTGGTGATTGCCGCCAGCCTCGTGCCCATCGCCAGACAGGCCGATCACATGAATCGCTGTCTCACTGTGCCAGGCGGTCCGGGCTGCCATCGATTCCGTTAAAGCCGCATCCCTGGCCGTCACTGGGGCATCGAGCCGCGGCAGGAAGGGGGCAATTGCTATCAGTCAAACCACAACAAAGCCCGGAGCGTGGGCCCCGGGCCTTTGTCTGCTCAGCTGTGGTGCCGTCCCATGGGGGGCGGGCGCAGCTGCGCGGTCGGTTGATCGTCAGATCAGGTGGTTTTCAGTTGTGGGCGGAGCTGCCGGCGCTGGCACCTGGGGCCAGGTGTCCATCGGGACGTTTCATGGGCTCCGGGGCACCTGATGCTCAACCGAGAAGGGGAAGCGTGGCGCGCAGGCTGAGCCGTGAACGGTGCAGTGGATGGCGTGTTGATTGGGAACAGAACCCCCTCACGCCGGAAACGTCAGTGATCCGTTGAGAGTGTTGGAGCAGGGGCCGGATCGTCAGCGCGCTCCTGATTGGTGCTCAGGGGGGGTGTCGTCCATCAATGGAGCCTCCGAATCCCGATGCCTCCACAATGGGCTTGATCGCCGCCGCCAGCAGGCGATGCGGCGCGATCGACACCGCCTGTGACCCATGGCAACAGCACTTGATGAAGCGTGCTTCATGGCAGCGGCGGCCGCCGGGCCCGTCCCAGTGCGGGGCAGGAGCATCAGCCCTCCACTTTCACCGAAACGGTGCTCACCGTCTGGGCCTTGGGGGCGGTGACGGTGAGCAGGCCATCGCGGTAAACCGCCTGGAGTTGCTCGCGATCGATCGCCTGGGGGAAACGGAAACTGCGGCTCCAGGTGCCATAGCGGAACTCACTCAGCAGCGGACCGCTGGCCTGTTCGGACGAGGCCTCGCGTGCATCAGCCGGCCGTGGGCTGCGTCGCTCGGCACTGATCAGCAGGGTGCGCTCAGTGGCCTTCACGTCAATGGCCGCCTTGTCGACACCGGGCAACTCCAGCACCACCTCGTAGGCCCCGGCGGACTCACGCACTTCGGCGGCAGGCACCCGCTCGGCACCGTGCAACTGCTGGCTGAGCTGCTGCTCAAGCCGGTCAAACAGCTCGAAAGGGGATGAAGAACGGAGGGTGCGCATGATTGAAATCGCGTTGAACGGGATCGTGAGGCGAAGGGCGCAAGCCCGGCTCGCCCCCGATGACCCGACTGTCATCGAATCGCCCGGCGATGGAGATCGGGTGAGCCGAACGCCTCGATTCGGCCCTCCCCACCCCAGGGCGGCAGGCCGCACCGCCCTGGCGCGACAACCGAACAGTTGACTGCCCGCCATGGGAAGCCGCTGCAAGGGAT
>Ga0208009_1000132_pt1 | contig 20715 bp, 27 predicted proteins | sample Wag4_2014_7_16_FD_187364 | JGI IMG/M metagenome (GOLD analysis project Ga0208009, IMG submission 187364) | Fresh water mixed with fracking chemicals microbial communities from Ohio, USA - Utica-2 Time Series FC 2014_7_16 (SPAdes) (version 2) ...
GGCTTCCCCACGATCTCGGTCGCCACCGCTCCGATCGTCTCGAGGTAGTTCTTGCGCAACCAGCCGCTGGCGAAGCTGTTGGGGGCCTCAAGCTCCAGCCGCCGGCCATCGAAGCTCAGGCACCGCGCCGGGCGGATCCAGGTCTCAAAGGTGGGCTTGCTGAGATTGGCCTGCAGTGCTGTCTGCACCATCAGCCAGAGCTGGTCGGCATCTGTCGGCTGATTGGCCTGCTGCACCGACTGCCTCCCCCAGGGGCGATGAATCTACGCAGAGGCAGCCCGCCGGGCGGTCTTTAATGAAGCGGATCACCATCCGGTTCGCCCCTTCGCTCCATGCCGCGCTCCGTCCGCCTCAACACCACAGCACTGGCCGGTGTGTTCGCCGTGGCGGCGACCCTGGTGGGCTGTGACGGGCAACTGCCTCGGCTGCCGGGGCGTTCGGCAGCGGCGCCGCCCGTACGGATCAGCGATGCCGTGCCCGCCCCGGCCCTGCCCGGCAGCGGCAGCACTGTGATCGTCGATGCGGTCGAGAAGGTCGGTCCCGCTGTGGTGCGCATCGATGCGACCAAACGGGTGATCAATCCGCTTGGCGGCTTGTTTGGCCGGGGGCCGGCGATCCAGCAGCAGCAGGGGCAGGGCTCCGGGGTGATCACGCGCTCTGATGGCGTGATCCTCACGAACGCCCACGTGGTCGACGGCGCCAGTGATGTGAGCGTGACCCTGCCCGATGGCCGCAGCTTCAGCGGCAAGGTGCTGGGGGCCGATCCCCTCACCGACGTGGCGGTTGTGAAGGTGGTGGCCAGCAAGCTGCCCGTGGCGCCGCTGGGTGATTCAGCCCGGGTGCGCCCCGGCGAGTGGGCGATCGCCATCGGCAATCCGCTCGGCCTCGACAACACCGTCACTGCGGGGATCATCAGCGCGATCGAGCGCACCAATGCAGTGGGTGAGGGCCAGCGGGTTCCCTACATCCAGACTGATGCTGCGGTCAATCCCGGTAACAGCGGTGGGCCGCTGATCAACGATCGCGGCCAGGTGATCGGCATCAACACCGCCATTCGCCAGGCCCCGGGCGCCGGCCTGAGCTTTGCGATCCCGATCAACGTGGCACGCCAGATCGCTGCCCAGATCCTGGAGCGGGGCTACGCCAGCCACCCCTACATCGGTGTGCGCCTGCAGGCGATCACGCCCCAGCTGGCCCGGGAAATCAATGCCAGCACCGACCAGTGCAACCTGCCTGAGGTGAATGGTGTGGTGGTGGTCGACGTGATGGGCGGCAGTCCGGCGGCCCGTGGTGGCTTGCGGCCCTGTGACCTGATCGAGCAGGTGGGTGGCCGACCCGTGAAGAATCCCTCCGAAGTGCAGCTGGCGGTCGATCAGGCGCAGGTGGGCGAGCCTCTGACCGTGGTGGTGCGGCGTGGTGCGTCCCGCAGCACGCTGAATCTTCAGCCGGCCGAACTCCCGCGTCAGGGCTGACGATGCCGGCCAGGCGGCATGCTCCTGCCGGTCTGACGCGGGAAGCCCAAGTGGTGGTGCTGGCCCGTTGGCCGGTCCCCGGCCGCTGCAAGAGCCGGCTCGCCGGCGGCATTGGCATCGCCCGGGCCGCCGCGGTGCAACAGCGACTCACCGAGCACACCCTGACGGTCGCTGCCCAGGCCCGCGCCAGCCTGGCGCTGTCGGTGGTGGTTGCTGTGGCCGGAATCGGGCCGGTGGCGGCCGAGCGCTGGCGGTGGCAGCTCGGCTGCGATCGGATCGTCCCCCAGGGAGCAGGGGGGCTGGGTCTGCGATTGCAGCGCCAGCTGCGGCGCGCGCTGCGGGAAGGAGCGCGTCGGGTGGTGCTGGTGGGCAGCGATCTGCCCGAGTTCTGCGCTGCTGATCTGTTGCAGGCTTTCGCCGCGTTGGAGCGCTGCGACCTTGTGCTGGGACCGGCCTGTGATGGCGGCTACTGGTTGATCGGTCTGACGGCCAACTATCCGGTTCTGTTCAGCGGCATCGCCTGGGGCAGCGATCAGGTTCTGCGCCAGACCGAACAGGCTGCCTCCACACTGGGTTTGACCGTCCGGCGGCTTGCCTGCCGCCAGGACCTCGACCGCCCGGGCGATCTGCGGCGCTGGCGTTGACGGTGGTGGAGCACTGATGGCGCAGGTCCGGTGATGCTGGAACAACCCCCATCACCGCCCCTGTCGGTGGTGATCGCGGCACGCAATGAGGCGGATCGGCTGCCTGCCCTGCTGGCCCAGCTGGCCACTGCTCCTGCTCTGATTCGGGAGGTGCTGGTGGTGGATGGTGAGAGCAGCGATGCCACCGCCCGGGTCGCCACCCTGGCTGGAGCGACCGTGCTGCGCACCTCAGCGGGGCGTGGCCACCAGTTCGCCTGCGGCGCCGCCCGGGTGCTCTCCCCCTGGTTGCTGCTCCTGCATGCGGACACCCGTCTGCCGCCCGGTTGGGCCCTGGCACTGGAGCGGGCCATCGCCGCCGGCGGCCGTCATCGCTGCGCGTGGTACTTCGAGCTGGCGATCGCTGCCCCTGATCCAGCCCTGCGGCTCGTGGAGCTGGCGGTGCGGCTGCGCAGCCGCTGGTGGCAGCGCCCCTACGGCGACCAAGGACTGCTACTGCCACTGGATCTCTACCGGGCCATCGGTGGTATCCGCCCTCTGCCGCTGATGGAGGATCTTGAGCTGGTGGAGCGGTTGAACCGGCGGGCCCGCCTGTGCAGCCTGCGTCTGGCCCTGCGGGTGGACGGACGGCGCTGGCGCCGCAGGGGTGTCTGGCAGACCACCCTGACCAACCTGGCGCTGCGGCGTGCCTGGCGGCGTGGCGTGCCGGCGGAGCAGCTGGCCGCTCGCTACTACGGCCGCCCTGTGGTTCAGGGGGCGTACCAGAAGGCGCAGCGGCGGTCCTGAGGTTCAAGATCCCATCCCTGGGCCTGATAGAAGGCCACCACGCCTGGGTCGGCGAACAGGCTCACCCGCTCCACCTCCATGCTGCGGAGTTGATCCAGCACATAGAGCATCAGCGCCTTGCCCAGCCCCGCCCCCTGGTAGTGAGGATGCACGGCCACATCCCACACCGTCGCCTCCACCACCCCGTCACCGGTGCAGCGGGCGAACCCCACCAGCTTCGGCAGGCGGGGATCATGGCGCCACAGTCCGACGCGCAGCAGGCTGTATTGGAGGGCCTTGCGCACCCGGCGCAGGGGGCGGCGGCTCCACCCCACCGCATCGCACAGCTGCTCCAGTTCGATCAGGTCGATCTCCCGCTCACAGCTCAGCACCAGCTCCACGCTGGCGGAAGGCACGTCACAACGGCGGTGGCGCTGTCCGTAGAAATCGGTGAGGCCTTTGACCGCAGGCACGCACAGAGGGAGCCGAGATGCCACGATCCTGCCTGATGGTCAGCAAACTCCACGGCTCATCCGTCGCTCCGACGGCGACCCAGCGCCCGTTGCTGGTGGCGCTGCATGGCTGGCTGCTCTCCGGCAGGCTCTGGCAGCCCCTGATCGCGGCGCTCGGACCGGACTGGGAGGTGTGGGCCCCGGACCTGCCGGGCTTCGGGGGCCTTGAGCGTCCCCGGGGGCTGGCTCCCAACCTGGCGTCCTATGGCCGCTGGCTGGCCGATCAATGCGAGCTGCGCCTGTCTGATGGCCGCGAGGTGGTGCTGATCGGCCACTCGCTTGGGGGCAGTGTGGCTCTGCATGCGGCCCCGGTGCTGGCCAGTCGCCACCGCCTGGCAGGGCTGGTGCAGATCGCGGTGGGCGGTGGGGTCTATCAGCCACGCCCCTTCCGGCAGGTGCGCCGTGGTGGGGCCGCCTTCGTGCGCTGGCGGCCCCGTTGGCTGGCCCGGCTGCCCGCCCTGGCCGCTGTCCGCGGCCCATTGATCGCCGAGGAGCGGGCCGCCCTGGGGCTGCTGGCCAGCAGCATGCGGCGTGAGGCCGTGCAGCAGTTGCCCCGTCTCACCGCCGCATTGGCGGTGCCCAACCTCTGGATCGCCGGTGGACGCGACACGGTGATGGCCCCGCGCTACGTGCGTCACCTGGCGGGTTACGCGCCGCAGCATGCGGTGAGCGAGCTGCCAGATGCCGGCCATCTGCCGATGCGCCAGATGCCTGCCGACCTTGCCGCTCTGATGCTGCCCTGGCTCGACCAGCTCAGCTGCGGGGATGGGGTGGCTCAGAGTGCCGCCAACCCCCGTTCCTGGAGTTCCGCCAATCGGGCGTAGAGCCCGCCATTGGCCCGCAGTTCCCGATGACTGCCCTCCTCCACCAGGCGCCCTTTGCGTAGCACAAGGATGCGATCGGCAGCCTCCACCGTGGCCAGGCGGTGGGCGATCACAATCGCGGTGCGTTCCTGCAGCAGTCGATCCAGATCCCGTTGCAGGGTGGCTTCCGTGGCCGGATCGAGAAAGGCCGTGGCTTCGTCCATCACCAGAACCGACGGGTCTCGAATGGCCACCCGGGCCACCGCCAGCAACTGGCGCTCTCCGGATGACAGATTGCCGCCCCGTTCCCGCAGCTCACTCGCCAACCCGGCTGGCAGGCGCGAGATCAGCCCGGACAGTCCCAGTCCGGTGGCCATGGCCTCCAGCTCCTTCGCGGGAATGGGCGCATCGAGGCGCAGATTGTCGGCAACGCTGCCGCTGAACAGGAACGTGTCCTGTAGAACAACCCCCAGGCGTCTGCGCAGGGTGGCCAGCGGCAGCTCGCGGATGTCCACCCCATCGAGCAGGATCCGGCCAGCCTGGGGTTCATAGAGGCGGCAGAGCAGGCGGATCACGGTGGTCTTGCCCGAGCCGGTCGGACCCACCAGGGCGACGTGTTCCCCTGGGCTGATCCGGAAGGAAAGGTCGGTGAGGATCGGCTCATCGGGCCGGTAGGAGAAGCAGACTCCCTCAAACACCACCTCGCCGGGGCTGCGGGCGGCCTCGGCCACCCGGGCGGCGGCGCTGGAACGGTCGCTGGCAGGCAGGTCTGCGATCTCGATCGGTTGTTCGAGCAGCTCGCCGATCCGTTCCACCGCCGTCAGTCCTCCCTGGATCTGCGTGAAGCGCTCCGCCAGCTGGCGCAGCGGGTCAAACAGACGCTGTGAGAACAGGATGAAGGTGGTGAGGGTGCCCAGGCCGAGGCTGCCGGTCGTGACCATGGTGCCGCCCAGGGCGAGCACGGCGGCCACCGCCAGCAGGGCCACCCATTCGATGAAGGCCGAGATGGCGCTCTCGTAGAGAATGGTGCCGGTCACGGCCCGGCGGTACTGGTCTGTGGTGGCGGCGAAGCGGGCGCTGTTCTCCTGTTCACGCCGGAACATCTGCACCACCTCCAGACCCTGGAGGTTCTCCTGCAGGTCGGCATTGAGCTGGCTCAGTTCCTCACGCACCCGGTAGTTGGCGCGGCGGTAGCGCCGCTGCAGCCAGAGCATGCCGATCACGACAGGAACTTGGGCTGCCAGCAGCAGCAGGCCCAGGCGCCACTCGATCGCCAGCATCGTTGCGGCGATCACCACCAGTGTCACCAGATCGGCCAGCACGCCCACCGCGCCACTGCCGAACACCTCGGCCAGGGCGTCGACATCGCTGGTGAGCCGGGTGAGCAGTTTGCCGACGGGGGTGCGGTCGTGGAACCGCAGCGACAGAGCCATGGCATGGGCAAACAGGTCGTCACGGATGCGCGAGGTGAGCCGCTGGCCGACGGCCTGGACGTTGTAGGTCTGCAGCCCCTGCAGAGCGAGCCGCACCAGCACCGCCACCAGCAGGGCGAGCACGAGCAGGCGCAGGGCGCTGCCCTCGGGCAGGGTGCGCAACCAGGCCAGGGTGGGTTCCCCCCGCAGCACGGCGATCGCCTGGCCCACCAGCAGAGGCTGAACCGCGGCAGCGCCGGCAACCGGCAGCAGCAGCACCAGTGAAAGGATCAGCCGACGACGGTCACGGCCGAGATAAGGGAGCAATCTTGACAGGCGCTGGCGGTCGAGCCTGGCCATCAGGAGAGGGGCGCCGAAGCGCTGGCAACGCGGTCGACGATCTCCTGCAGGGCCCCGTCGTCAAGCCGCAGGGCCAGAGGGTGGCCCACCAGCCGGGCGGTGGAGTGAAACAGATCCTCAATGGCGATCAGGCCGTTCTCACGCAGGGTGCGGCCGGTGGCTACCAGGTCCACGATCGCTTCGCTCATGCCGGTGATCGGCCCCAGTTCCACCGATCCCGCCAGGTGGATCAGCTCCATGGGCAGATCGAGCGCTTCGAAGAACTCCTCGGCGCAGCGCGTGAACTTGCTGGCGATGCGGCAGTGGGCCGGCAGGTCGGCGGCACGGCGATACGGGCTGCTGGCCTTGACCGCCACGCTCATCCTGCAACCACCGAAACCGAGATCCACCAGCTCGGCCACCGGCAGCTGATGCTCCCGCAGCACGTCGTAGCCCACCACCCCGAGCTGCGCCTGGCCATAGGCCACATAAACGGGCACATCGGCATTGCGCACCAGCAGGGCCCGGGCGCGTCCACAGGCGCTGGGCACCATCAGCAGGCGGTTGCCGGGGTCAAGCACAGCCTGGAAGTCGAGACCTGCGGCGGCAAACCGGGCGACGCTGTCCTTCAGCAGGGCGCCCTTGGCCAGGGCGATCGTCACGGGCCCGCTCATGACCGGTCTTCGGCGGGGATCATGGTGCTCTGCCGCAAAGCGGACTTTAACGATGAACACGACGCACGCCGCCGGGGCCGACCCATCCGCACTGCAGGTGTGGCTGATTCCCGTGCTGCGGGACAACTACGTGATGGTGATCGAGCGGGCTGGCCGGGCGGCCGTGGTCGACCCGGCGCTGGCTGATCCGGTGGCGGCGGCCCTGGCGGAGCGGGGTCTGGAGCTGGAGGCGATCCTGCAGACCCACCACCACAGCGACCACATCGGTGGCACCCCCGGCCTGCTGGCGCGCTGGCCAGCGGCGGCGGTGGTGGCGGCCTCGGCGGACCGCGAGCGCATCCCCCTGCAGACCCGTGGCGTTTCCGGGGACGACAGCTTCACGCTTCTGGGCGAGCCGGTGCGGGTGCTCGCTGTGCCCGGTCACACCCGTGCTCACATTGCCTTCTGGCTGCCCGAGAGCGGCCATCTGTTCTGTGGCGACACGCTGTTCCTGGGGGGCTGCGGCCGGCTGTTCGAGGGCACGGCGGAACAGATGCTGGCCTCCCTGCAGCGTCTGGCGGCCCTGCCGGAGCCCACCCTGGTGTGGTGCGCCCATGAATACAGCGAGAACAATCTGGCCTGGGCCCATGCCGAGGCTCCGGCTGATGCGGCGATCGCCGACCGGCTTGCGGCGGTGCGGCTGTTGCGGGCTTCAGGCCATCCCTCCGTGCCAACCACCATTGCCGCCGAACGCCGCACCAACCTGTTTCTGCGGGCCGCCGATGCCGGCGAGCTGGCCCGCCTGCGGCGCAGCAAGGACCAGTGGTAGGCGCTGCCCGGTACGGTCAGGGGCTGCCCCGATCAGACCACGCTCAGATCGGTGCCGCAGGGGAACAGTCGAGCACGCTCGCCAGGCACCAGCGCCAGCCGGCCCCGCTGGCCGCGGGGATGGTCGGCCGCCAGCGGCAGGCGCAGGCGCAGGCGCAGCTCATGGCCGCCGCGCTGGCAGCCGACCAGATACAGCCACTGGCGGCCCAGAAATTCCCGCCCGAGCACCTCGGCCTCGCCGCTCGGATCGGCGCGGAAGCTGAGAGCGTGTGGGCTGATCAGCACCTGACAGCTGCCATCCCCGCCGCTGCCGATCGGCTCCAGCGCCTCCAGCCGGCCCAGGGGGGTGAGGACCCCATCAGGGTCGACCTCCGCCGGCAGCAGGTTGCCCTGCTGCACGAACCGGCCGACGAACGCCGTGGCCGGCCGTTCCACCAGCTCGCGCGGTGAGGCGCACTGATGCAGCTCCCCTTCGCGGAGCACGGCGACGCGGTCGCAGATCGCCAGGGCTTCCTCCGGATCGTGGGTGACGATCAGGCCGCTGGCGCCGCACTGGCTGAGCACCGCCGGCAGTTCGCTGCGCAGCCGCAGCCGCACCTCCACATCGAGGTTGGAGAAGGGTTCATCGAGCAGGACCACCGAGGGGCTCGGTGCCAGGGCCCGTGCCAGTGCCAGCCGCTGACGTTGGCCGCCGGAGAGTTCATGGGGGTAGCGACGCTCCAGACCCGCCAGGCCAAGCAGCTCCAGCAACCAGGCCACCCGGCTGGTGTCCTGGCCGCGCTTCAGACCGAAGCAGGCGTTGCGCCAGGCATCGAGATGGGGGAACAGGGCGTAGTCCTGAAACACCATGCCCACCCGGCGCCGTTCCGGCTCCAGCCAACGGCCGGGTCCGGCCACATCCCGCCCGGCCAGGCTCAGCCGCCCCCGGCTGGGCCGCTCGAAACCGGCGATCAGCCGCAGGAGGGTGGTCTTGCCGCAGCCGGAGGGGCCCAGCAGCCCCACCAGCTCTCCCGCTGCCAGCGTGAGGTCGATGTTGCGCAGGATCCAGCCGTCGTCCCTGCTGTGCCGGTCGCTGACAGGCGTGTAGCGGTGCCACACACCCTGCAGCTCCACCGGCGCGCCCGCTGCACCGGCCTCGCCATCAGAGGCGCCCGGGGAGTGGCTGGGGTTGGGCATCTCCGGTCAACGCCATAGGCTCGCCGCGCCATCCTCCCTCCGCATGAGCTCAGCCGTCAGTCCCGAGGCCGTGAACACAGCCGCAGCCCCAGCCCCGGTCGGCCCCTACAACCAGGCCGTCAAGGCCGGCGGCCTGCTGTTCTGTTCCGGCCAGATCGCCCTTGATCCCGCCAGTGGCGTCCTGCTGGGTGAGGGTGATGTGGAGGCCGAGACCCGTCAGGTGCTGGCCAATCTCACCGCCGTGCTGGGCGAGGCAGGCCTGACGCCTGCAGCGGTGGTGCGCACCACGGTCTTTCTGGTCGACCTGGCTGATTTCGCTGCGGTGAATGCGCTCTATGCCGCCTGCTTCGACGGCGGGGTGGCCCCGGCCCGCGCTTGTGTGCAGGTGGCGGCCCTGCCGAAGGGGGCCCGGGTCGAAATCGACTGCATCGCCCTGCTGCCAGGCTGAGGGCTGCTGTTCAGAGCGGATCGACCGGGCAGGCCATCAGGCCCGCCGCCTGGACATCCGCCGAGCTGAGGCGCGTCAGGATCTGCTGGAGATCCAGGGCGGAAAGTTCTCCGTCGGCGCTCCATTTCATCACCGAGCGGCCCAGCGGTCCGTCGTCGCCGGCCCCGGGGCCGGCCGAATCAGTGCTGCGGAAGTCGGCCCCCATACCCGTGTGCCCGAAGTGTGTTGGTTTCAACACTAGCTGGGGGTGGCCGCACCGTCCACTCCTCCGGGGCTCCAGGCCGCCCATCAGGGCGGCGGGCCGGCATGTTCAGGGGCTGATCGTCAACGCTGCAGCGCCGATGCCCGATTCCCCAGCCAGGGCGTAAAAGAGGTAGGTGCGATCACCATCCTGGAGGACCGCCGGATCGCGGAGCTGTCTGGCGCGCTGTGTCGCCCCCGAGCGTGAGCGTTCCACGGGCAGATCAACACCTTCCGCTGCCGTGCTGGGTGTCAGCACATCCTGGTGGGCGCTGAGCCGGGGATTGCCGCCATCCGGGTCGAGCTGCAGGCTCGCCACCACGATCCGCTCCGGTGCATCCCCGATGCGGCTGTGGAACACCAGCAGGCGGTCCCGCCAGGGCAGCACAGCTCCATGGCGCATGGCGGGCAGCAGGTTCGCCCTGGGCGTGAACGGTCCGTGGGGGCTTGGCGCTTGGTAGAGCCGCCCGCCAGCGCCCGCCTGCTTCGCCAGGGCCAGCCAGCCATCACCCCAGGCAAGCACCCGGAAGTAGGCACTGCCCAGATCCTGCTCCAGCATCCGGAACGACTGGCCATCGCTGGAGACGGCCAGCCCGGTGCGCTGCACCCCCCGTCCACCCGCCTTGCGACCATGCACGTAGAGGCGGATCTGTCGGCGTTCCTCATCCACGTGGGCGTCTGGCGAGGCAATGTGATCGACGAACCCCTGCGCCTGATGGAGCTGCAGGGTGCCGCCCGGTTGCACTGTCCATGGACCGCACGGCGTATCGGCATAGGCCAGGCGGATCGATCGGCCCCGGTGTGAGGCGAAATAGAGGTAGTACCGGCCAAGGCGGTTCGGCAGCCAGTCCGGTGTGCGGATCGGTGACGGCCCGTTGATGTTGGCGCCCACGTCCGGGGCCGTTTCCGGGCTGACCAACGGATTGCCTGGGCAGCGCTCCGCCCTGATCATCGGCAGGGGGAGCTTGCCGGCGGCGGCCCAGGTCCCGGTCGAGGCGGTCAGCCATGCCCAGGCTGCCAGCAGCCCCTGCGCAAGCCTGCTGCCGTGGCTCCGGCACGGCTGCGCCTTGCTTGCCTGCGCCCGGAGCGGTCGGCGCAGCCTGTTGCCTGCGGCTCCAATCATTTCTACGGTTACCTTGACCGCCGGCCCTCACCATGGCCTATCAGATCATCGATGGTGAGCAGTACGAGAAGGAACTGCTCGACCTGGCCCACCACCACACCACCGGCACCAACGAGCAGAACCTCTCCAAGGACGAGGTCGCCGCCCTCTTCGCTTCCGCCGCCGACGGACCGGGGGTGACAGAGATCGAAAGGAACACCCTGGCCTACATCCGCCGCACCTTTCCGTTTACAGAAGCGGCTGCTGAGGATTTTGATCGGCGCTTCGCCGCCCTCTGATCCGCTGCCTGCCAGATCGGGCTGCGGCTTGCCGCTATGCTCCAGTTCTTCGGGGCGTAGCGCAGCTTGGTAGCGCGGATGCTTTGGGAGCATTAGGTCGCAGGTTCGAATCCTGTCGCCCCGATTCAGGGATACCCGATTCAGAAACACCAGGGGTCTCGGCGAAGTCGAGACCTTTTTTTGCTACGACGCTGCCGGCCGGCTGCTGGGGCTGGGTCTCCGACCGGGAGTGGCGGAGCTGGCAGCCAGCGCCCGGTTGCTCGAGGCCAGCTGTTGGGAGGGATCAGCAGCCGGCGACAAGCCAGGCCTTTCGGTTGGTCGGGTGTTCGTCGGTCCAGCGTTGGACCGGTGTCTTTTCCGCGTGATCACCCTGGCCGATCGGCAGGTGCAGCAGTTCTGCCTGATTGGCATTCCTGCAGGGCCCGTGGTGATTGATCAGGCCTGCTGAGCGGTCAGGTTTTCCCCGAAATGCGGTGGTTTCCCCCGCAAATCAACGAGTTTTCCCCAGGTGATGTCGCTGTGTTCGGACCGCTGGTCGCTGCTCTGGTTCGGTCGATGGGGAAAAGCTCTCTCCCCTTGACCACGGCGAGCTGGGGCGTCGCCCCATCGGTTCCAGCGTTACAGCAGGCGCGGAACCGAATCCCTGTCTGGGGTCTCACTGGGAGACCAGGCTTTCTCGGTATGGTTCCGCTGCTTTGACGGCGATGCCTTCGCCGTGGATTGATGGTTCGGCAACCCGAGGCGCGCATGAGCCAGACACCGGACCACCTTCCGCCTCACGTGAGTGTGGTCAATGAGTTCCCGCAGGACCTGTACGACGCCATGCGCTCTTTCATCAGCGCCCATCCCCGCTGGGATCAATACCGGCTGATGCAGGCGTCCGTGGCGGGATTTCTGTTCCAGCAGGGCTGCCAGGACCGCTCCGTCGCCCGGCACTACCTGAACGGCCTGTTTCAGCGTGAGGCGGAGCCTCAACCCAGCGATCCGAGCCGTTCGTGAGGGGCAGCTGGCTCCGATCCAACAGGACCCAAGCAAAAGCGCCGCCGAAGCGGCGCCCGCATCTCCCAAAGATCACCCGACAGGAGTTACAGGTGATCGCCCTCATGTTGCGAACCGGGCTGGCGATGGTGCCCTAAACAGCCGGATCACGACAGCTTTACGCAACTGGATGTTGTTTTGCATCGTCTGGTTGCTGCAGATCACCGCAGCTTGCGGATTGTGCCATTCCTGCCAGGGTCTCTGGATTCCTGCAGAGGTTGTTTGCAGGATGGATTCGGGAGAGCAGGGCAGCGGCCTCGGCGCCGGCTGCTGCAATCGGGATTGTGATGGTCCGGCCGATTCGTTTGGTGCATCCTGTGGATCCTGGTGGCCCTGCTGAATCCGGGCCGCCGGGCTGCGGATCCCCGTTCCAGATCGTGACGGATGCGTTGCAGTACTTCGGTCATCATTTCCGTGATCCGATCTCCATCAATGACCTGGCCGGATGTCTGGGTACCCGCGAAGACTGCCTGCAATTCAGCTTTGACCGCATCCGTGGCATGACGCCAGCTCAGGCTCTGCTGGACCATCGGCTCAATCGCCTGTTCGCCGCACTCACCGCCCAGCCTCGCCAGGGACTCCGCCAGGCAATCGCCGACTGCGGCCTGGCTCGGACCGCAGGCGTTCTGGTGCTGTTTGAACAGACGTTCGGGATCGAGATGTCACTGTTTCTGCTGACCTGTCGTCGTGCTGCCGATGACCGGCTATTCCGCCGTTCTCACCCAGAGGCGGGTGCACTGATCGAACCGAGCTGAGGGAGCATCGCGCCCTTGCTGCAGCGGGCCCCCGCGCCGGAGCTGCCGGATCAGCGACGGGTCCCGCTGGGTTGATCAGCCTTCGCCATGGCTGCGGTCCCACTCCAGGTGCACAGCGGTGAGTTGCGATGACGGTGAAGCGTCGCCGATCAGATCACCTTGCTGGCAGGTTTCGATGCTTTGCTTCAGCAATGGATAGCGCTCCACCATGGCTGCATATTGGGCCGATTGGCGGTAATTCCTTTCCAGGAGTCGATAGTGGATTTCTTGATTGGTCACCAGCGGATGCAGATCATCCGGCCAGGCGTGTTGACGGTCGTTGCTCATGGTCGTCAGAGACTGCTGCAGGCGTTGATGTCTTGCTTCAACGCTGCTGCATCTGGCAGTTTCAGGCCATCATCTGAGTGGCCCGGTCAGCGGGAGCACACCGCCGCAGCGGTCAGGCCTGGAGCTGGAACCTGAGATCTGGAATCCCTGCAATCCCATGCCATCCATCGCGACGTCTTCCGATTGCCTCCCATCCCATCCCAGCGCATCCCAGCGCATTTCATTTCATTTCATCCAAACCAAGACCGGTTCAACGCCAGCTGCGATGGCACTGCGATGATGAACCTCTGCCCCAGCGACAGCCATGGTGATTGATGGTCGTTGGATTGATGGTCGTTGAAGTTGCCCTGGCGATGCTGCATCGGCAGGGATGCTGGCTGATGCAGCTGCGCGATGACATCCCCGGAATCGTTGCGCCCGGCTGCTGGGGTCTGTTTGGCGGCCATCTCGATCCCGGCGAAACGGCGGAGCAGGCGTTGCGGCGCGAACTGCTGGAGGAGATCGGCTGGCAACCCTCGGAGGTGACGTTCTGGATCCAGCACCGCAACCAGCGGCGACTTGCCCATGTCTTCTGCGCCGAGCTGGCGGTGCCCCTGCAGCAGCTACGGCTGCAGGAGGGACAGGATCTGGCCCTGGTGCGCGAGCCTGAGTTGTTGTCGGGTGCGATCTGGAGTGAGAAGCTCCGAGCCCCTCGTCCCCTGGCCGAAGGCCTGCAAGAGGTGATGGAGCAGTTGCTCTGCTCCACCTCGGTCAGACCAGGCAGCTGATGGCCGTGTCGAGGCGGGTTGCAGGTGTTGACGCTCTGCAGCGCTGACACAGCTGCCGCAAACGTCGCTGTGCTGGCGGCTGCGCCAGTCTGGGGGCAATGATCACCCCAGGAATGGTCGACGCCCTGCTGCTGCTTGTGGTGATGGTCGCTGTGGTGGCCACGCTCAATCCCAGCCGCGCTGATTTCAGCTGGTTCATGCGTCTCCGCCGCCCGGGCTGGCTGACGTTTGAACGCTGGATTCCCCTGATCTGGCTGCTGATCTACGGCTGTTTCTACGCTTCGGCTCTGCTCATCTGGACGACGAGCCGGAGTCTGCAGCTGCTCGCCGGCTATGCACTGCTGTTGGTGCTGGTCCAGACCTACACCCTGGTCATCTGTCGCAGCCGCAGTCTGCGCAACGGCACGGTTTTGGCGATGACCGGTTGGGTTTGGGGTGTGACGCTCAGCATCGCCATCGCTCCCCACTCCCGCCTGGCTTGGTTGCTGATGATTCCCTATCTGCTCTGGAGTCCGGTCGGCACCCTGGTGACCTGGCAGATGCAACGGTTGAATCGCTGAACCGGATCAACGGTTCACGATGGGCGTACGCGATTCTTGTTGATCGCTACACTACTGGTGTTGTCGGATTCAAATCATGCTGACCGGAGCTGAACTGCTGGCCAAGGTTAAGGAGCTCGGAGATGCTTCCAAATCGGAGCTGGTGCGTGAGTGCGGCTATGTGAGCGCCAAGAAGGATGGTAGTGAGCGCCTCAATTTCACCGCTTTCTATGAAGCCCTCCTCGAGGCGAAAGGCATGAGCCTGGGCTCCGGCGGCGGCAAGGCGGGCGGCAAGGGTGGCCGCAAACTCAGCTACGTCGCCACCGTGCAGTTCAACGGCAACCTGCTGGTCGGTAAGGCCTACACCGCCCAGCTCGGTCTGCAGCCAGGCGACGAATTTGAGATCAAGCTTGGTCGCAAGCAGATCAAGCTGATCCCAGCCGGTTCAGTCGAGGAGGACTGATCTCCGGCTCTGGCCGGATCGCCCTGGCCAGCCAGCAGCCCGAACTGCACCCCCCGGTTCGGGCCGCTTCAACCCAGATACCACCGCAGCAGGGCCAGCAGCTGGCCGGCCGGGCCGTGGCCGCTGATCAGTTCCCCGCCGATGGCGGCCGCAAACCCGAGCATGGCCACACGGCCATTCAGCCGTTCCACCCGTGCCAGCGCCACGGTGTTCCAGGGTCTGCGGGTGGTGAGGCCTTCGCCGAACCGTTCCATCGGTTCATAGATAAAGGCCTGCCTGCTTGCCGGCCCAGCTGTTGTGGGCCTGTCAGGTTGCGGGGACTGCTTCACGCCTACTCCATTCTGCGATTGCCGCCGATGAGCCTATGGGCAGCTGTTGCCGCGTTGCGGTCGCCCCAGGGCCCGGCCCTGGCCGCGGCGATGCGAGGGTTTGACGTGAGCGACTGGATGCCGATCTGCTTGTTCAGCTGCAGTCTCTGGTGATGGGCCACAACCACCATCGAGATCTGGCATCAGCATCTCGCCCGCGTGATGCGGCAGGTGCTTTCCGTTGGAGCATCGCCCTCAACGCCGGCCTCACGGTGCTGCAGCTGCTGGTTGGCGCTGCTTTCGGCTCCCTGGCCCTGATCGGCGACGCCCTCCACAACGCCGGCGATGTGGTCGGACTGCTGTTCGGATGGGGCGCAGAGCGGCTCAGTCGTCAGCCCCCACGTGGTCGTTTCACCTACGGCTTCGGCCGCAGCACGCAGATCGTGGCGCTGATCAACGGCGTGTTGATCTGCGGTGCTGGGCTTGTGGTTGTGATAGAGGCGATCCAGCGGTTGCACAGCCCCGTGCCCCTGACCGCCGGTCCGGTGGCCTGGGCGGCGGCGCTGGGGATCGCGATCAACGTGGGCTCAGCCCGCTTGTTCGGCAGTGGTCACAACCATGACCTCAACCAGCGAGCGGCGGTGCTGCATCTTCTCACCGATGCGGCTGTGTCGCTGGCGGTGCTGATCAGCGCCCTGGTGGTTGGCTTCACCGGATGGCTCTGGCTCGACGCCACCACGGCCATCGGCGTGGGAGGCGCCGTGATCTGGAGCGCCGTCGGTCTGTTGCGCGAAGCCATAGCCCTCAATCTCGATGCCGTGCCGCGCCATGTGGACCTTGGGCGCGTTGAGGCGGATCTGCTGGCCTTGCCAGGGGTCATCCGGGTGGAGGACCTGCACGTCTGGGCGGTCAGCACCTCCCGTACTGCTCTCACGGCCCATCTGGTGCTGGCTCCGGCCTGGTTTGCAGATCCGGCCAGCAGCACCGATTCCCTGATCGCCAAGGCCCGCCTTGCGCTTGCCCTCCATGGGATCAGCGACACCACCTTGCAATTGGAGGAGAGCCACGATCACTGAGGGCTGTCAGTTCGCCCACGCCCGTTCGCTGCAGTTGTTCCAGCCCCAACGGCCAGCAGGTGGTTGGCCGTCTGCACGGCTCTCTCGTCCTACCTGGCCCGGTGCTTGGCTTCGTTCTGGCGGCAAGCCGCCACCAGATCACGGCTGATCGCCTGCGGTCGCAGCCGGGTCTGCATCGCCGCAAGGCCCGGCCCCAGCGCATCGGGCCGGCTGGAATCCCGCTGTTGTTCGGCCAGTGGCGGTAGGGAGGGGGGGCAGAGCATCTCTTCAGCCAGCGCTGCCCACAACAACCCAGGAGGCTTGGGCGATCCCCGGATCAGGCAACAGCTGCGGTACTTTGTGCCTTTGGGAGGCTTATCTGAGCCGGATCCGTTCCAGCGTGCTCCGCCGCGACACTGCTGATAGAGCTGCTGACATCGCTGCATGCATCACTCCTGATCTCCCTTTTGATCTCACAGTCGATCACCCCACACCCCAGGTGGCGGCAGCAGCGCCAGTACCTCGGCTGAGGCGCTGCCTGCATGGGATCGGTCCGCTGCTGATCATCGCCTCCCATCTCGGCTGCCTGCTGCTTCTGTTCACCGGCTTCGGTCTGCCTGCCGCCGCCTGGGCGGTGGTTCTCTACCTGCTCCGCATGCTGGCGACCACGGCGATCTACCACCGATTGATCACCCACGGCAGCTATCGGGCGCCCCGGGCGGTCTGGTGGATCGGCTCGCTTGTGGCAGCCTCCGCTGGCCAGATGGGGCCCAGCTGGTGGAAGGCCCATCACCAGATTCATCACCGTGCCGTGGACACCGCCGCTGATCCCCATACCCCGCTCCGCCATGCCAACCGTTGGCGAGGGTTCTGGCATTCCCAGGCCGGTTGGCTGCTCAGCCCCGAGTTCCACCCCGCCAGCCTGCCGGCTGACGTGGAGGCGGATCCAGTGCTGCGTCTGATCGACCGCCTGCATGCCCTGCCGGTGCTGGCGCTGGCGATCCTCTCGTGGTGGCTCGGTGGTCTGGAATGGCTGGGCGCCTTCTGTCTGAGCACCACCGTGCTCTTCCACGGTGTTGCCAGCGTCAACTCCGTCGCCCATCTGATCGGTTCCCAACCCTTCGCCACCGCCGATGCCAGCCGCAACAATGGCTGGGTTGCGCTCATCACCCTGGGGGAGGGTTGGCACAACTGCCACCACGCCTTTCAGGCCTCGGTGCAGCAGGGATTCACCATCAAGGACCAACGGGTCTGCCGGTTGCCGGATCCCACCTACCGCTTCATTCGGCTGCTGGAGCGCTTCGGTCTGGCGTCCCATCTGCGTCGACCGAGTGAACGGGCCCTGCTGGCCAGAGCAGCTTGCGGGCTTTAGTGGCGGAAGCGCTGGCCAACCGGGGATAAATCTGGGTACATAGGGCATGGCACGCCCCCCTTCCCCGATCGGCGGCGATCACTGAAGTTTTCTCATGGCCCGTTTCTCCGCCAGCTACCTCTGGCCAGAACCTGCAGAGGGAGAGGGGCAGGCCGGCATTGCCGATCCTGCCGGTCCCCTGCTTGCACTGAGCGCCCAGCTCGGTTTCCAACCTGCTGGCGCCTGCCCCACCGGTCTTGCCGCCGCAAGGGTCGATCAGACCCACGGTCAGACCTTTCGCCTGGTGTTCAGCTGGGCTCGATCGGCTGCCACTGCCGGGCGTGGCCTGGAGATCACAGCCGAACTGCTCAGCAACGAAGCGATGGCCGCAGGTGCTCCGCGCAGCCGCGCCTGTTTCCGTGCAGTTCACGCCGCTTTGCTGCACTGGTGTCCAGCCTTGATGGTGAGCCAGGCGGATCGCCGGCCCCAGCGGGACCGATTGGCCATGGCTGGACCAGCCCCTTCGAGCCGTTCTGCCAAGCCGCGTCGGCAGGAGCGGGTGAACGGCGAGACCTGGCTTGATCAGGCCGCCTGAGACCGCCTTTCAGAGGCCTTTCAGAGGAACAGGGCTGCCGACTCCCCCACCAGGATCGCCGGCGTGCCATTACCCCCGAAGCGGATCATCAGGTCGCTGTGCTGCTGCAGCATTGGATTCTGATCATTGATCAGCAGATAGGTCCCGCGAAGGGAGGGGTGGCCGGATCGCACCATGACAGCCTGGTTCGACCTGAGCGGCTGATTGCCCCTCCGGGTTCGATCGGCATCAGCCCAGACCGCCTGGGCCAGCTCCCTCAGGCTTGAGGCGGTTCTGTTGGTCGCCCCTCGGTTCAGGTCTGCTGGTGGCGCCTGCACCTCCCCGCGCCCATTGAGAATGGCGATCCTGTCTTCCCCGATCCGGAAATCGGTGATCAGATCCGGCGCCGCGATCGTTGATTGCCGCGGCCGGAACCCGAATTGATCAGCCCCGGCTGCACCGGTGAGCACGTCGGGACCATTGCCGCCATCGAGAAAATCCGCAGCCGCGGTGCCGATGAGGGTGTCTGCCCCTGGTCCACCGACCCAGTCGTCGTTCAGGATCGTGACGGTGCGGTTGCTCTGTCCCGCCGTCAGCTCAGCACCAACCGGATTGCTCAGCGTGATGGTGAAGGTCTCGTCCGCTTCGGCCAGGCGGTCGCCAGCCAGATCCACGCTGATCAGGCCTGAGCTCTGGCCCTCGGCGAGGGTCATCACACCTGCTGGCCAGGTTCCGCCGGCAAAATCCCCGGCCTGAGCGGCTGTGCCGGGTCCTGCGCTCACCTGCCAGTGCACCGAGGCGCTGCCGTTGCTGTTGCCACTGCGGCTGATCTGAATGGGCAGGCGGTTGCCCGTTGTCTGCCCCTCGCTCAGGCTGGGCTGAGCCACGTGGATGTGGAACGTGGGCTCTGTCTGGGTGGGCTCACCACTGCTGCGGAGCGCGGCCAGCTCGTGCAGATACACCTCCAGGTCGGTGTAGCCCTCACGCGACAGGGTGAAGGCGTTGTTGTTCGCTGCTTCGGGATTCAGGCCCTGCGCCAGCTCCCAGTCGTCCGGCATGCCGTCGCCGTCGCTGTCCTCGGGAGGGGGTGGCGGGGAGGCCAGGGCCGGCAGCCAGGCATCGCCGGCTGGATTGATGTTCAGCGGTTCGGGCTCAAGGCGATTGAGGCGCACCGCGTCCAGCAGCCGGGTGTCCATCGGATCCCTCGGCCACGCCCCAACCCGCTCCGCCAGCACCTCCGGTAACTGCTCCGCCGCTGTGGCGGTGATTGCCGGGAACGGGTGACGCTCCTCCATCATCTGGGCAAGCCGGGCGGTGGCGTCTGGGCTGCTGGTCTGCGCATAATCGTTGCAGCAGTAAAACAGCTCGTAATCAGATCGATCCGGGTACAGATTGAATCGGTTGCCTTGCACAAAAAGTTGGTTCAACGGCGCTGAGGGGGCCCGCAGAATCTGGTCATCCCACATGCCGTAGGCAAAGTTGTCCCCGGCGTGAAAGACGTTGTTGGTCGCGTTCAATCGGTAGTGAACGGGGTAGGGATTGCCGGCCTCATCAGTGACCACGCCAGTATCGGCAGCAAGGGCGATGAAGAACTGGGGATCCCAGTAGAGATTGCTGGTCAGCTCAAGATTCATCACGCTGCCTGCCGCCCCCGCCGATTCCCGGGAGGCTTCCGGCAGGCGCCCTTCGATTCGGCTGAACAGATTGTGGTGAATCGATAGATTGTCGAGCGCAAATCCATGGGCTGGATTTGAATAGTTCAGTAGCATGCCGCCGTAAAACGAATGGCTGCCTACTGTTTCGGCGATGATTGAGTTTTGTATGGTGATGTTGTTTGAGTATGAGATTTCGACCGCTTCGTCGGTGGCATTTCCGATCGAGACGTGATCAACAATGGCGTTGCGGGTGTACCGCAGCCTCAGGCCGTCGTCGCTTGGGCCATCAGGCCCCGGCCGGATTCGGATGTGTTGCAGGATCCAGTTCTCGGCTGTCTGATCCGGTGTCCGCACCGCCTGGTCCTGGAAGGGCGTCTCATCGGTCACAAAGCCGCGGATGGTGATCCCACCGGGCGATGTCTGGCCGGCGATGGTCACATCGCCTCGGCGGAGATGGATGCGGGCATCGATCAGCCCGCTGGTCCGGAACACCACCGTCTTCGGTCCTGGTTGATCAAGGGCCCACTGCAGTGACCCGACACCACTTGCTGCGGTGGTGGTCACGGCGATGACCTGTCCGCCGCGGCCGCCTGTGGCGCCTGCACCGAAACCCTCGGCCCCCGGGAAGGCCGCTGGTGAACGGGACAGGAGCGATGCGCCCGACGTCATTGCGGTGGTGACGCAATCCGCACCCAGCATGCCCGGTTCAGGCGGCGGCGCCAATCCGCCGCGCCGCTCAGCGGCAGGGGGCCGGGGGCCGGCGCAGCGGCCGGATCGCACTGGCGCTGAGCGCCCGGCTGAAGCGCACCTTGTAGGCACAGTGAGCCGGCCCGAACCGGGTGATCAGCGCCTCACGGGCCTCATGGTGCAGATCCTCGAGCGACGGGGCCCGCACCCGCATGGTGCGGTCATCCGTTTCCGCCTCAATCAGTCCGTTGGATTCGCTGAGAACGCGGAACACGATCTCGCGCATGCCGAATCAAGCGCATCGTTACCCAACCGGTCTAGGCGGATTCGAGGGGCCTGAGGGGTGCCAGTCGATACGGAGAACCGTTCCTGCCCCGCTCAGGTTCCAACAAAAAAGCCGCCCGGGGACGGGCGGCTGGCACATGCTCCCGCAGGGATGGAGCCGGTTGATCAACAATCGGAGCGGCGGGATTTGAACCCACGACCCCCACTACCCCAAAGTGGTG